>Ga0208374_1000889_pt1 | contig 10565 bp, 5 predicted proteins | sample RifOxyC3_FD_184037 | JGI IMG/M metagenome (GOLD analysis project Ga0208374, IMG submission 184037) | Groundwater microbial communities from Rifle, Colorado - Rifle Oxygen_injection C3 (SPAdes) | ecosystem: Environmental > Aquatic > Deep subsurface > Groundwater | place: Rifle, Colorado, USA...
ATTTCGAAAAGGGCAACGGCTTCGCGTCAGATGGCTCCAGCCGCAAGGCGGAGCCGTCGGCGCCATACTCCTGGTATGCGCCGACGGCGACAACGCCGCGGATGGGGCCATATCACGCGAATCCGTTGCCCCGAAATGGAAGCCCGTTGGTTCAGCACGCGGCCGGCCAACCACCAACCAGACCGGTCCCTGCATGAAACATTGCACTTGCCCTGGCCGGCAAGGTTCATTCTACTGATATCCATTGATCCTCCAAGCAAGGAGCCAACCTCATGCCAACCAAACGCTTGTCAACCAGATCGGACCCCGCAACCGCGGATCGACGCTTTATGGCAGCCGCAATCCGTCTGGCGGAACGGGGTGTCCGGAACCGTGATGGCGGGCCTTTCGGGGCCGTCGTAGTCCTCAACAACCGCATCGTCGGCCGGGGTTGGAACCAGGTGCCACGATCCAACGATCCGACTGCACACGCCGAAATCATGGCCATCCGCGATGCCTGCCGCAAACTTGGCCGCTTCCAGCTCGACACGGCCACCCTCTACAGCACCTGCGAACCCTGCCCGATGTGTAGAGGGTCCCTCTACTGGGCACACATCCATCGTCTGGTCTATGCCGCTACACGCCGGGATGCCGCCCGCATCGGCTTCGACGACGAATGGATGTACCGGGAATTTGAACTTTCGCCCGGCCGGCGCCGCATGAAATCCGGTCGCATCCTGCGCCGGGAAGCCCTGGGAACATTCTCCCGCTGGTTCACCGATACGAATCGCATGGCGTATTGAGGCTCCCCGGCAATCCCGGGTACAGACAACCGGCGAAAGAGGGCAGACCCCTGTACGAAAACATCCCCGGTAACGCATCAGGACTGGTAACACGTCACCCGTGGCAACACCCGTCTACAAAGGAGGACCGGGGCGCCGGTTACCAAACGGTTACAAAACATGACCGATTGACCTTTATTTGAGTGTCAAAAGTCCGGTATAAATACGGCGATGAAAGTGAACCACCAACCCGTCACGCTTCCTAAGATTGCCGGCGATCTGGTCCGACTGGTGGAAACCAGCCGGCGTAGGCGCAAGCACGTCGTCCTGTTCCGTGCTTTGGGCATTGAAATCGCCCTCCCGCTGGCCTACCTGTGGGCCATCCTGGCCCTGGACAATACCCTGCACTTTACCCCCACGATCCGCCTGCTGGCCTTGTCCGGATTCTTCGGCTTGATCGCCCTGCTGGCCTGGCACTCCACACGGGTCTGGCGCACCGCCCTCTATTCCCCCGACCAGGCCGCCCTGGACATCGAACGCCGCATGCCCGGCGGGCTCGACAACCGCCTGATCAACGCCATCCAGTTGGCCCGCCACCCCGACAGCGCCCTGGTGGATACCGTCATCCGCGAGAACGTCCTGACAATCAGCCGGCAACCCGTCAATGCATCCCCCACCATACGCCCGGCCATCGTACCAGTCAGCGCGGCCCTGGTGCTGATGCTGGTCGGCGCCTGGTTCGGAATCTTCCGCACGGATCATTTCTCCAATTCAGCGGCCCGCATCCTCTTCCCGCTGGCCCGGATCGAACCGCTCTACCGCACGGTGCTCGACATCACGCCCGGCGACATCGAAGCCGTGCCCGACCAGGACGTGGTGGTGACCATCCGCATCCAGGGCGAGATCCCCGACACCGTCCGCCTGATCGTCGAACGCGACGGGGACCCCTCCTCGCTCCGCCTGTCCGTCAACCGCACCACGCACGAGGCCCGCCACACGTTCCAGTCCATACGTCAGCCCCTGCGCTATGCCGTACGCGGCGGGGATTTCGAAAGCCGCTTCTTCCATATCCAGGTGCCGGTCCCCTTTTCCCTGCGCCGCACCGTCGCCACGTTCCAGTATCCCGCCCACACCCGCCTGGCGGACCGGCTGCAGGAAATCACCGGCGGCGACCTGGATGCACCCGAAGGAACCCGCGCCGGCATCCGCTTCCAATTCAACCAGCCGGTCAAATCCGGAACCCTGCTCCGCTTCCCCTCACCCGACACCCCCTCCGATCAGCCGGCCGAAACCATCCCACTCGAATCAACCACCCGCTCCGAGTGCGCCGCCACCCTGACATTCGATCAGCCCGGCGTCTACCGGCTTTCGATGACCCTGGCAGACGGCACACCGGCCACGCTGGGACCCTTCAGCCTGCGCGCCATTGCCGACGCCCCTCCCGTCCTCCAGCTCAACGGCGTCACCGAAGGCGATGAACTGCTGACCGACACCATCCTGCCACTCACCATCCAGGCCGAGGACGACTACGGCATCGACGCCGTCGAACTGGCCTACCGGAAACGCCCGGACGGAACCAATAGCGTCCCCGCCTGGTTCCCCCTCCAATCCTGGACCCCGGCCACCCACTCCGCCCGCTTCGGCACCAATGTCCCCCTGGTGGTCGCCTCCCTTGACGCCATTGAAGGAGAAAGCGTCGAACTGGTGGTGCGCGGCCGCGACAACCATCCCGGCCATGCCGGGCAATGGATCGTCGGAACCCGGGTCCCCTGCATCGTCAGCGGGCCGGGGGCACGCCTCCAACTGGAATATGAACGCATCCTCCGGGTGGAAAAAGGACTCCGTGAACTGATCAGCTCCCTCGACCATTCAACCGCGTTTGCGGTCGAATGGATCCGCAAGTTCGATCCGGCCTCGGGGCTCCGCTGGGATGACAAGCGTACCCTCGACACCCTGACCGCCGCCATCACCAACCAGGCCCGTATCCAGGCGGAGTTCCGTGCCACCGCCGCCACCCTCGCCAACGACATCCCCGAGGATGCCGGCGACCTGCGCCTGTCGGTCGGCCTGCTGGCCGACACCGAACTGCTCCGCGCCGTGCGCATCCTCGAATCGGTCCCCCGCCGCGACACCCCCGCCGACAAACGGACCGCCCTCGCCGAATCCCGCCTGACCACCGAACGGTGCGCCCGGTCCCTAGACGAGGTGCTGGGTCGCTTCACCACCTACCGGCAGGACTGGGAACTCACCCGCATGATCCCCTTCGTCCGGATGCTGGCGGACCGCCAGCTGGGCATGGCCGAAGCCTCGGCCACCTATGCCGGTCTCGCGGTGAACATCATCGGCGAAACCCAGCGCACCGGCTCCGGTCGCCGCCAGCAACGCCTGCACGAGCTGGCTGGCCTCGCACAATCCGCCTTCACCGGCATGGCCACCCGCGACACCCAGGTGGGGCCCCTTCTCACCGCCGCATTCAAGGAAACCGCCGACTCCCTCGGATCCGAACCCCTGCGCACCCCCATGCAGCAGGCCACCGCCTCCCTGGCACAGGGACACTGGCAGGAAGCCGAAGGGTTCCAGCGGCGGGCCGCCGAACAACTCGACGCCCTGCATCGCAAACTTCGCCAGACCCAGGCCGCCGCGGCCCGCGCCGCCATCGATGAACTGGGCGCACTGGCCGAATCCCAGGCCGATACCCAGCAGGACATCGATCAGCTCAAGGCCGGTTCCGGCGAAAACCCCCTCCAGGTCGACGAAGCCATGCTGAACCTCGAAGACATCATCCACGCGCGCAAGGCCGCCGAGGATGCCGCCGACAAGCATGCCGGCCGCGGCAAGGACGCCTCCTTCGATTACCTGTTCGAGGACAGCATGCGCGGCATGCTCGGCCGCCCCATGGGCAGCAAGGAACAGGAATTCAAGAACCTGAAACTCGCCGAGAAACCCTCCGGCCAGATGAGCATGCCGAATTCCTCCGACCGCGCCCCCAATTCGGTCAAGGCGGTCATCCAGGAAAAATTCGAGGATCTGGTCGGCGACCTGTTGGAGGAGGCCGACGACCTGCGTGAGGATTTCGAAACCTACAACCTCAACACCGCCTGGAAGATCAACGAGACCGGCAATGTCGGCAAACAGGGCGGTGACCTTAACTCCACCGCGGCCGCCGCCGCCACCGGCAACATGAAACCACCCACCCAGAACTTCGGCGGCGCCTCCCGCGCCGGCCGCCAGGGCGCCCGGGCCCACGGGCTGTCGGTCGGTGACGAATCGGTCAACCGGCGCGGACGCGATGAGGCCCAGGAAGGCCAGATGGAAGTGGCCGACCAGCAGGGTGAAATGAAGGAAACCCTTTCCGATGATCCCGCCACCGACACCTCCACCGGCGTTGGCGGCAAGCGCATCGCGGACCCCAACTCCACCTTCAGCACCAAGAATGCCGGGGAATGGAAGGACGACATGGCCGACAAGCTCTTGCCGCCGCAGGCCAAGAACCAGATCGTCGAACGCAAGGGTCCGCCGATTTCCGCGGAAGCCGCCGAACGCCTGCGCGATCTCGATAACCGCCAGGAACAGGTGATCGACCGGATCAAGACACTGAAGAAGGAACTCGACCGCCTGTACCTGCCCACGGATCATCTCGACGACATCATGGAACGGCTCACCGCCAACCTGAACCGGCTCAAGGAGAAACCCGACCCCGACGCCATCCGCCGCCAGGTGGAAACCCTCGACTCGCTCCGCGGTTCGGTGATGGTGTTCAACCGCGCCTCCGGCGAGTTCGAGCAGAGCCTGCCCCGCGAACAGTCGGTCCGCGGCCGCCTGCTCGACGAACCGGCGCCGCCCGTGCTTCCCGCCTACGAGGAGGCCGTGAACCTCTACTATGAAAGGCTCTCCGGCCTATGAGGTGTCTGCTGCTGATCCTTCTCCTGCTCACCACGACCGCCGTCCCGCGTGCGAAGGCACAGGACCTGTTCGTCAACCGGGTGATCGACGTATCCGCGCCACAGGCGGTCTGCGCCGCCGTCGGCGATGCGGCCGGCCTGCTGGTCATCGGGGAACGCGCCTCGACCAACGGGCATTTATCCCTCGTCAAGCTGGCGGCCAACGGCATGCCCGAAGCCACCCCACCCGTCCCCCTCCGCCTGGAACTCCCCGAACCGTTCCGGGCCCTTGATGTTTACCCCCGATGGGTCCGGTTCCATCCCACGCTTCCCCTCCTGTATGTCTGGCAGGAAGTGGCCGGTCCCAACCCCGATTCCCCGGAGGGCAAGGCCATCACCGAATCCTTCCACCACCTGGCGTTATACGCGGTCACCAACCGGTCACTGGCCTTCATCATGGCCTGGGGGCATGGCCCGGTGTTCACTTACGGGGGGGAACTTCCCCTCGGCGAACTGCTCGACCACACCGCGCGCCGCCTGTTCCTGCCCGACCTGCACGATCCGGCTAAAAATCAGACGGCGCTCGGATATTTCGACCTCGACGCCGACGGCCGCCCCGTTCCCGTTTCCGTCCCGATCCCCGGCACGCTGGATGGTTACGGATTGAACGAGTTCAAGCAGGAACTCCTCCCGACCTGGGTGAACACCCACCAGATTCTCAACCCCAATGCCCGCCCCGGATTCCTGGCCCCAACGCCCGGCACCGTGATCTTCAGTTGCGGGGGCACCGAAATCGGCCTGTGGGATACCGTCAACCGCCGCGGCCCCTTTGGAACACTTTCCACCCCCGTCAACCACTGGTGGATCAGCGGCGTTCCCGGCAAGCCTCACTTATACGCCGCCGGCAGCCGCTCCCTGCTCCAAATGGCCCAGACCGACGGTTACTTCACCCTGCTTCCGCAAATCATTGAAGTCGACAACCCCCATAACAACTTCAACCTGCCACCCGTCGTCATGACCGGTCGGCCCACCGCCTTGTTCGCCGGCATGACCCGTCAGCTGGCGGCCATCCCCCTCCAGGCCGACGGCACCTTCGCCGGCCCGGTTCAACTGCGTCAATACAAGGACACCCCGCCCCGGGCGGTTGCCGCCTCAACCCGGTTCAACCGCGTTTACGTGATCACGGGAACCAAGCAATGAGCCCGTCTAACAAACGAAAATCTCTCCACCTCCCATTTCCCGTCTTATGGAGACGGGGCGACCCCGCCCCGTTCCCCTCCCCCCCTCCCCGCACGCTTTCCATTGCCGCAACGCTCCTCCTCTTCTTAGCCGCCGGCACCTCTCTGGCCGGCACCATCATCATCGACTCCACCGGCATTGACCGGGTGGCAGGCATCGTGGAGTGGGCACCCCGCCAAAGCTGGTCGCTGAATGAACAGCCCGAGGGTCGGGCGCACAATACGTCCGTTGGCCTGGTCCAGGGCCGCGGTCTGCTGGTCCGTTTCGCGCTGGATGCCATTCCCAAGGGGAACCGGATCATCCATGCGGAACTGGTTGTGAACGTGCCGACCACCCAGGGCAACGAACCCCGCTTCTACCTGTGGCGTATCCTGGCGGAATGGGGAATCGGGGTGTGCCACCAGTTCCGCATGACCCACCCGAAACCCCTTGCCTGGACCCGGCCCGGCGCCCGTGCTTTCTCAACCGACCGTGCCACCCGGCCTACGGATATCGTCCGCATCCGCACCCCCGGCGACGTCACCATCAACGTCACCGAGGATGTGGACCTGTGGTACACGGGAACCGTGCCCAATCACGGCTGGCTGTTCACCGTTGAAGATCCCGCGATCAGCCTGGCCTTCCATACCCCGCTCACCAAGGAACCCGGCCGATGGCTCCTGCGGGTAACCTATGAACCGGAGGTCGCCCCGTGAAACACGGACTCCCGGTTCTCGTCACCATACTCATGACTGTCGCCCGTGGCCCGGCCCAGGAACCCGCAGCGCGGGTCTGGTCGGGATCCAACCCGCCCGTCGAAGGCAGCTATCGGTTCCTGATCGAGGACCATATCACCATCCAAGCCGCCGACGGCAAGGAGGTCCGCCTCCCCTTCAATACCCTGAGTGCGGACGATCAGGCCCTCGCACTCCAGCTGGAGACCCGGCAGGGACCCGTCTCGCCGCCCGGCTGGCTGGCCGGATACAAGGTCCGCTTCCCGATTCAGATCGTGGATCCGCCGTCGATGACCAGCCAGACCGTCATCGCGCGCATCCCGACCGGCGGCTGGCTTAAACCGGATGCCAGTGATTTTGTGATTCTTACCCGCAACGGTCGGCGCATCCCCGCCGCCATCCTGTCACATGACCCGCTGGGCGACACCCTCTGCCAGTTCCGTCGCAACGGGGTGGAGCGCTGGTACTGGGTGTATGCGGCCAATCCCGCAGCCCCGGACCGGGACCGCGCCCTCGAAAACCGGATAGCCTCCTCCCGCAAGGCATCGGAACAGGCCCTGCTCGCCAAGATGGCCGCCCAGAAGCGATCCGCCGACCGGGCTGCCGAACTCCGCGACACAGCCGCCGAAGTCGAGAAGGAACGCACGCTGATCCAGCAATCCGCCGCTGAACTGACCCAGTGGCAGAAACTCCTGCCCGAACGCGAGACGGCTGCACAAGCCGCAGCGGAGAAAGTCCCGCCCGCCCAAGCCATCGCCCAGCAGGCAGCTGCCGCCCATGCACCGTTCGAAAAGGAAGCCGATGCCAAAACCGCGGCCGCCCGCATCGTGGAACGGGAAGCCGCCGACCTGCGTGCCAAAGCCAACCAGCTGAAGACGGATCGCGACAACACGGCGCGCAACCTGGAGAACGCCCGTGAACAGGTCAAAACTGGAACCGCGGCGCTGGCCGCTGCCCGGACCGCCGCGGAACAGGCGCGCCGGCAGGCCAATACGGACCGCCGCAACGCCGAGGCCGCCACCGCCACGGCCGCCGCCCACCTCGCGGAATCCGAACGTGCCATCCGTGATTCAGCCAACACCCCAGCCACCGATCCCACCCACGAACGGAAAGTACGCGCCGCCGAAAAACTCAAGGCCGACGCCGAACAATCCGGCCGCAACCGGGATGCCGCCCGCCAGAAGGCCGATCAATCCGAACCGGCGGCACGCCAGGCCGAACAGGCCCACGAACAGGCCAAAGCCGCTCTCGACACAGCCAACCGGTCGGTGACCGACCTGACCCGCCAACTCGAAACCCTGCGCAAGGATGCCGATGCCGCCGAGGCCGCCGCCGTCCCGCGCGAAACAGCCGCCAAGGTTGCCGGTGAAGCCGCCAATGCCGCCCGGCTCGCCGCCGCCCCGACCGCCACGGCCAAGGCCACCGCCGACCAGACCCTGGCACAATTGTCCGGCGCATCCCAGGCCGCGAATGCCGCGGTCACACAGGCCAAAACCCGGATCAACGAAGTCACCAAAATCAAGACGGATGCCGAGGCCCGACTGGCCGCCCTCATGCCGCGTTATGATCCGCTCAAACGCGCCGCCGACGAGGCCGCGGCCGCCGTCGCCAGCACCGTGACCAACGCCGTCGCCATGGAAAAAGCCTATTTCGACCTCGCTTACGAGGCCGAACCCCGCCTGTTCAAGGAAGGCATGACCGTCGAGTTCCGCGATTGGGCCGGCGATCGTCTCGCATCCTGGCCGGCCGTGGTCGAAGGCCTGCAAAAATCGGACAACGTCATCGGTGCCGCGGTCGTGGGCGAAATCCTCCAGAACGTCAACCCCTTCCGCCGGCATGACCCGCGCAATTTCGCCGCCTCCTACCGCGGATATTTCCGGATCACCCAGCCGGGTATCTACAGTTTCTTTGCCAACGGCGACGACGCGGCGTTCCTGTTCATCAATGGCTACCGGGTCTACTCCCGCACCGGTTCCAATCCGCCCATCCGCGGCCGTACCCCCCTGTACGCGGTCGGCGCCGACATCGAACTGGAAGCGGGCATCCATCCGTTCGAAGTCCACCACATTGTCGGCAACACACCGGCCGCCATCGGGTTGTGCACGCTCTCCTGGATCGTACCCGGCGGCAACCAGTGGCAGTTCGTCCCGCGCGAAGCGTTCACCACGGCGCTCACCGCCATTCCCGCCGGTGTCGAATCCTTCGACGGCAAACCCGTGGCCCTGTTCGATGCCGGCATGGACGACACCCTCACCTCCGACGGCATCACATTGTATGTGGCCCGCTTTGCCGCACAGGGAAACATCCCCAACCCGGGCATCCTGCGCTGGGACTTCGGCGACGGCACCACCCGGTCCGGCAACCCGTCCCCGCATCATGTGTATTTTGATGCCGGTGTGATCACGGCCAGCCTGGCGTCCCACCCGTCCCTGCCGCCGTTCAAGCGCCGGTGCCAGACCTGGGTCCCGCCCCTTCCGGCCAATCCCCTCACCCCGGACCGCATCATCCAGTCGCTGGCCGGTTTGAACCTGGCCCGTCTGCCGCCGGCCCACCTGTGCGACCTGTACCATTTCCTGACCGTATGCGACCGGCCCGCCCGCTGGGCAATCCTGGAGCCGCTCACCCGGCAACTGCTTGCCAACCGGAACCTCGACGTCGCATTCCGGGCGCGCCTGAACAATACCCGCATGGAAGCCCTCGCCCGCCTGGGCAAGACATCCGATGCCCTCGCCCTGCATGAACCCGCCCTGCGGGAGGCCGGTCGATCCCGCACCCTCCGCATGCTCGTCCAGCTGGGCGCCGCCAATGTCCAGCGCGATCCCATACGGGACTACCGGACGTCCGACGGCCTGTATGCTTCCATCCTCGATGAAAACCTGCGGGTCCGGCATCCGCTGGTCCGCCAGGCCGCCGTGGCCTGGGGCGATATGCTACTCGACGCGGGCGAAACCGCACGGGCCGGGGCCGCCTACCGGGCCGCCATGGCGTTGGGCCAGGTGGGCGCCACCGGCGAGACCCCCTCCGACGCCGTTGAACGCGGGGCGCTCCTGCGCATCGCCGAACAGCAGCTGCGGGCCGGCAACACCCGCCAGACCCGCCGCCTGCTCGAACGCATTGAGAATGAGTTCCCCGAGCAGAAACTCGAGGGCATGTACCGCTTCCTGCGCGGCGATGCTGAACGGGCCGCCGGCCGCTACGAGATCGCGGCCCGCCATTACGAGGTGCTGCTGCAACTGGCACAGTGGGCGGGTTACCACCCCGCCGCCATGGCCGGCATCGCCGACTGCTACTACCGGATGAACGACCACGACCGCGCTGGACAGTGGCTCCGCCAGGTGGAGGCACGCCACCCCGAGTTCTACCAGCAGCGAAACCTCGCCGAACTGGCCGGACGGGTCGCCGCCCGGCAGGCGCTGACCAACGCACCACCGCCCTTCCAGGTATCGGTCAACGGGTTCACCGATCCCGCCTTGGCCATCCCGCCGGTTCCCCATGCCCGCGTCATACCGGCCCTGGGATTCGGTGATCCGGGAGCGGCATTCATGGACTCCCGGACCGGCACCCCGTTCTTCACCGTCCCGCTGGCCGTCCAGTCCAACCTGCCGCCCCAGGGCACCTTGTTCGTCGAGATCTGGTACCGCGACACGGGCGCCATCCCCGGCGGCGACAACAGCCGGCACGTGCGTGCGGATGTCGGCGCCTTGGATGGACCCGGTGTGACACCCGCCGGTTGCCTCCAGGAACGCACCTATGGCCAGTGGCTCAAGGCCGCCATGCCGATCGCGATGCCACCAGCCCTGCACGGACGCGCATCGGTGGCCGTATACAATACCGGCGGGTTCCTGGAAGTGGATGCCGCACGCATCGAACATGCCGACGACGAACAGCTCGACGCCCTGTCACGATACCTGGAAGGAGCCGACCCGCAATGAGGCACACCGGCTTCCTCATCCCGGTCCCACTGGCAGGAT
>Ga0208374_1000896_pt1 | contig 10477 bp, 24 predicted proteins | sample RifOxyC3_FD_184037 | JGI IMG/M metagenome (GOLD analysis project Ga0208374, IMG submission 184037) | Groundwater microbial communities from Rifle, Colorado - Rifle Oxygen_injection C3 (SPAdes) | ecosystem: Environmental > Aquatic > Deep subsurface > Groundwater | place: Rifle, Colorado, USA...
AATTGAAAAGAGTTCCGGCATCACTGCCCCAACCTTTTTTTAATCTCGGCCGCGATCTGATCGTCCAGATTGTTGCTGGTCATCGGCGTGAGTTTATCCAGGGAAAACACCAGCACTTTGACCAGCACCGCCTCCAGGAACTCCTTGCCCGCGATCCGCCCGCCGATGGATACCAGCGCGGATATTAACGAGGCCAGTAGCGCGGCGCTCATTGCGGCCACCCGATGGAATCACAATCGTCCACCCTGTCAGGGTATGCCGCCAAGTAAGCCGCCCGTGTGGTGTATTCGGTGACAACTTCGCCAACCACTACCCGCAAAATCTGGTTTGTAAAGTCAAACTCAATCGAATCAAGCTGCATCATTTCACCTTGTATGAAAACGATATGTCGTAGTAAGCATTTGCGGCAACACCCGGCGCCGTCATCGTCAGCCATGCGCGATCATTGGTCGGATCGGCGGCAATATTGACCGGGACCGCCACATTGGATCCCGCCGTTCTGCGACCTACAGCCGTGCCAGATAAATCACCGCCCGCTGTAAAATTTGAAGCCACCGGCAAAGATAACTGGAATCCGGTAAACACCCCCGCCGTGGTATGTTGTGCCTGAACAGTGCCGAACACGTGGACAATGTTTCCGATGCGCTGATAATGCAACGCCATCGCCGTTACGCTAGTGATGTTGTCCCATGCGTATCCGGTCGGGGTATAAGCCCCCTCGGTATTGGTTGCCGCCGCATTTGCCGTGGCCTGTGCCGCCGCTGCCGCGTCCCGTGCCACCTGATCCACGTCTGCCGCATTTGCCGTGGCCTGTGCCGCTGCTGCCGCGTCCCGTGCCACCTGATCCACGTCTGCCGCATTTGCCGTGGCCTGTGCCGCTGCTGCCGCGTCCCGTGCGGTCTGGTCAATTCCGCCACCCGCACCCCCGCCGAAGATGCCCCCCATCACGCCACCCCTACATCGGCGGCCATTGCCATGTATGCCACGGTTTCAGCGGGCGCTTTGTCCAACCCCTTGCGCTGCACGTTGCCGATGCCCCAATTGTAGGCGGCCAGGGCGCCCGTCCAACTTCCGGCCATCTTGTGGAGTTGCTTCATGTACCGCCCCGCCGCATCAATACTGGCGAACGGGTCGCGCGGGTCTATACCGAATTCCTTTGCCGTTGCAGGCATGAATTGCAGTATGCCAACCGCACCGACCGGCGATACCGCGTATTTGTCAAAGCGGCTTTCCTGATAGGCCATGCGGCGCAACAGGCCAGCGGGCAAGCCGTAAGCCCTTTCCGCCGTGGCAAATGCCACATCGTACTTGTTGCCCCTTGGGTCAATTTTCCACGCCATGCCTGTTACCCCTTTGCCTGCAATCACCACCGCCACCACCGCCACCCCCAACAGCAATAGCCGCCGATCAAGCATTGCGTGCGCCCCGATCCTCTGCCGATGCTTCAAAAAATACCACCACATCGCCGGACGTGCCAAACAAATAAAGTGCCGACTTCGCACATTCCAGCGCGCCCGTGATGAGCGTTTGCCCTGCCGTGAGTTTGAAGGATTTATTAGAGGCTTCCGCGTCCTTGCTGTACTGATAAAACAAGTCGTTCGCGCCGTTGTTTTGAATGTGCAGCGCGCTCCGTTCGTCGTTGTCCCGCAACACCTGAATACTGCTGCCGGTCATCACTGCATAATTTTGAATTTCGCGCATATCAATCCCCGTGCGTTACATCGTAAACCCAAGCTCCCAAGCTCCAATGGTCGTTGCCGCTAATCGCTTTGCCCGCGCCGCCGATCACGTTTTGATAAACCACGTTTTCGTCATCGTAGGGATTGAGCTTGGTTCCTGCCACTTTCGCCGCGGCCGCCGCTCCCTGCTTTCCGTAATGCACCAGCGCGATCACCGCGCCCGCGCCAAGCGCCGCCAGCAGCAGGTATTTTTTTACCTCATCCATTGCGGCGCGCCAGCAACAACACCGCCAGCAGCACCGCGCCGCCCGCCAGCCAATACCCCGACACACCCGCAGCCGCCGCCGCTGGCGTATCCGCTGCCGCGCTGCCGGTCTGCGGTCGGTAAATTGCAGCACCCTTCCGGAGCGACTGATCCAGCCGCGCCTTTGCATCGGCAATATTCCCGACCGCGCCCGCCAGATTGTTCGCGCCGGTTATAAAACTATCAAACCAATTCCCGCCCGCCGTTGCTGCCATGATTCCCCCTTAAACCTTAAACAAATGCCAATAATTTCAAAGCCAGCAGGCCACCACCGGCCAGCGCCAGCGCGCCGCTGTTCTGCTTTTGCTCGTCCTGCGCGGCCTGCTGTGCGGCATGCTTATTCAAGGCTTCCTGCGCCACGATCTGGCCTTCTATTTTTTTCAATTCCGCCTTGTCTTTTTCCGCTTGGTTCAGTGCGTTGACTTTTTCCGCCACGCCATGCAGCGCCATTCCTGTTTTGGCCGCCGTTCCCGCCGTGCTTAATGCTGATCCAACGCCGCCCGTACTGACCACGCCAGCCAGCGCAACCCCGCCCGCAACTACAGCCGTTGCCGCCGCGACGTTGCCCACCGTAATGTCGTTTCCGTAGGGATTATTGATCTTTGCCTGTAAGCCGTTTTTTGCCACCGCCTGAACGCTGCCAACCGTGTTCCACACATGACCTTTGGCAGCGTTCGCAAAGACACCGCCAGCGTGTGAAACTGTGTTTCTAACCGAACTTACCGCGTGAGAGAGCCAGCCGCCCATGATTTTTTCCTCTTTAAAAGCGCGTTTTCTGTTGCCCCGTGAGGCAACAGAAAACGCGCTTACGCGGCCTCGAATTCCCGCTTGGCTTTGTTGCGGGCGATGTGATGGTGTAGCACTTCGATCTCGTGTGAAACGATACACACTTTGTTCGTTGCGCCTCCGTTTACGGTCAAGATCAAATAAGCGTCAGCATGACCGTGTGTATCACACATGTCGCTCAACTTCACCAGCCCATCCGGGCTTGGCGCAAAGTCAATCAACATGTATCCAGACGGCAAAACAAAATTGCCATCCAGCGAGTTAATGTCCTCGATTTGCGTGGATGTCAAATCAAATATCACCTCCGAACCAATCTGCACCCGCGCCGCCGTAATCACGTTCGGTGAACGCTCTCCGTTTATCTCGCCGCGCAGCATAATTGCTCGGTATAGAACATTCGGATCAAGCTGAATGCGATCTTCTTGACTCGAGGAGTAGCCCTTCTCCATGTATCGGTAGAGGCGCAGCGCTTCCGGTTCTTGCGCTCCATCCGGCTCCTTTGTTTCGCGCACCATCGTGTGCAAAGTTAATGATGTTGTTGCAACACCTGCACCTGTAAACACATCCGAGAGTTGCCCCCACTGAATCATTGCCTGAAACGAACGCGCTCCGCGTGTTTTTAAGTTCGTGTCCTTTGGGCGCACTCCGCCGATGTTGGCAAAATCCATCACAGCAAAGGATTCACAGCTGTGATTGCCGACGGTCGTAAGCGGGCTTACCAGGATGCGCGCTGATTCACGTTGGAAATTTCCATGCGACAGCATTGCGCCGCTGATAGTCGCCACCGTCTGTCCATCCAGCAAAATATCCACCTTGCGAATCAGGCGTGAAATGCCCTCGGAGCGCACGGTCGAAAATGCGGTTGTTACATCAATTGAGCCGGTGAGGTAAAACATCAGCGATTCCATATCGTTGCCAATTGGCAAATTAATAACTTCCTGTCCGCCCGCGACGAACTGGCGCGAATCCCATTTGCGGGTGATTCTGGTTTGTTTCATGATTGCCCCCGCTTAAACGTATTGTTTGACAAAGGGCAGGCGCTTGGCGATCACGATAGTGACCAGCGCAACCACGGCGATTTCAAGATATTTTTTCATGTTGGGTTTTCCCTTCTTATTATTTTTCACGGTGCCGCCGTGCTCGGTATTGCATGAGGCCGCATTGTTCGCGCCCCTCGAAAACCTCGCAAGGGGTGTACGTATACGTACGTTAGGAAACGCGGGTAACTTTGCCGGTGAGCATGTCTTTTTGCATCGCCTGGTATCCGGTCAGCGCGGCGATCTCGGCAGGCTTCACGCCGATGATTTCGGCCACGGCCCTCTGATCCGGTGGATGCGGCAGGCGGCCTACGTGGATGTTGGACAGGCTGCCCATGAAGGCCTTGTCCACACTGGCCGGACGTTGCGATAGGCCGAACACATGCACGCCGTAGCCGCGCCCCATGAAGTTGAGTTTGCGCCAGCCGTGCGGCGCGTTGCTGGGCTGGGTGACGCTGTGCAGTTCGTCCACCACCAACGTCAGATTGCCCGCCGCCAGCAGCATTTTGCACACCACATCAAACAGCGCGGTATCCCGTTTCTGATCCAGTGTCGGCTGGAACACCAGGTGGAACTTGCCGCGCTTCCCGGCTTTCTGCAGGACCGCAAGCACATCGGATGCACTGCGCACCACCACGCTGCCAGCGTACAGGCTGGCGTAGTTGTCCAGGGCTTCTTTGGGTGACCAGACGAAGGTGCGCGGGCGTTGCTTTTTTGCCAGGCGTTTTTTTAGCTCGGTGGTTTTGCCGCAGCCGGTAGCGCCAAGGATGGCGACAAATTGCGCTTCGTTGTCGTTGCTCACTTAGCCCACTTGAAGAACTTGGCGAACCACGACTTTTTATGTTCGGCCTGCAACGCCTCATCTTTTGCGGCGCGCACCACCTGGACAGATGCAAACAGCACGCCGCCGAAGAACATACCGGCCTGAATTTCGGCGCCCCACTGCCCCATCAGCGTGTCGCGCAGGTTATATTTCACCAGCAGCGGTGCCAGCCGCTTCGCACCTTCTGCCTTGGTTTCTTCCTTGTAGCCCAGCATTGGGAACAACTGCTCGACACCCCACGCAATCAGGTTGATGATCTCGTTAGCCTCAACCATCGGATCAAGTACCGGCGCGGCGGGTTCTGGTTCAGCCTGCACCGCTTCCGGCGCGGCAAGTTCTACGGGTTGAGTTGCAGCATCAACGGCGGCAGCTTCCGCCGCCAGTGCGTTCAGTTCGTCAGTCATGATTTACCTCAGTTGAAAATATCAAAGATGGTTTTTTCCGCTGCCGGTTTCGGCTCAGGAACGGGAACGGGTGCAGGCTTTGCCGCTGCTGGCGCGGCAGGCTTGGGCACGGGTATAGGCGTTGCGGGTTTCGGTGCGACCGGATCCACCGGCTTTGCGCCGATGCGTTCTTTCAGCAGCTTGACCGATCTGGCTTGACGGGAGAACAACTGCATCCCGCATTCTTCGCAAACCATGTAAGGCTTGCCGTTTGTGGAGACGCGGATTTCCTGATCTGGAAATTGACAGAGCGGACAACTGCATGTTCCGATCACTTCGTTCTTTGACATGATTCCCCCTTCTTGTTTTTTTTATCGGGATTGCCGCTGGCGGGCGGCGCGTATGATGCCGGTTACTCTATTGCATCAATCCATTCGACCGCAGTGCGCTGGGCGGCAGCAGTGGCCTTGAAAACGTCCTTTATTTTTTCAATCGTGTCCAGGGTGAGGCTGTCCGGGATAGCGCGGATTTTTTCCTCCACTTCGCGCAGTGCGTTGTATGCCTTTTGCCGTGGGTTGCTCATGACAGCGCCCACCGAAGCCAGCGCCGGACGCTGGGCGGCATCTTCGGGTACGCCGTCCACGCCATCGCGGCAACCGACACGGCAAAAATAAAACGCTTCATCAATGAAAATTCGCCGGATTAGGTCGCATCGGCGCGTAGAACCAGCCGCGTGACTTTCGCGGCGCGGCTTTGAGTGATTCGATAAACTCATCCAAATCAGCCTGGGCATATCCGCCGCAACAGTCCGCCGCGTAGACCAACAACTCCGCCCGTGCATCCGCCCTCAACACCACGCGCCATTGGTCATGCGTCAGCACGCCGACCAATTCGGTGGCATCGTCCGGCTTGGCTGCGATCTCTTCATCACTAGCCTCTTCGTTCAGGCCGAAGCGTGCGCGAAGGCCGGGCGAGAAATTCACCAGCCGTTTGCCCAGAAACACATTAGCGAACTCGACAAACAACGCGCCCGCCTGCTCTTCGCCTGCCCAGGACAACGCCAGCAGGCCGAATGGTGTGACGCTATCGCCTATGCCTTTTTTCGCATGGCTTCGCGTCAGCTCGGAGGTGATTCCCCATTGCTCTTCGCGGCCATACTTCGCGATATAGGCGGCGGCATCCTCACCGCCGCGCACGTCCAGCGCGTGTTCCATCATGTCGGTAATTTGCGAGTTATCGCCCAGGCCGCACTTGATGGCGCAGCCGACCCATAGTTTTTTCAGCTTGGCAATTTCTTCCGGTGTGATGCTGCGATCCGTGAAAGACAGCATGTGCAAGTGAGGATGCCACCCGTTCTGGCCGTGCGTAATTTCCATGCTTGTCACAGTGCCGATGCACCCGGCCTTGCTTTTTTTCGCATCAAATATGGCCTTGTAATCGGCGCGGTTCTTGAACATTTGGCGCAACTTGCCCATGCGTTCCATGGTTTCAGCCAGCGGCATTTTGTTCAGTTCGTGCGGAAAGGTCATCGTGGTGAGGTTGACGCGCCCGCCGCCCTGGACATGCTTCAACAGCGATGCGCTCAGCTCTTCGCGCTTCACCTCGCCGATCTTGGTTGCACACACCGGGCAAGTCCACCCGCTGCCGCAGGTCATGATGCCGCCGAATCGCGCATTGCTGCCGTCCGGTGCCCGGTAAAGAATGATTGCCTCGCCCTGCACGCTTCGGCTGCAATGCGTTACCCTGAACTTTTGCCGCTTGCCGCTGGTTGGTTCCCAAAGTAGCTGGCCAGCCTGCCGCTGCAATGCGAATCGCAAGGACTTGTTACGCTCGAAAATCGCCAGTTGATCTTTCGGGGCACGTATGGATTTCGCACTATTACCAAGAAAAGGACGCACCGGCTTGGAGGGCTTCCCTGATTGCGTGGACGGATTCATGCGGCCCACCCTTCCAGTTGCAGAAATGTCCCCTTTGGCAGTACGCTGGCAGACCTTGTAGCCGCATTTTTAACCCTACCAAAGGAGACACCATGCAAAACCTGCCAGAAGTCGGAAAGACCTACGAATCCAGCACAGAACCGAAATTTAAAATCTACGTTGAGACGGTTAACATCGTTGAGGCCGATGAAGCAGAAGGAGAGCCAGAGACGTTTCACGTTGAAGGGTGCGCGCCGAAAGACAAAAACAATCCGGCTGGCGATGGGATAGAAATAACCGGGGATGAGTGGCTTAGGCATGGCTTCAATCCGATATAGTGTTTACGGATAGCAGTAGCAGATAAGCCCTGTCGATCTTATCTCGCAGCCCCTTGCAGGCCTGAAACAAGGCCTTCCGGTCTATCGCGCTCAGCTCAACCAGCGGCATATTCTGCACCCCCGCCACCTTCGCTATCGCTGCCCGGATGTTCTCGGGCAGCTTTTCATACTTGGCAGAGTTGGAAGTCAGATTTCCCTCACGCATTACGCGTAATGTTTCGCTGACATATTTCTTGCGTCCGTCACTCGTGGATAAAGTCATGAGCACACCTCGCCCGGTGCGTACTCGCAAAGGTATCTGGACACCTCGCCCAGAGCGGTAACGGTCAATTCCCATAGGATGCAATAAAAGCCAAGCCGTGCCGTTCTGCTGGCGAAGTCTTCGGCATCTGCGCGGTTATTGAAAATGGGGTCCTCTGACGCGCGGTTCTCGACTTCAACTTTGTAGCGGTTCATGACACCACCCCCACCAAAACACCGGCAATAAAAAAGCCCCCGACAATGCCGGAGGCGATGAGCGTTACTTTCTTAAATGTGAGAATACGCCGCGTGGTGCGGCTCAGGAATAACGGTCGGCTACTTGATAGCGAATACATGGATACCCTCCCAGGTGGAATAGTTGTCCCCGCAACCTGCTACCTAGGAGGAGGCAGTCAGGGGGGGACGGGGGCGACAATAATCTAGTGACGCTTAACGTGTCAAGCGGAACTTACCGATTGACTGTCAACCGGCAAGGGACTATAAACGCCGCCATGGGGGGGTACTCATTGGGCACCCCCCCAGAGAGCCTAGGAGGGCATATGAAAAACACAGTGGAATTCTTGGACGCCGTTAAGAAAAAACACGGCCTGACATCAGACTACCAGCTCGCCGGAAAGCTCGGACTGAGCCGCGCCGCAATCAGCAGATTTCAGCAAGGGAAAGACTTTTTGGGGGATGAAACAGCCATCAAGGTTGCTGATCTGCTCGACTTAGACCCCTCCTATGTAGCCGCCTGCATCCATTCTGAGAGGGCAAAGCAACCCGCCGTAAAAGCGATGTGGAAACACACCGCCGAAATGCTCTACGGCCTCGCTGCCGTCCTCGCCTTGGTCGCGATCACCCCGTTCGCCCTGGACAATCTGCCCGCCCTGCTGGACAGTTCGCAGGCCAATATCGGCCTAGGTTTCGCTGGTTTTGTTTCGCAGCCTGGTATATACATTATGCGAATATCGGAACTACCCGGATGGACACTCTGGATCCTGCTGTCCCTGTTCGCCCTCGTCGCCCTCCCGCACCGCAAACCCAAAACCTAGTACCTTTGACAGGTAGCCTGCCCCCCGCGTCAGGCTCTACCATCCCCGCCCCAAAAACAACTATCAGGGAGCATCATGAACGCATCCGCATTCTGCGATCTGGTGGCCGGGATGGATTCCGGCTATCTGTGCCAATACCTCAACATTCACCCGCGCACCTTCCGCCGCTGGAAGAACGGCACCGCCGCCGTGCCAGAAACCACCGTGCGGCTGCTCAGGCTGCGTTTATACGGCGATGTGTCAGCGCTGATGGGCGACGGCTGGAAAGGCTTTTATTTTGGCCGCGATGGCCTGCTGTATTTACCCGGCTGGAAGTACGGCTGGAAACCGGAGGAAATTAGCGCGCTGTTCTTCACCCGGCAGGAGTTGCGGGCAGCGAAAGCGGATCTGATAGACACCCGCAAAGCCAATGCCAGCTTGGCGGCTGACTTGGCCAAGCTACGGGATCTAGTTTGGGCGGAAAAGAAGTTGCGCAAGCTGGTTGCGCTGGAGGAAGTCACCCGCAGGGGTTAGATAGTGACCGCCCAGGGTGCGGCCGCGACCGGCGAGTCACGACGGCGCTGCATCCGCTTGCGACACCCGGCTTCAGCAAACCGCGCCCTGCCAGATACCGGCCTTCCACAGCCGCACTTGCACACCACCGCACCCGCCCTCGCATCTTTCACCGCCCGCGCCATCGCCTGCGCCACCGGCAGCGGGACGGCGTTACCAACCGCCCTATATCGTGCCGATAGAGTCATGCCGGGCAGGTCTATCCCATCATCCAGCCCCTGCAATTCACAGAATCTTTTCCAGTCACGCCGCCCTGGTCTGCTGGCTTCCGATGCCAGACAACAACGCTCAACGCTCTCCAGAGGGTCACACCGGCGGACGGTCAGCGTCAGGTTGTCACGGGAGCCATACTGAAAGTGCCTGTGTCGGTTCTGCAATGAACCGACCTCGCGCGCATTGAGGTCAATGCGCTGGTGTGTGTAGCCATCAATGAGCACGTCTGGTACACCGGGGACGTTTTCCATCAGCCACCACGCCGGGGCAGCCTCGCGCACCACGCGGGCGAATTCGGCCAGCATTGCCAGCCCAGCGCCCGAGGGCGGGGCGCGGCGCGCTTTGGAGAAGTCCTGACAGGGCGGCCCCCCGATCACGCCGTCGAATTTTCCGCTTGGCACGTTGAAAGAGCGGATGTCGCCACCATGGATGAGGTCTGGGCCGCGCACAACACAGAAGCCTTCAGCCTCGAAGCCGCGTCCGAACAGGTCAATACCGGGAAATAGGGAGAGGATGAGTTTCATGCGTCAATTGTGACGCATCGATCGTGACTTGTCCAGGGATGGTCACGCCTGGTCGGTCACAATTTCCGTGACAGGTCCAGTGTAGCCCGCCGCAGCGCGGTCACGCAGTGAGTTCGCCCGGCTTGAGGTAGTCTGTGGATCCAAAACGACTGGTCAACTGCTCAACCTTGATGAACGCCGACACCGCCACTACACCGATGAAGACCACCAGCAGCCATTGAGGGCGGGTCATTTTTTAAGGTACACCACCACGCCCGCCGCCAGTAAGGCCAGCACAGTCAGCCAAACCTTGGTGGAGTCGTCAACGGATAACGTTACGTCAAACGGCCTCGATGCTGTGATGTTGACGCTGGCATTCATTTACTGCCCTCGACTTTGATAAACGGCACGCCATCATCATCGTGCCGATGCTGTACGAAGTCATGCCGCAAGCCGCGCACTTCCATCACCAGCCAGAAAAACAGCAGCATCACGCCGCCGCCATCCTGAATTGCGCCCAAAATTGAAAAGAGTTCCGGCATCACTGCCCCAACCTTTTTTTAATCTCGGCCGCGATCTGATCGTCCAGATTGTTGCTGGTCATCGGCGTGAGTTTATCCAGGGAAAACACCAGCACTTTGACCAGCA
>Ga0208374_1000898_pt1 | contig 10461 bp, 9 predicted proteins | sample RifOxyC3_FD_184037 | JGI IMG/M metagenome (GOLD analysis project Ga0208374, IMG submission 184037) | Groundwater microbial communities from Rifle, Colorado - Rifle Oxygen_injection C3 (SPAdes) | ecosystem: Environmental > Aquatic > Deep subsurface > Groundwater | place: Rifle, Colorado, USA...
CAGAAAAAGTTGTTACGGAAAGTCACGAGTCCCTTTTCTAAAATGGATTGGGCAAAAGTAATCAGATATAAGAAATTTGTAGGTTCTGGTACTGAAACGGAATTAAGTGATGATGAGATAAAGAAGCAGGAATTAGAAAACGAAAAAAAACGGCAGGGTGCATGTACTGAATTTGAGCTCGCTTTACCCAAAGTCAAAAAATTATATTTTAGAAAAGAAATAAAACCTTTTCTCGATAGTAGAGGACATCTAAATGATCCTTTAGATAACTTTGATCTAAAAATAGCCCAGCGGTGGATTTTTAATCGCGTTGTGGATATTGGATATAATCCAAAACTGCATGGGGAATTTGATAGTGTGGTTAACCGTTATGGCGATAATGGAAGGTCAGAACATAAAGCAGAAAGAATCGGTAAAAAGTACCAATGGATTGCTTATCACGAGTTTATGGCTTTAGTTTCCGATCATTTTGAATTTAAAGGTGCCACTTGGAATTCAGTAAAACAATATAAAGGGCCGTGGCATCCACGCATTAGAGACATTGATCCTTCTTTTATTATGCAAAACGATAACTGTTTAAAACAATCTACCGTTTTTTCGCGCTGGGAATCAAATCGAGGGCATTATGATGCATGGGACAAGAAGAAATCTGATGTGGATTGGATAAAAACAAAAAATGACTTGCCGAAGCCATCAGATATAATTCTAATCAAAGATGATAACAAAAAAGAATGGTTAATGCTTGAGGGATTCATAAGATGGGAAGAGAAAAAACCACCAGAATTTAGAAAATATGAAGTTCCGGCCCGAGAAGTATGGTATATGGTTAAAAGTTATATTGTAAAACAGAAGGATGCTAAGAAATTCTCCAATTGGGCCATGAAACAAAATTTTTGGGGAAGGTGGATGCCCGAATCAAATAGTTTCTATGAAATATTTTTAGGTGAATATCCAAACTCCATAGCATTCGATTACATAAAGGGTGATTATAACATTTGGACAAAATCAAAGAGGGGGAGTGGTGATCTGGCGGTGCCAGTTGTCGTTACAGATGATGCCTATTTAAACGAGTTTACATTAGATTGTTCGCATAGTGAAAGTGTAACTGTCAAACTTCCTTGTAAATGGCTTGTAAATAAGATGGGATTGCATAATAAGTATTTTGACGGAAGATTCTATGATGAAAAAGGTTGTTTCATAACGCTCGCAACAAGCATTTTTGAAGAATGTTTCCCTTCGGCATTATTAATTGATAGGCAGCATTTGATAGATTTCTTAGATAAGAATAAATATTCTCTTTTTTGGACTCTATTAGGAGAAAAGCAAGTAATTACAGAAAGCTTTTCAGAGAAGAAACATGCCGGAAGATTAGAAATAAGTGGTATTTATACATTGAATAACAGAAACCAAATTATTGGTAAGAGTAAAAATAATCCCAGGGAGTAAATCTTTTACAGCAAGTTTCTTAATTACTTTATCCTTGTTTGGAAACCTATAAATGCATCACTTAGTTCATATCTTCTTATGACAGAATATACCAAATCTCAAGCCATTAAACAAGGAAAACTCTTGATTGATTTTTTCTTATAGTCTTGGTGGTGCCGTTCACCGTAATATCATTCCAAAAGCGAAAAGTTTATTAATTTTAAGGACGATTCATAGTTTCAAAATAACCTTTTTATAAAATTAGGGCAAGGTTTTAGTAATTTCGCTATGGACTGCCATTCGGGGCTGCCCAGGTATTTTTAATCGTTACAGGCTTGCGCTTCTTTCATAAGAAAATCGTCCCTCCCTCTTAGTAACACAATAACATTTATCTAAAGCAACCCTCTATATTCATCACCAACTCGTGACTAAATAAATGCAATCTCATTGCAATCAGAGTGCAATCAGGTTGTAAAAAAGTACTTGTAAAAGGGAGTGGTAGGAATGATTGATTCGCAAATGAAAAGAACTTCTGAAGAACGCGCTGCGACTGTGAGCTGGAATATAGTTAGCCGTATCTGTGGTGCAAAACACCTGAAAAATATTGTCCTTGCTTTTGGCGATAACGTACGCTCACAAAAGGCACTTGAACGTCTAACAAAAATAAATGTCTCGCACATTAACAGAAGTCTCAAAAAACTTAATAAATTTGGCATAGTTCATTGCCTCACTCCTCCGGAAGTTTTACGAGTCAAATTCTATGCCCTTACCACCTTTGGTCATAGTATCGCCGAATGGATAACAGAATTAGAAAAAGAAAATCCGGCACGCTCTAAATTCGGGGATTTCAGCATAGAGGAAAATCTTCTCAATAATAAAAGATGAACGCTAAAACCCTGCAGGCCGCATTGGTAGATTTGTTAAAAATACTTGCTTCAGGAATAAAAGAAGTTGAGTTTTGTATTGGTTTCCGACAGTTAAAGCATGCGGAAAATCCGGGCAATTCATATGTAAGCTGGTTTTTTCAGTCGGAATCAGAAGCAGACCTGAAGGATGCCATTACAAGGCTTTCTATCGTATATCTTAAGCTTTTTATACTATTAAACGAACTCAAGGATAAAAAGCAAAAACCAGGGATGTCCGAAATTTTCAGAAAATACTCGCCCTTAATTAACGAACTGGGAACAAAAGCAAACAGGTTGCTAAGAGAGGTTGGTTAAATGACCAATCTTCTTATCGTTCTAACGAGAATAAAGAAAGCCGCTGGCATGAGAATAGCTGATACTTTTCCCCAGGCATTAAGTAAAGAAGTAGAGCAACTGATTAAAAAAGCGGCATCAAGGGCAAAAGCCAACAAGAGGAAAACAATCCAGCCAAAGGATTTATAACCTAACAAACCTGCTTTTCGTGGGGCAGTTTAGTCGGCAATCCATCAATCAGAATTTATCAGATGGTACAACCTTTACCCGGTCATTTGGTCCCAGTCCAGTTTCCTTAACCTTATTCTGCAATTCCCTGAAGAATTCCTTATTGGTCGCCACGGATATGATTTGCTCAAATCCGGCTTTGGCTTTTAGGTTTTTCTGGATGTTGTCTATGGCATCGTTAACGCCATTCTTGCCTGTTTCTATTTCAAGTGCAATGCGTAAATCGCCTTTTTCTGCGACTATATCCGAGTCACCATTGATATGGACTTCAAACTTCACATTATAACCCATATTACGGCAATATTGTGCCACTCTGTTCCTCCAATATTCGTGTTCTAATGATGCCTGTCCGTCTATTTTGATAATAGGATACCCTAATTCATTGGCTATTTCTTCCCCGACTTTAGTTAGCCTTAATAACAGAATCTGCGATTTACCTGTATTTACTTTCTCTGCATCTACTACGTCTTTTTTAAATAAGTCCTCTTTTGTTTTATTACCCTGCTCAGCCGTCATACCTAATTTCTTATATCTCTGAGCAATGCCTATAAACGGATGCTCTATTATGTCCTTAAATAATAATGTTTCCTTTTCTGTTAATTTGTCTTTATACTTAGCCCCGTTACGAATAACATCATTTCTGCCATTATCTACTGTTTCACCAGCCGAATCGTTAGAATAACCTAACCGCAATAACTTCATATGCTCGCTGACAACTTCATCGGTTACTATTTTCTCTTTGATTTTAACACGGTCGACCCTAATCACAAAAGGCAAAAGGTATCTGCTTGACAGCCTTATTATTGCTTCCCCCACCTTGAGCTGGGATAGCCACCTTTTTTGATTATCGTCAAGCAAAAGATTGCTTGAGGCCGTGTTGATGTCTGGGGCATTTTTCTGGTTAAGATTAATATGAACATGAGCATTTGCCAAAACAACCGGTGAAAGCTGGCTCGGGGTCTGGTCTATCAGTATCAAACCGAGACCAAGAAATCGTGCCTGCCTTATCAGCATTTCAACCACCGACTCTCTGGGGCTGGTAAGATGTTTCGTGGCGATGTTATGCGCTTCTTCAATAACCACTATCCTATTGAGGTTTTGGTCATAATTCTGATCACTGCTTCTTTTAGACAAGGCATGATTATAAAGCCACAAAAGCAAACTGCTTATAAAGAATACTCTTTTCGCCATCGGCAGGACATCCATCTCTAATATCACGTGCTGGTCGAGCAATTCTTCCAGTGGATATTGCTGAGGAATATTGACGATTTTACCGAACTCGCCGAAGCCCAGCGCCCGGGTAATCCTTAATGCAGAACTCCTCCACTCATTCTCTCTCCCTTTAAGCTGATAGCTTTGTATTTTATTATGAACATCCAAAAAAGTGGGGTACCTTTTGGCTTTGCCTTCATAAACCTTAAATTCCCTGTAACACTCATCAATTGCCCTGGTTAAAATGTCGTAAACTCCCTCGCCGGCATAAAAGCAATGACATATTATATCGAGCAAATTCTCAAGATGGTTGGTGATGATCGCTCCTGGCGGAGGGATAAGCGGGTTGAAACGAATCCCGGAAACATTATCCCGGCCGACTGTGTATACTCTTGTATTTCCGGCCAAAGATGGCTCATTTAGCAAGGAACGCAATTCGCGCTTCCAATCAAATGCCAGTATTTTAACGTCTGGGTTTTTCTTCATCAGCTCCAGCAATATATGGAAAAGCACCGTTGTTTTTGCTGCGCCGGTCCTGCCGCAAATGCAGATATGCTCGCAAATTTCCTTGTCTTCAAGGCCGAAAGGATAAAGTGTTTTGTTGCCATAAACTATATTTCCTATCTGATACTTTCCGGAGGCGCCATCTTTATTCGGAGGAAGAAATAAAGCCGTCTGGTTGGTTATGCCTTGGTCAAGGTCTTTTACTAACATAAGTTTTAATCTTTGGCTTATTTCAGCCCTTTCTTTTTCGTCAGATATGCAATACGTCAGCCATAGTTGTTCAACGCCTTTTTCGCCTAATACAGGCAGCAGTTTCAATAGCATTCCCTTGATATCTGTATCAGATGTTCCGGAGGGCATTTTAAGGTATCCTCGCCGGCAAGACATATATCTTGGTTTCTTTGTGATATTTCGGTTCCTTTAAATATGGATTAAAAATTTCATCCGGGCTTTCTTCTCCGGCCAGCATCTCTAATTTTTTCTTTGTCCGGACATATTCTGAAATAACCGGCCACAAGTCCTTTTTTAACTGCGCGATATCTTGCCAGCAGCGAATATATTCAGCAGATTTCTTTGTTTCAATGTCAGTAATTGTTTTTTCCAGGGTAACCTTGTTCTTCCAGCTATCAAGTGAAGGAGGCTCATACATTAGAGGCGATTGAATAAAAAATTCAAGGTTATGAGTTCTGGTGATTGCGTTTTCCAACTCCTTAAGGTTTCTCTTGAAAAGCATCTGCCTTTCATCTATCAGATACAGAGACTGACGCATTAATTCCTTTTGTTCCGCCAGTTTATCCTTGAATAAGTCACTGACTAAATCGGCATTCATGCCGGATCCGTGAATCCCCAAAGACCCTGTATTGTCTATTACATAACTTTCAGCATCCTTCTCAGTAGTTTCTGCAATGCTTTCTGGCTTTTTGGAATTGTTCGTGTACATTTTGTTATGAGGTAACTGTGTAAATATTTTCGTTCCTTTAGTTGTCCTCGTTTGCAGAAGCAAAATCTTTATAATCCCTGCCGTACCTCACGGAATCATTGATAATATCTATTGCTGCATACATGTCGCTTAACTGATCTATGATCTGGCTCATTTTCTCATTTATATCGCTGATAATATCCGCCAACTGATTGATGTCTTTATTGCATTTCTCATTAGCTTTGTGTTTCTTATTGGTGGTGGTCATTTTGCTGGTATTTCTCGAAATATTTTTTGATGTTTGAGACCCATTCAGGAAGTAGATAGTCAATACTATCCTTTAGGGGATTTATTTCATAGCGGTCGGGCTTTTTCTCGTAAAGGCGCTTGGTTTCATCTGTCATTAGCCTTTGAAGTCATAGAGGTATAAATAGTTTGTAAAGCAGTTGTAATACGGTTTAAGCGCGAGAAGGAGAATACCCTGGTTTTTCGTTGCCGAGAAGTTTTTCATAAAGGCGTGCGATTATGTCGCGAGTCTGATAAATAGCTCTCATCTGGTTATTCGGGGTATAAAGAAGCTTGTCTATGGTGAATTGCGAGAGGTTTGTCTGCCGTTCATACTTCATTCTATCAATAATCTTTTCTTTTTGTTCTTTCGTAAGCCTCACGTTAAGGCTGGTATTTTTGGGCATTTTGGTGTTACTTTAGAGGAGTATCAATTATATATAAAGTTTTCGGTTATGGTTATAAGATAAGTATTGTCTCGTCTGGAAGAGTCATTTGTCAGTTTACAATTCTTTCACTTTCCCGACTAATCCTAACTTCGCGATTGCCTGTGCAATTATTCTTAGGGTTTCGGGATCGCTGGTCAGTTTATTAATCAGTTCGTCAGAAGATTTCCTTTTCTTTTCGAGCTCTTTCATTCTTTCTTTTAGTAATTCGACTTCTCGTTCCAATTGGTGTTTTTTCTCTTTTGGAATGTCTTCAAAATTGTAAACACTAGTCAATATTTGTTTTATTTCTTCTTTATTCAAATGCGTATAAACCTTAGACATGTCTTCAGAATGCCCCATAAAGTCAATGGCAACGTCCTTGGCGATCTTATTTTGCTTTGCTAGCCGGTAGAGTTCTGTTGCCCTAGAATGTCTAACAACATAAGGATGGATTTTTCTACCCAAAGCTTTTAAACTTAAAGCATTAAGCCAAAGAGCCAAGGCGCTTTTGGTTAACGACTTGTTTTTATCTACGGGAGAATGAAATATAATCTCTGATTTATTATCGGTTTTTTCTTGTTCATCTCTTAACTTTTGCAAGAATTTGGTGGCCTCTTTAACATAAACTGCCCTTGATTTTTTTGTCTTAGTCGCATAAATGCTTATCTCGCTTATATCTCCCTTGACATTGAACTTAATGTTATCCCACCTCAAGTTTCTTAATTCGGCAGGCCTAAATCCAGTTTCATAAAGAGTTATAAAAAAGGTTTTCCAGAAGATCTTGTTTTCTGTTTTCATAATTTGCTCAATATCTTCTCGTTTCAGAATCGTATCTGAATTAATTTTTCTTTCATTCAATCCTTTCCTGGTTTTAATATCCCTTAAATCATCAAACCGTAAACTCCAATCCTTAAACCTCCATCGTAAAAAGTTCTTTAGATCGGTTTTTATATCGTTTTTTACGCTTAACTCTCTTTCGCTATTATTAAGCAAGGCAAGAAAATCTCTTAGGTCTTTTATGGTTATGTTATCATAATCTTTCTCGAAGATATGGTGCCACGAAACAATGTGTCTTTTTATGTCTTCAATCTTTCTATGTGCACAACTCCCTGCACGGTATTGAAGATAATCTTTCACTATCTCTTCTTGCTCTTTTTTTAGTTTTTCATGGATTCTTGCAATTTCCCCTTTCACATAGGTGGGATATTCTTTTAACATAGGGCTAATAAGACGATGAGAATTATAAACCTTACGCTATAAAGTTTTGCTTTACCACTAGACTACAGGGGCGAAGTAAAACTTTAATCTGTAAGTGTTATCCCCTTCTTATAGATTAAAGGGTAGAGGGATATGTTCACCCGTCTTTTAAAATCTTCCCTTAGAGTAATTCCTAGGTTTAGAGGCTTCCCGTTAAACTACAACCGCCATATAAACGATACCTCACTAACCTTGTCGGCTTTAAAGATATTGTTTCAAAGGTATTAATTCAATCCCCTTTTAAAATCTTGCTCAAGGTCTATTTACGCCCGGACCAGGCTATGCATAAAAAGTCCGCTTCACGACGGAAATTGTATTACGATGTAATACAAACAATTTAATCTTCCGAATGTTCTATCTTGAAGTTAGATGCAATGCAGAGGTTATCAAAGATTGAAAATTTAAGTGCTATTCCTCCCGCGACAAGAAATAGTGCTAACTAAAACATCTTGATTGAAATTATTGATTTGATAGCATAATGTAATTATGATGATAAAATCATGTTAAGCAAAAAATATATGAGTGGACATTTGGCAAGATGGCAATAGGTGGTTAGAATTTATGGAAACAACACCCGGTAAAGCCAGATTTGAAGGAACAATAACTGCGGTAAAGCCAAGGATAAAATTGCTCCGGTCTTTTGATCAGGTAAGCCACGCTTATCCGGGTTATACACTGGTTATGGATGCGGTGGTTAACGGCCGGGAGTGGAAAGACCTGCGTGTTGCCATCGGGCAGAAAACGCATGAAAAGAATCGTTTCCGTATTGGCGATACTATTGTAGGTGAGGCTTTACCTGTAGTAAATCCCCAGCAGGAGTGGGCAGACCTTTACAAAATAAGCGGGTTGAGTATTATCAAAAAAGGTGACCTGGAGGAAGAACGTCCACCAGATACAAAAGGTGGTATTGCTCCGCCTTTACCCATTTACCGGGAACACGGACATGTCAGACTTGACCCTGTCACATACGAGCAGAAATGCAAACAATGCCCATGGGGCATCATAATGGCTACTGAAATTACAATTGACCAATGGAATCCGCGTAAGAAAGAGTGGCGATACGAAACACATTGTTATGGGCCGAGAGCTTGTCCGAATTATCAGGCCGGCAAGCCTTGGACTGTCCAGGGTCGTAAGCTTGGTATGATATGGGTGGATGACGATATTGAACGAACGGGTAAAAATCATTGCTAACTTGAAAGGTTAATAGACAATTTCAAAAGAGGGTTTTACGAGGGTAAAAGGCATATAAACAGAATATTTATTATAACTCATTATAATTAATAGCGTTAGCAGATAAAAACTCATAAAAACAGATAATCCCGGTGTATGCACAAGAACTTGTGCAAAAACCTCTGTTCGCTTCATTCCTATAAGACCTATCTAGGTAGAACCGGCAAATCCGGAATAATTAATTTTCCATAACTTTAATCAAATCATTGCTTTAACGCACAACCACGTAAATAATTACTAATAATCACCATATTCTGGCACGCTATTTGCATTATGTTATCTGAACGAAATAATCATAGTAAGCAGTTATGCGTAATAAACTAATTAAAAGACGGGTAGAGGGGGGAAATAAGAGCATTCTTAAGGAATACTCTCGCCTTATTCGTCAATCTTCTAACGGCGTAAAACACCGGCTTAAGGTGCTAAAACTGGCTGAAGAGTTAGGCAATGTTTCAGAGGCTTGCCGCAGGTCAGGTACGGACCGGACATCGTTTTATGTCTACAAGAGGCGTTTTGATAAGTACGGCGTAAATGGGCTTAAAGACTTGCCCCCGGTTCACCGTAGCCATCCCGATGCCACCCAGCCGTGCGTAGTTGAAAAAATGTTGGCGCTGTCGTCAGAGAACCCAAAATGGGGTTGCGCTAAACTGTCGGAAGAGCTAAAATCAAATGGTATATCTAGGTCGCCTCAAACGGTTCAGGAACTTCTTATAAAAGAAGGGCTGGGTACCAAACAAGAAAGATTCGCTATGTCCAATAATTCCGGTTGTGTAAAACTGTAAGGAATGAATGTTGATGATTATTTTGCATATTGCTAAAACAGAAGAAACTTTCTTTGAAAAATCGTCAAAAACATAATCACGATGGGGTCATTTATTAAATTAAAATCAGGGTGTCCCTGTATATAAAATTAAAAATGGTATTTTATATGCCTCGTATTGGTTTATTTTATTGTCTTTTATTCGATAACGTCTGAAAGGGATGCATGAAAAAGTGTAAGGAAAGAAGGTTGATGAACCCTGATTAGAAGCCGGCAGAAATCTTATAATTTTTACAGAAAAATATGTAAAAAATATGAGGTGCTGGTATAATCTACTTTCAGAAGAAGCAGCTAAGAGTTGACGACAGCAAGTAAATAACCTGAGGGAGGGTTATGGACAAGAGTTTGTTTGTTCGAAATGTTGCGGCTTTCAAATATAATTCTCCAAAACGTTTTCCACATTTACTCAGTTTAAAAATAATCCGTAAAAAATAGAGGAGGTGTTTTATGAAAAACTATGCGTATCGTTGTTTCGCCAATAGTGATAAATGTCAAACTGTATTTTCCAAGGCAATAAAATTCATCCTGCCTTTACTATTAATAATACTCAGTCCGGTTATCGCCTCGGCCGACCCGATTACCATCACCACCACGTCCCTGCCCAACGGGCAGGTTAACTCCTATTATAACACCCAGGTAAACGCCGCAAACGGCACGCTCTTTGATTGCTGGGGTTATGACGAATATGAACCGCCTTACATCGGCTCAGGATATGTTTGGGACATAACCGCCGGCAGCCTGCCGCCCGGAGTAAGCCTGACCACGACCAATGGCGGACCCGGCGGCTGGTGGGACCAGGCCGATAATTATTATACCTCATTATATCCGGGACAGGCGCGTTTTATCGGCACAGCCACCCAGGCCGGCAATTTCACCTTTACCTTAAGGGCCAAAGGTTATCCGAACGACCCGGTTACCAGGCAATTCAGCATCACCATCAACGGCCAGCCC
>Ga0208374_1000899_pt1 | contig 10457 bp, 10 predicted proteins | sample RifOxyC3_FD_184037 | JGI IMG/M metagenome (GOLD analysis project Ga0208374, IMG submission 184037) | Groundwater microbial communities from Rifle, Colorado - Rifle Oxygen_injection C3 (SPAdes) | ecosystem: Environmental > Aquatic > Deep subsurface > Groundwater | place: Rifle, Colorado, USA...
CATCAAGGCCTTGTTCGGCCATGACAGGCCGGCGAGCTTGAGCAGGCTTTCGACCATGCCCATGGCTTGGCGCAGTGTCAGACCGAACAAGGCCTTGATGGTCAGGCAGAACTGGATCGCGGCGTCCGAGAACAACGACGGGCGACCACGCTTGCCACTGGCCAGCCCTGACCACTGCAGGTCGCGATCCAGCCAGATCATGAGGGCGCCGCGCGCCTTCAAGGCCTGGTTGTAGCGCCTCCAGTTGGTCGTCTTGTACTTGGCGGGCTCTGGCCTGACACGGTCACTCATCGCAGAAGCTTACCGCAGCACGCTGACAACTTCGTTTGGCATTTTGAGATATGCAACAAAGCCGGCTCATCTGCTCCATGCCGATACTGTCTCACATCTGGCGGTCACCGCCGGGGTTTTGCAGACCTTCCTTAGGATCGGACGGCTTTGACGCCATACCCAGCGTGGGAACTAGTTTGGAAGGTATTTCTGACGCTAGCGCCGAAGGCCTTCCAACACCCGAAACATTTTGGATATCCGCTACGTGAGCCCGGCGGCACGACATGAAGGACATGACCAGGCGATCCTGGCGGCCAGACACCAAGTCTACGAACGCGCCCGTCAGCGGCACCCGTCGCGCTGGCGACGAAACACACGCAACTGGCAACCCATTTGCGCCGTCACGCTCAACCCTGAGCGCGATGCGGTGGTCGAAGCAATCCAGTTGAATCACGATAAACAGCGATTGGCTGCATGAAATGGGCGACAACTACCGCTCACACAACTGAAGTTGTAACCGGATTTCAACAGATGTTGTGCTCATCCCGTCACCACCGTGCGCAGAAGATCAACCTACTCCGAATGGCCCTCGAATGCAAGTTGCTCTTAGGTCAAAATCTACGTGGATCCGATTGGCGATCCGGCTCAGTCCTGAGGCGTGGCTTTTTGCCGCCCCCAAGGTAGATGGCTGGCAGCTGCCTCAATAATCGCGAGCGGTTCTTCACCGCGCGAACCAGGCCCTGATACTGCTGCTTCCTGGGGCAGCAGGTCGGGTAAGGTCGAAAGCTCCACCGCCACTGCTTTGCGGATAGCGACTGTCGTGCTGTATATCACCCAATGCCAACACTGCCTGTGCCAGTGCGACCGTGCCCCTAGCCTGGCCCATATGCAGCATGCGCAGCGTTTGAACTAGGCGACGCCTTATGATTACTGGCTGTAGAAAAGACAAACCCGCCAGAGGCGGGTCGATCAAGTGATTGGGGTGGCCCTGCATCACAGGGCCAGAGCGAACCTAGTGTCATCACCAGTAAGGCGGCTGGGAGAGGACGGAGCCTAGGGCTGCAAGCCAAGTATAGCAGCACGGTCCGATGATTCAAAGTGGCGAAGCATGAACTGGAATGACCTGGAGAAGCACTTTTCCCCTGCAAGGTTGGGGCGCTACCGTGCCGCGCGCGGCGGCGATGTGGGCAGGGCTGCGGCAGATTACGCCAGTAACGTCCTGCTGTCCGAGGCGATGGTGCCGATGCTCAATGTCCTGGAGATTGCGCTGCGCAACGGCATCCATGCACGACTGAGCAGACTGTATGGCCGGGCCGACTGGTGGGAAGCATGGGCGGGGGACCCCGCCTTCACCTGGCAGAACAAGGAAGTGGGCAGCGCCAAGGCCAAACTGATCCGGCGACACGAGCCACAGACACCGGACAAGGTGCTTGCCGAGCTGACTTTCGGCTTTTGGACCTCGTTGTTCAACGTGCAGTTCCAGGCTGTCCTCTGGAAAGACCTGCGCCTGGTGTTCGCACGCTGCCCGAAGCCGCAGCGGCAGCGACACAACATTTCGGCGGCACTGAACCGGATTCGTGATCTGCGCAACCGCATATTCCACCACGAGCCGTTGCTGTGGCTCATCCCGACACTGCTCGAGCAGCACCAGACCGGCGTGACGGTCATCAACTGGGTGGACCCCGAGCTTGGCCAGTGGCTGGGTAACCATGATCGCCTGCCTGCTGTATGGGCGGACTGGACGTCTCGCCCCTGACGGGCTTCAATCCTGTGGCAGCGGATTTGTGCCACCCCGAAGCGGACCACTTGCCCCGCTGGACTCTTTCCCGAGCCACGCCCGTGCCGCCAGCACCAGACCGGGAGCGGCCTCCCAGAATCGAGACTGGTTCTTCGTCTGTCGAATCAGGTTCTGGTACTGTTCTGCGGCTTCCTGGTCCGTCGGGTCGCAACGGAACGCGGGCTCCACCGCAACTGGATTGCGAGTAGCAACCGCTGGAACGTAGGCCGCCCGATGCCGGCGCAGACAGGTCCGCAAGGCATGGACGGCAGCTTTGGGTGATTCGGCCCAGGCTTGCAGCCTCAGGTCTCGCAGCCGTGCCACGAAGCCGTCCTCCTCCTCGAATAGCCAGAACAGCGGCCGCTCGCCTGGCAAGCCCAGCAGGCGGTGCGCGCGGAATACACCGTTGGCCGGCGCCCAGGAGGCTGTTACATGCCATTCGTCGCGCGGACTCCACGAAAGGCATGGGCCCGTGCAAGCACTCAGCATGGCCTGCCGTCGTTCGTCCTCTCGGACTTGCTGCTGAGCACGGCGACTGGCCTTGTCCGATCTTGGGAGCGCCCAGTCGATGAACCGGTCCTGCATGAGGTTGATGAAGTGCAGGCCCGCCGGGCCTTGTCGCGCACTCCAGTTTTCAGGCAGCGGGTCTGGGTGCTCGTCGACCGACCAGTCTGCGATTCCGCTGCGGGCAGATTGCACGGCGAGGGCCATCGAACGCCTCCAGGCCGCAGCGATCACCGCCCCACTGGCCTGGTACTGAAGCCACTGCCACTCGGCCGAGTTGAGCTGCAGAGATCGGGTTTCAGCCTGGACCCCTCGCAACACCAGGTGCCCCCAGAGTGGCCGACCATCCTGCGTGGCGTCCTCACGGTAAGGCCAGCGCCGCCTGGACACGTCCGGCTCCAGTGTTCGCGCCCACAGCATTTCCCCGAAGACCAGCAGCGCTGCGCGGCTGGAGCGCATCAGCTGCGCGATTTCCACCGGATCGCACGAGGCCATGAACTGGCGAACCCAGTGTCCGGAATCCCTGGCGACATGACGGCGCAGGTAGCGTTGCATCGCACGATAGACCCAGGTGACCGGTTCATCATGCCAGCAGCGATTCGCCTCTGGCTGCAGCCATTGTCTTCATTTGCGTAGGGTGACATGATGGAAGTCGATTGATCATCGAATCTGTTTTCGACAGGGGGGTTCTGTGCGTATCTGCAAAAAAATTGTCATATCGGCATTCTTGGCTTTGGGTGTGTCCGTTGCGGTAGCCCAGACGGGGCCTGGTGCCGGCGGAGGACCGGGCAAGGGCCCAAACTGGAACAGCGACAACACGCCGGGCTGGTCGCTCATGACGCCCGAGGAGCGCGAGGCGCACCGGCAGCGCATGGCCGCCATGAAGAACCGCGAGGAATGCCAGGCCTACACAGCCAAGCATCACGAACAGATGGCAGCACGCGCCAAGGAGCAAGGCCGCAAGGCGCTGGCCAAGTCGAGGCGTGATCCCTGCGCAGGCATCCAACCTTGACGAAAAACTGGAGAGGAACATTATGAAACGAACTTCTTGGCCCCTTGCACTGTTGCTGACCGTTGCCATGGGAGTTGGTGGCGCGGCCTCGGCGGCAGGGCATGGTGGTGGATCAGGCGGCAGCGGGGCGGGCGGCTCCGGATCGAGCGGATCGGGCTCCGGATCCGGTGGTGCAGGTTCTGGCTCGGCGGGGTCTGGTGGCACGGCAGCCGGCGGTTCCGCTTCGGCTGGGCAATCGCAATCGCAGCAGCAGGCGCAAGCACAAACGCAGTCCCAGGTCCAAACCCTGCAAGGCATGCAGACCCGTACCCAGGCGCATCTGCAGACACAGGAGCAGTCACTCAACCAGACCAGGGTTCAGTTGCGCGAACAGGAACAGTCGTTGGCACAGACGCGCGATCAGTTGCGCAGCCAGCAGCAGATCCGGGCGCGCGAGCAGCTGCAGGCCCTGGAGCAAGCGCAACTGCAGATGCTCGAGCAACTGCGTTTGCAGGAGCAGGTCCAGCTCAAGACCCGCGATCAGCTGCAGGCACAGGAAAAACTCCAGCAAGGCGTGCTCGAGCAGCTGCGGAAGTAGCCTGGTGTTGAAGGCGGCGGACAGACTTCCAAGCCGCTGGTCTGCCTGGCGTTACCCTGCCGTGGCGTGACCACCCGGCCCGGCCGGGAGATTCGATCTGGCGGCTGGCTTCCTGTTTGCCGACACTACGCCTTCAGCTGGCTGGCGTTGAGCCGAATCAGAATTTTCTGCCGCCTCGGGATACAGACAGTCTGCATCCGTTCGGAATCTATAATTATTGTTATGTTGCCGCATTGTTCGACTCGACGTTTCACCGCATGGTTTGCCATGCTGGTGCTCGTGTTGAACGCTCTGACCCCTCTCGCTGCCCAGGCCATGCGGATCACCGATCCGGGCGGGGACATGATCGAGGTCTGCACCTCGATCGGCATGGTGCGGATAGCGTTGGACCCGCAGCAAGAATCGGACGATCCGGAAACGCCGACAGGGCTGTCTTGCCCTTTCTGCCTGCTGCATGACGGGCAGGCAATGCTGCCGCCGTCACCGCAGACACTGAGCACACCGCGGCTCCCCGCCCTGATGCCAGCTGCTTTCTTCCAGGCGGCAAAAACCTCGGCAGTCTGGCTCAGCGCGCTCTCGCGCGGCCCCCCTCGGGTCTGACTTGATCCGTCGGTTCGGCGCGCCCTTCTGCTGCTGAACACCTTCGCACGCTGTACTGGCACGGCAGAACCCAAGCGCATGCTGAGGGCTTTCCTGCCTCATGCCGCCTTGGCACTGGGCCGTTGCTGGCCTGGACTGCCGTAGCGCTGCCGATCCGACACCACCGCTCATCTCTCGCTTTGCCGTGACACACCCGGGCCGATGGCCCGGGGTGCATGGCGCGTCTGCCTGCCCCCCAATCTTGAATTGCCCGATGTCTCCCCTGAAAACCTCCCTGACCCAACCCAGGCTGCTCGCGCTCGCCTGGCTCGCCGCCTTCCCCGCTGCCCATGCGCAGAGCCCAGACACCGTCGCGCAACTGCCCTCGGTCACCGTGAGCGCAGAACGCGAACTGCCGCTACCGCAGCCCACTGCCGAGTACCAGGCCGAACAACTGGTGTCGCGCCGCGCCGCCACCAGCGACACCGCCAGCCTGCTGCAGGACATCCCGGGCGTCAGCCTGTACGGCGCCGGTGGTGCGTCCAGCCTGCCGGTGATCCACGGCCTGGCCGACGACCGGCTGCGCATCAAGGTCGATGGCATGGATCTGATCGCCTCCTGCCCGAACCACATGAACCCGCCGCTGTCCTACCTGGACCCGACCCAGGTCGGCAAGGTCGAGGCCTATGCCGGCATTGCGCCGGTCAGCAGCGGTGGCGACAGCATCGGCGGCACCATCCTGGTCGAGACGCCGGCACCCGAGTTCGCCGCGCCCGGCCAGGGCCTGCTGACCCAGGGCGAGGTCGGCAGCTTCTACCGCAGCAATGGCGATGCGCATGGCGCCAACCTGTCGGCCACCGTCGCCAGCGACCGTCTGAGCCTGAGCTACAGCGCAGCCACCGCCAAGGCCGACAACTACCAGGCCGGGGGCGACTTCAAGACCTCGACCGCCACCGGACGCGCTGGCCATGCGCTGCCGCTCGACGAGGTCGGCTCGACCGCCTACGAGACACGCAACCAGACCCTGGGCCTGGCATTCAAGGAAGGCCGTCATCTGGTCGAGGCCAAGCTCGGCGTACAAGACGTTCCCTACCAGCTGTACCCGAACCAGCGCATGGACATGCTGGACAACCAGCAGCAGCGCATCAACCTGCGCTACCAGGGCGACTACGACTGGGGCCGGCTCGAGGCGCGCGCCTACCACGAGGAAGTCGACCATTTCATGGACTTCGGTGCCGACAAGCGCTTCTACTATGGCGAGGCCTCGGGGCCTGGAGGGGTGGGCGGCAAGACCAGCCTGAACGGCGAATATTGCTCGCCGATGAGCCCGAGCTGCGCGCAGGGCATGCCGATGTACACCCGGAGCCAGACCGATGGCCTGAGCGTCAAGGCCGACATCGTGCTGGGCGAGCAGGACCTGCTACGCGTGGGCGGCGAGCTGCAGCAGTACCGGCTGGACGACTGGTGGCCGGCCTCAGGCGGCAGCATGTGGCCGGGCACTTTCCTCAACATCCAGGACGGCAAGCGCGACCGCAAGGCGCTGTTCGGCGAATGGGAGGCCAAGCTGAGCTCGCAATGGACCACGCTGGCCGGCCTGCGCTATGAGCGCGTCAGCACCGATGCCGGTGTTGTGCATGGCTATGCCGACAGCAACGGCATGGCGCCGATGTTCAATTACCAGCAACGCGACAGCGACGCCTTCAATGCGAGCGAGCGCCAGCGCAACGACGACAACCTCGACCTGACGCTGCTCGCGCGCCACCGGATCGACGCCAGCCAGGACATCGAGTTCGGCTTTGCACGCAAGACGCGCTCGCCCAATCTCTACGAGCGCTACAGCTGGTCGACCTGGAGCATGGCCGCCGGCATGGTCAACTTCGTCGGCGATGGCAACGGCTATGTCGGCGATCCCAGCCTGAAGGCCGAGAAGGCCAACACCCTGTCGGCGACCTACGACTGGCATGGCGCGAACGGCGAACGGGGCTTCAGGGCGACGCCGTTCTATACCCAGGTGCAGGACTACGTCGACGCAGTTCCGTACCACACCGGGACTTTCCAAGCCGGGCAGTTCAACGTGCTGAAGTTCGCCAACCAGTCGGCACGCCTGTACGGCATCGACCTGTCGGGCCAGATGCCGCTGGCTCAAACCAACTTCGGCCGCTGGGGATTCAAGGGCTTGTTGAACTACGTTCATGGCGAGAACCGCGACACGGGCGACGCGCTCTACAACATGATGCCGCTCAACGCCAGGCTGACGCTGACGCATCGGCAGGGCGGCTGGGACAATGCGGTCGAGCTCGTGCTGGTACAGGGCAAGCACGATACGTCGGATGTCCGCAGCGAGATCCAGACCGCAGGCTACAGCCTGGTCAACCTGCGCGCCAGCCACAGCTGGAAGCAGGTGCGTGTCGATTTCGGCATCGAGAACCTGTTCGACCGTGCCTATGCGCTGCCGCTGGGTGGCGCCTACCTCGGCCAGGGCAAGACCATGAGCCTGAGCGCTGGCCCGGCCTGGGGCACTGCTGTTCCGGGCGCTGGCCGCACCCTCTACACGGGCTTGAACATCAAGTTCTGAGACTGGCAGCCTGCCCGACCCGTCCTGGTGGCGGGTCGGGCAGCAGCCGCTCAATCGGGTTGAAGAGACCCCGTGGAATCCTGAGCTCGAACAAGCCCTCCACAGGTCAACGCTCGATCGGCGTGCTCACGATCGCGGTGTACGCATCCTGGCTCAAGTACAGCGGCGTGTATGCCGCCCCTTGTTGCGCGAGCGTCTTCGCAAATGATCGCAGGTGGTTCCTCGAACCCTTCATGAGGTTGTCATAGACCAGACGGATGTCCTGGTTATCGACAGTCTCGAGAGCCGTCTCGATATCGACGATGTCCAGCTCTTCAATCTGTGCGCCCACCTGCAAGGCTGCGACCAGTGAAGGGGTGCCTTGCTGCAGCAGGTCAAGGTAGAGCTGCTGCAAGTCGGCATTGGCAAACAACCCTGCCGTCAAATTGGCCGCCGGATCTGTCAGGCTATAACGCAGGAGCAGTTGTCGAACTGCTTCTGTGTGCGTGGCCTCGCTCTTGGCGATGTTGCCGAATACCTTGACTTGGCCGCCCCATGCCGTGTCCAGTTGGGTGTACACGTCATGGGCCAGATTTTCTTCTTCCCGCATGTAAGCCAGCGACGTTTTTTCCACATCACTCAAGTCTTCTAGGGAGAGGGCCGACAGGCTGGTTGCCAGTATGGTGCTGTCAAAGTTGGTTGTGCCATCGGCGTTGACCACGATGGGAGGCCCGCCCTGCGGTGAGGCGTCCTCACCACCACCGCACGCCACCAATGAAAGGGCAGCGACAGTGGCCCATGTTGCGTGAAGAATAGTTTTTTTCATGTGAATTTCCTTGCAGTGAATGAGTGATCTGGTTTCAGTGGTGTCCATAAGGGCCTGGCCAGCGACCAAGTCCCCACAGAATCCGCACTGACGGGGTGTAGGCGTAAGGGTGCGTGTACACGGGTTGTTCCACAACGAGGGGGGCCGGTTGCGATGCTGATGGTCCAGGGCCGGCAGGGCTCACTTGCAGTGGGATGGTGGCACCGGGATCCGTTGGCCACTCCACGCTGTATGATTTGCCGGCGTATTCGTATACCACTTGGTAGCCTACGGGCTGGTTTTCATAGACTTGCTGCCAGCTGCAGCGCTGAACCTGTTGCAGCTGCGCTGCTGGTTGGTTTTCGATCGTGTCACCCAGCATCGAGCCGCCGACGATGCCCAGCATGGTGGCAGCGGCTCGCCCCCCTCCGTCGCCGATGGCATTCCCGATGGCTCCGCCAGCAATGGCGCCCATCAGGGCACCCGCCCCGGACTTGGGTTCTTGTATCGCCACGGTTTCGGTGCGACACACTTGGCGGGGAACCACAACTTGGCGAACGATGGGCGTTGACGACAGCACTTTGCCTGCTTCTTGTGCAATGCTGGGTGTGCTGGCAACTGCCAGCAATGCGACCCATATGTAAGACGATTTCTTCATGACTACCTCGCGTGTTCGGGAGCACACTTCACAGGCCTCCAAACGCAGTGAGACGGTGGAATTACTGAGTGACCGTGGAGGTGGTGGGTGTATGAACGCGAATGCGGTCTCGCAAAGCATCCTCGCCACCAATCTGGGAAGCATCTCGGCTATGGGATTGACCGCGCTTCTGGCTACCTTGGCCCGCTCCGGAGCCTTGATGACTGCCTGACCCAGCCTGCTGACCTGCGGTTGCGCCGTACTTGTGCATCTTGCGCTGTGTCTCTTGCGCATGCGTGGCCGCGCTCAAGCCGATCAGCGCAGCAAGAAGGGCCATGTGTTTCCAGTTCTTCATGCGGGACTCCTCTGCCTTTCAGGACAGCAATATGCGTTTTTCATGGTGTCGACCTTTCTCGGTGAACTTGGACAAGGTTTACCGACCACGACCTGCGCCATGCTGCCCCATCGGCGCTGCGCCTCCACCATGGCTGATGCCACTTTCGGCACGCTGGCCTCGGCGCACCTCGTATCCACTGCCGTACGGCAAGTGCTGAGGCTGTGCTTCGGATGAACGTGTCGGCCAGACGGGTGAAAGATTGCTGCGGTCCACCCCAGTCTGACGCGGCAAGGCCAGGTTCAAGCCAGGCTGTGCGTTGTTGCCAGTCTCGGCAACTTCAGCAGCACCCAAGCCACCGCTGACAAACATCAGCAACAAACCCATCGACGTAGCGTGCAGCAGTTTTCTCATGGTGTGTCGTGTTCGATGGATGTATCGTGCGCCCGCCATGTCGCTGCTGTATGCCGGTACGCGGTTGTTGTGTCATGGTGTGTCGCCTTGTGTCGCGGTTTGTCTCACTGAAAGCATGCTCGCTCTCAAGTGGTACAGTGAATTGACTGGCCCGGACTATGGGGTCTTGTCGGCGAAGGCGCACGGACCGTTGACCTCACCAGACAACTTCGCAGCCGAGGTTTTGGTGTGCTGCGCTCACCTTCTCCCGTCTCCTGACGGTCTCACTGCATAAACTTATCGAATGAGTCAACCTGCCGCGCCATTGGTCTGGATCGTCGATGACGACAGCGACATTCGGGAATTGCTCAGCATCTACCTGAGTCAGAACGGCTTTGAAGTCGGTGTGGCCGAAGGCGGTGCACCCTTGCGCCAAATGTTGAGTCAGTCACGCCCAGATGTTCTGGTGCTGGACTTGATGATGCCTGGCGAAGACGGCCTGTCGTTGACCCGGTTCGTCAAATCACATTGGGATGTGGCCATCCTCATGCTGTCGGCCCGTGGCGAAGAAATGGACCGCATCATTGGCTTGGAGGTAGGCGCTGACGATTACCTACCGAAGCCGTTTGGTCCTCGCGAACTATTAGCCCGACTGCGTGCCTTGTTGCGTCGGCATCCACCACCTTGCACGAGCGCCGAACAAGAGGGCTCCCACCCCACGCATGCGGTGACCACACCATCGCCTGAACAGTGGACATTCGGACCGTTTCGTCTTCATGCAGGCGCGCGGACCCTCAAGCGAGGCGATCAAGACCTGGCCTTGACGACAGCTGAATTCGAACTGCTGCAAGCCCTGGTTCGGCGGCCGCATAGAGTGCTGTCTCGTGACACGCTCTGAGGTGCCCATCGAACTTCGCCTTCCAACAGGCCATTCTCATGCCGCCTTGGATTGCTGATCACCGTGCTTGCTGATCCATTCCTCCAGGAACCGAACCGGCGAGCTGTAACCCAGCGT
>Ga0208374_1000901_pt1 | contig 10432 bp, 12 predicted proteins | sample RifOxyC3_FD_184037 | JGI IMG/M metagenome (GOLD analysis project Ga0208374, IMG submission 184037) | Groundwater microbial communities from Rifle, Colorado - Rifle Oxygen_injection C3 (SPAdes) | ecosystem: Environmental > Aquatic > Deep subsurface > Groundwater | place: Rifle, Colorado, USA...
GGCACCCTCACGGGCGCACTAGCACCGCTCTATGAGCGGTCCCCGCCTCCTCCCCGAGTAGGGCGAGCTGTCCCTAGCGAGCCGTCTGGTAACTCCAGCACAACCGTCATGACGCTGTCGAAAAGCCGCCGTCGGAAAGGGGTTTATCTTTGGACATGAAAACTCACCGTGTTCCTTCAGGGCTTTTCCAACTGTGCATAAATCCCGCACAGGTATAGCAACCACGCCATGTTCAGGACACTGGTCCCCATGAAACACAACCCATCAATAGCCCACCAGTTCACCTCAAAATCCCGGATGTATAAGGCTGTTATCGCACCCCACAGCACGGCATAGGTCCCGCCCCCGATGCACAGGGCAAAGAATATCTGCCCAACCCGGCCCCGGGTCATCTGCCAACTGCGATGCAAGGCCCCCACCCCGATGGTTCGATCACTTACCACGGTGATCTCGCTCAACGACCAGCGGGTCAATCCATAGACACCGGGAACCACCAGCAGAAGCAGCGTCAACCAGGACAGGTAATTGAAGAACCGTGTAATCCACATGCGTCCGTAATTCAGGAATCCATATCCCAGACTTTCCCCGAAACCGGCAGGCTCACCCGCAATATGGTTCAACCCGACATACAGGATGGCCGCATCCGGAATGATCAGGATGAATTGAGCCCAAAACCGCGTTGCGGATAATGAACTGAGTAATTCGTACGGTTCGTAAGCGGAATCCATCAGATAGGCCTTCAGAAAACCCAAGGGCCAATAGGTAAATCCCAGTATCAGCAACAGCGTCACCCATTGATCCCGCATCACGGCAAAAGATGTCCGGAATGCCTGGCGGATCATGGAGCGCCATCCGGTTCTGATGCATCCGACTGGTCGGCACAGATCCGCCGTTGTTCAGACTCCGTTATCAGCTCCGCCTGAACCAGGCTTCCCGCCACGGTCGGCAGGTCGGCTGCAGGATAGCGGGCAATCTGTTTACGTAGGGCACCCAGCCCGGGATTCTGCGTAATGAAATCACGCCATGCATCGTTCGGCACCAGCGTCGCCACCACGGGCACCTGGCCAGCCTTGTCACGGCGTGGAATCAACCGTTGGCTGACGACCCCGGTTACGGCTGCGGCTACAAGAAACGGTTCAAACCCCTGGTGCAAAAGGCGCGCGTAAACGGAGGGAATGTCCCCCGCATGGAAGGTGGTGATTATCCGGTGCCCGGTAAGCGCCGCATCCAAGGTCACCCGCACCACCTCCGGGTCCCGCATTTCTCCCACGACCAGGGTCTTGATATCGTGCCGGAGGGCACTGCGCAAGGCGGCGGCATACCCCCACCCGTCCCCCTCGGATACCGAGGTTTGCGAAATGCCGTCGATTGCACATTCAATGGGATCTTCGATGGTAATGATCGATGCGGGGTCCTGGTTGGACCGCAACAGTTCACGGATCATGGCATAAATGGTCGTGGTTTTCCCGGAACCCGTTGGCCCGGTCAACACCAGCAACCCGGAAGGTCGCTCCAGCATCGCGCGCAACGACAGGATCACCTCCGGCGCAAATTTCAGGTCTTCCAGGTATAACGGTCCGTGGTCCGTTCGCTGGATGCGTATGGATACCCGTTCTCCGCGACTGGTCGGCATTACCGATACCCGCAATTCGGCTCCTGCCCGGTGCACGAAATCCCGAATCACGCCATCCTGGGCGATTTTTGTTCGATAAGTCAGGAGCCTGGACATCACCTTGATACGTGCCACACACTGGGCACCGTATTCGCAGGGTACATCGGCTAGATCCTCCTGGATGCCGTCCCTCCGAAGACGGATATTCAGGCGGTTTGCGCACGGCAACCAATACAGGTCACTGGCGCCACGGTCAATGGCCTGGGCAAACATTCGGTCGACAAACGCTTCCGGTTCTTCCCTGGGATCCGACTCCATGGAACCTCCTGCTCACACTCTACACATCCGGATCACCTGAAGGAATCCAAATTTCAGAAAGCATTGAAGTCGTAAGCCATAGCATGATACGTTTCGTACCGTGGAGTGAGGCTATTCATGCGATCAACCGACATTGCAGATTTCTACCAGCAACTCGGCCTGTTAATCCGTTCCAACCTGCCTCTGCCTGACAGCCTCTTGCAGATTGGAAAACATCTGCCTGCACCGGATTTCAAACAGATGATGCAGACCATCAGTGAACGGGTCGGACGAGGCGAGAAGCTCGCACGGACCATGCAGGATTATCCGCATTATTTCGATCCCATCCACATCCGCCTGATCCAGGCGGGGGAGTCAACCGGAACACTTGACGAGACGCTGTTTGAGGTCGCCCGGTTCAGCCGGTTCTGCCAGCTTATCGCCAACCGGATGCGCGACATCGTCGCCTATCCGCTTTTCACGATCCATTTATGTCTCCTGGTTGTGATCGGCCTTTCCCTGACTGTCATCCCGGCCTTTCAATCGGCTGTCAGCGACATGTTCGGCTATTATCAATTACCGGCATTATCCCGCTTCATCCTCTCCGTCGGCATGAATATCCATGACTACTGGATCCCTTATACGGTTTTCTTCATCTGCCTGGCCACATCCTCCGTGTGGTTGTTCACACCCGGGATAAAGGCCCACCGGATGATGATGCGGATTATCAATGCCATCCCCGGGTCCATGAACATCATACAGGCGATGGACTCTGCCCGGTTCACCGTGTTATGCGCTGCTTTCATCCGGCAAAACATGCCGCTGAACGAAGCCGTGGAAACCGCTGCCCAGCTGGCCGACCATGATACTTTCCGCCGGGATCTGAAGCGGGTGGCACAACAGCTCCAGTCCGGCCGCTCCGTCGAAGACGCCATGGCCAATCATGAAACCATAGATCCACTCATCCGGTTAACATTCACCCAGACACCGGAACGTGACCTGCCGGATGCCCTGACACAACTCAGCGTTCTATTCGAACACCGTGTCACGTTGGCCATGCGTTCCGCAAGCAATCAATGGAACCTGACGGCAATCACCCTGATCACCTTGCTGGTCGGCACCGTGGTAATCGGGATATTTCATCCAATTACTTCAATTATGTCCTGGTGCAGTTACTAGTTATGCCATGCTTTCCATCCTTTCAAATGAACTGATATTTCCTGCGGATCCAGGCATGCAAGGATCTGGCCTGTCGGAGTCCCGTTCCCGGATCAGCATGATTGCCGATATGCTCGGCTGGGGGGTTCGCCAACACATTCCCCTCCCCGAAGTGTTGAAAAGCATCCCCTCGTATCGAAAACTTAATACTCCCCTCTTGAATATACGGATTGTCCTGGGATGGTTCCTGGCGCCGTTTCTCCTGTTGGTCCCCCTGTCCTCGTTGACCGATATTCAATGGTCCTACCTCGTACGGCGTTTGATCCGTGGTTTGGAAAAAGGTGAACGCTTGAGCTTTGCCCTGCGGCGAACCTTCCCCGGACAATTCCCCGAATTCTACCTGCTGGGCGTTGAACGTGCCGAACAGAATAACCGGCTGGAAACCGCCCTGCCCCTGCTGGCAAACCAGATTAACTATCTGGGGACCGTAACACGGGAACGGAAAGCGGGTTTGTTCTTTGCCGTCCAAAAGTTGCTCATCACGGTTTATTTTTTATTGTTTATCCTGTTTTTTGTCGCACCGAAATTTATTGAACTAGGGGAGGATATTTCTCCCGATTCTTCCGGAATTCCATGGATCTTCAAGCACAGGACCCACCTGGAGTTGCTGATTCCCGCTCCACTCATCCTGTTCCTGTTTGTCGTATTGATGCCTGGAATGGGACGTTTGGGAGAATTTATCTCCCTGCATATTCCCTTCGTCGGACGTGAATACAAACGATTCGCGCTCGGAGATCTGGCGGTAAGCATGGCTACATTCCTGCGCCAAGGTGACGACATCCTGTCGGCCACCCAATGGAGCCTGAAAGCCACCCGCAGCCGCTGGTTGCGACGGCGTCTGTCAGCCTGCATACAGAAACTCCAACAGGGGGTCCGGTGGGATGTCGCCTGGGGATCCATGCGGTTGGGCCGCCCGATGGATCAATGGGTGCTCACCAACGCAGCCCGCCGTGAAGACCCGGCCTCCGGATTTGAATTGCTGGCCGAATGGCTTCAACAGGAAATCGATCATTCAACCCGTCGCCTGCTGAATTGGGTTGATCCGGTGTGTACCCTGATCACCGCGGGATTGGTTGGAACCCTGGCCTATTACTTATTTTCTGTCTTGTTGAATTACTTGTATGCACTGATGTAGTCATGCTTGACAACGATTACAACCCACCGTCCCCGGAGAATAAGCGATGGCACCCTATGGCCGGATTCTCCATGCTCGAACTGATTGCCGCTCTGTCCATCCTCGCGGTTTTGATTTCCATCTTTTCCGCAACCCTCAACGGCATCATGGATTATGAACGGGCACTGGAATGCGAAACTGGTGCGCTGGTCATATTGGACAACACACTCGAACGCCTGGAAGCCGAATCCGCCTGGAACTCCACCCTGGCCGACCGGATTATCCAGGAGGAATTCATTCGAAGCACACTGGCCGGGCAACCGGGATTTCAGGCTGCCTGCACGACCACCGGATCCCGGATCGAATTGGCTATTACAAAATCTGACGGACGCATCCTGGCCCATATCGGACTGGCGGTGCCGGAATGAAACGTGGATTCACCATAACGGAAATGCTCGTTGTACTGGCCATCACTTTCTCAACCCTCTCGGTTGTCGGTGTTTTCTTTGCCGACAGTTGGGTCGGTGTAAATCGCGCCTTTCACCGCGCCGACAACCAGGCGGTGATCCCGCTCGTCATAAAACGCTGGCAGCAAACCCTGGACCACACATCTCCCTCCTCCTGGTCGGTGGATCATGGAGTTTTCCACGCCGGCTCATTCCTTATCCGCCAAGACAAGGCGTATCTGGTAGTTGCCACCGGTGTACACGAATCCCGTCTGCTTCTGCCGCCGGGCTCCACCTGTGAATTTACCATTGAGACCCCCACCGGACTGGCTCCCTGCGCAGTTTTGCATCTTTCGTGGGATTCCTATTATCTTCGCAAGCAGCGCACCCATCACATGCGTTTCGTCGCGTGCGGAAAGCAAGGACTACGATGAGAAAAGACGGTTATGCGCTTATCGCCGTTCTGATTATTGCGGTAAGCATGTTCTCCCTGGTTAATGGCATATTCATGTTGAACCATTCCCGCCATCGGCACAACCGGCAATGGTTGAAGCATCTTCAGCAACGCGCTGACCGGTTCAATCCTGTCCCTCGCTGACGCGTCCCTACAGCGCTATCCGTCAGGCAATGGCCCTGGACAGGTTGTGTACAGGTATTGACAGGCGACACCCTATAACGTAACCATCAGCGGGAAATAATCCCTGAACCTTGGAGCTATTACCATGCCCTTGCTTGCCGGCACAGCCGTACGCGATATCAGCCCGCGAAAGCCCATGTTCCTGGTGGGATATCCCCATGTCGAACGGATCTCCACCGGCATCCATGATCCCCTGCTGGCTTCGGCCCTCTACCTGAATAACGGATCCGCTTCCGTCCTGCTCGTGGCGCTGGATATCCTGTTCCTCGATCCGCCCACCGCCCGCGAACTGCGCCGCACCATCGCCCGTAAAACCCACGTTCCGGAATCCGGCGTGTTCATCAGCTGTTCCCATACCCATTCCGGTCCCGTCACCCTCGAGATGCTGTCCTGGCAATATGACCCGGTGGTCCAGCGCGTGGATCCCGGCTACGTGGACCTGCTCAAGACGGAAACCCTCACCGCCGCCGTTGCCGCCGCCACCAATCCCCGCCCTGCCGAACTTGCCTGGACCTCGGCCACCGTGGACGGCGTGGGCTGCAACCGCCATGATCCCGACGGACCCCGCGACCCGGAAGCACCCCTCCTCGTGGTGCGCGATCCCGCCACCCGCAAAATCCAGGCGATTTCCCTGACCTACAGCATGCACCCGACGGTCCTGCATGAGGACTCACGCCTGGTTTCCTCCGATTTCCCCGCCTACACACGCCTCGCACTCCAGGAGGCGTTCGGCCGCGATTGCACCGTGCTCTACCATACCGGTCCGGCCGGCAACCAGAGTCCCCGCTACCACGTGCGCGGCCAGACCTTCGAGGAAGCCGAACGATTGGGCCGACGGCTGGGCGATTTCGCCCATACCGCCATCGAACAGGCCACAAACCACCCGTTCGACAACGCGCCCATCCTCAACAGTGCCCTCGCCCCTGTCCAGGCGCCCACACGATCCTTCCCGTCTGTGGCCGACGCCGAGGCGGCGCTGGTCAAGGCACGCACCACCTTCGACGACCTTCGTACCCGCAACGCCGGCCATGGCCCGGTACGCACGGCCGAGTGCGCCTGGTTCGGCGCCGAGGAAACCGTCGTGCTGGCACGCGCCCAGGCCGACGGCAGCCTGAAGGCCTGGCTCAAACCCTACACCACGGTGGACGTGCAGGCGCTGCGCATCGGCAACCGCTGCATGGCCGGCCTGCCGGGCGAGGTGTTCATCGAGTATTCGCTCGCACTCAAGCGCATGACCCGTTACCCGACGGCCGTGGTCAGTCTCGTCAACGGCGAACTGCAGGGCTACGTGGTGACCGAGGAAGCCGCACGCGCGGGCGGCTACGAGGCCAGCAACAGCATGTTCGCGCCGGTCACCGGAACCCTGTTTGTCAATTATGCCGCCGACCTGATTGCACGGATGTAACCGCATGTACCTGTCCATCGATCTCGGATCCACCCAGTTCAAGGCCGCCGTATACGACCGGGACTTCACCGTGCGCGGCGCCGGTTCCTGTCCGCTGACCTACCGCTATCCCGGCCCGGGTTGCGTCGAGTTGGATGCCACCCAGGTTGAACAGGCATGGACCCGCGCCATTGGCGAAGCGTTGGCGACCGCCGGAAATCCCGGTGCAATCCGCGCCATCGCCATTGCCAGCCAGGCCCAGACCTTCACCGCGGTGGATCCCGACGGCAACCCGCGCCACCCTTTCATCAGCTGGTTGGACGAACGCTCCACCCCCACGTGCGCCCGCATGGCCGCCCGTGTGCCCTGGAACCGGTTCGCCGACGCGTCGAGCTTCGGGTTCCTGCTGGCCGGTCTGCAGGTGTGCATCCTGCGGCACCTCATCGATTCCGGTGAACGCGTACCCGATTCCCACGACCGGCTCTGGCTCCTGCCTGCCCTGCTGGCATTCCGGCTGACCGGCCGGGCCGCAGTCGATCACAACCTCGCCGCCATGTCCGGACTGTACGACCTGCGCAAGGGGGACTGGTGGGGGGCGGCATTGCAGGATCTCGGACTGGACCCCCGGCAATTGCCGGACCTAATCGCCACAGGAAAACCCCTCGGCGCTACCACCGCATCCGCCGCCGCGCTGGGATTGCCGGCCGGCATACCCGTGGTATTGGCCGGCAACGACCAGACCGCCGGAGCCTACGGCGCAGAAATCGAATCACGCCACGCCCTGCTGATGACCCTGGGCACCGCCCATGTCGTATACGCCGTGGCTGACCGTCTGCCTGACCCGGCCAGCGGCATCATCCGGGGCGGTTATCCGGGCAAACGCTTCTATCGCATGGCCGCCGACAGTTGCGGCGGCAACGTGATCACCTGGGCCGCCGGCCTGCTGGCCGGGGGAAACTACGACCGGTTATTCGAACTGGCAGCCGAAGGCGCGGACAGCGTTCACGGCTTGGTGTTCAACCCGGAAATCGTCACCGGTGGAGCCTGGACCGGCATCTCCGTCTCGCACGGTCCGGCGGCATTTGCACGATCCGTGGTGGACAGCCTGGTCAGCCGCATGGCCGACATGGTCAACCGCGTCGATCCCGAACGGCAGGCCGGACGGATTCTCGCCGCCGGGGGCAGTGCGCGCCGACCGCTGATCCTGGAGTTGCTGGCCCGTGCCACCGGCCGGTCGATTGAGCCGATTGCCGCCGACCCCCTGCGCGGCGCCGCCCGCCTGGCCGGCGAGGCCATTGCATAACGGTGCAATCCGTTTATCGCCGACGGACTTGCGTTTCCCCAACCAGGGCACGGACCTCCTGTCGGACCGTGGAAGGATAGCGGAGCAAGAGGGTATCCAGTTCCGGCGTGGCAAGATCCGACAACGCGCGGAACGTCGCCAGACCCGCGGACGATAGTCCCTCCCGCCGTAACAGGTAAACCCAATCCGCCAACGCCTGCGCAGGCGGACTGATCAACCCGTCAGCCGGCGGCACATACACCCGGCTTCGTACACAGGTAAAAACGAAACGCCCCAGCGGGGTGTTCCGTTCCCGGCCCCGGGGACTATAACGGTCGGTGAAACAGGTGATGCGCTTCGGAATCTGGGTGATCCGGTTGTGCCGATACAGCGCATAGCTTCCGGTTATGTAGGCATGTGAATCCATGGCGCCCACCAGGGCTTCCGGCGTAACCGCGTCCGGCAGACCATGGTAACCGTGGGCATACTGAACCACAACCCCCTGCCGGCGAAGCCGGGACAATTCCACGTTGAGTACCGGACGCGATACGCCCGCCATGTTGGCAAGTTCGGTTGCCGAGAACAGGACCTTCCCGTGATTTTTCCGCTGCGTCTCCAGCATCTTCTGCCAACCCATCAGGTTCATGACGCAACTCCATCCGGCATATCCAGGCGTTTGCACAACAGGTTTAACACCTCATCCATGATCATGGCGCCACCACCTGCCGACACCAGGTTGGCAGCCACCGCATCCTCCACCTGGTCGGCAATGATCCGGTCCAGCAACCGTTCGTACCGGGCACGCTCGTCGACCAGCGACCGGAACCGGCCGGCAACGGCCTGCGCGGAAATGGCAAGCCGCTTGAATTTCTCCTTCACACGATGACTGGAATCGGAAAGGAAATGATCCCGGAACAAAAACAGATCGATGATGTCGCGTGCCTCAACAAAGGTTCTACCGAAGAGGGCGATGACCTTGCCTTCCACCATGTCGGCATCCGATGCTGTCAGGATCACGGTACCGGAAACCGTACGCACAATCGGACGGTCCAGACAGGGAATGGAGGTGATTTCAACCGGCATTTCCAACCGGTCCGGCCGATCACCCATGCGGTAAAAAATGGCCAGTACCGTTTTAACAAAAGGTGAATCCGCATCGGGCCCGGTAGCCTTCTGTATGTGACCATCATAACCGAATTGCCGCTTAACTTCCGGTATCAGCCGTTTTGTCAGCAACTCAACCAGTTGCTCCTGTTTGTCCGACAGATTGCCATCCCAATGATAATCAATATCAACGGAAGTCCTGCAACTCTGGCTCAACAATCGATACCGGTACCCACCAATCAGGCAAAGCCTATGTCCCGCCGGATGAGTCGCAATCAGTGTAACAATAATCCGCTGTACGCCTTCAACAAGGTTGATTCTTTCGCTATTCATGTTGCCATTTATAACATATCTGTTATAAATGGCAACATATAATTAGCGATGGAATTCCAGCTTATAAAAGTTACGCAATGAAATTGCGGATACCGGTCATGATCATCTGGGCCGCAAGCGCGGCAAGGATCAAGCCGGTCAATTTGCTCAGGATGCTGATACCGCGCCGGCCGAGCGCGCGTTCAATCACCGTACCGAGCAGCAGGATGACACACAGGCAAGCCACGGCCAGCAACAGGGCCAGGCACCCGAGCCCCTTGGCTGTCAAGCCCTCCAATTCCGCCCCGAGCACCAGCAGGGTACCCGTGGTGGCCGGACCGACAATGATCGGCATGGCCAGCGGAACCACCGCGATATCCTCTTCTGATTGACGGTCCGAGATGATCGGCTTGGTCTGGACCAGGGTAACAGCCGCCAGGAACAACAGGGCCCCGGCCCCGATCCGGAACGCATCCAGCGTGATCCCGAACAGGGAAAACACCACCTGGCCGAAAAAGAGCAGGACCAGGCACAGGACCGCTACCGCACCGCAGGTCTGCAATGCCAGGGAACGCCGGCGGCTTTCCGGCGCCCCGCTGGTCATGCTTAAGAACATCGACAGCGCAAAGAATGGCGTGAACAGAAAGAAGAACCGGATCCACACGCTGATAAATAATCCCGCATCGGTTGACATGCGCGCATGCTAGCATCCACCCCCGCCGGAGCAATCTCAATTTCCCGCGTCTCATGCCCTTCCATCCCGTCCATCTCCCATCCCATCCTGTCTATCCTGTCAAACTCCCGACGCCGTTAGGGACCCCGCTACGCCAAGGCTTCGCAGGGCAAGCAACGACGTCCACCCCGGACCAGACGGGCTCACGGGAGCTCGCCCCTCCATGCGCCACGCACGACTCCAAACTCTTTTCCACATTCCATCGCGGTGCCGGCGTACTCGCCCGGACCGCGAGGTAAACCCGGGCTTCCATTTCGAAAAGGGCAACGGCTTCGCGTCAGATGGCTCCAGCC
>Ga0208374_1000904_pt1 | contig 10426 bp, 5 predicted proteins | sample RifOxyC3_FD_184037 | JGI IMG/M metagenome (GOLD analysis project Ga0208374, IMG submission 184037) | Groundwater microbial communities from Rifle, Colorado - Rifle Oxygen_injection C3 (SPAdes) | ecosystem: Environmental > Aquatic > Deep subsurface > Groundwater | place: Rifle, Colorado, USA...
CTTTTTTGCCAAATGCAAGTTGAGATGGCATAATCAGGATTGCTTTCTCTCCTTCACGCAGCATACCTATTCCTTCTTCAAGCCCTTTTACTACCTGCATTTCTTTGCCATACAGTAATTCAAAGGACATATTTCTTTCGCGGGTAGAATCGAAATATTTTCCATTTAAAAATTGTCCTTCGTAATGTATATTTACGATCATTCCTTTTTCAATTTTTACGCCGGATGTTTCATGTGTTTTAATGCAATAAAGACCATTTCGTGATGGTTGAATGCTTATATCTTTTTCTTCAATAAAATTATTTAAAAAGGTTTGTTCATATTCACTCAGGTCTTTTATCCATGATAAAAATTCTTTTTTCTCACGTAAAAATTTCTCCCGTGATTGAATGTTCAAAAGTTTTACATTTATTTTCAAATCACTGTTTTTATTAAGAAAATCAGGCAGAGGGGCGTACAATGTTTTTGTGAAAAATTTATATGCATTAATAATAAAACTGGCGCTGTCGTCTACAGACATCATTGCAAAACATTCATCAACAGAGCCTTTGTAATCGGGGGTTGTGGTTTGAAACTTACGTCGTCCGGAGAAAAATAATGAATCGTTTTCAAGAACCCGGTACTCTATGTCAACCGTTATATAGTCAGTGGGAACAGGTTTTTGATTTGTTTCACCGAATAAGTGAATTTTGTAATGAAATCCGGATGACGACTGGGAATAGCCGGGGTACTTACTTTGCCTGCATGAAATAATGAAAAAAAGCAGGAGTGTAAATAGAAAAATAGTATATGTTTTTTTTATTAAATTCACATTGGTAATTGGTTAATACATGCTTTTTTTAATCAGAGATTTTAATCAAGTCAACATCATAAATAATAATAGAACGCGGAGGAATTTTATTGTCATCTCCGATAAGACCATGCGCCATATAGGGAGGCATGATTAAGTGTGCTTTGTCTCCTTCCTTCATAAGTAAAATTCCTTCTTCAAGTCCTGACTCAACACGACCCTGACTGATGCGAAATGTTTTTAATCCAAGCGAATCGGACGAGTAGCAAACAGTTCCGTCTATCAATGATATGTTGTATTTAATAGTTGCATATTTTCCAACTTCTGCTTTTGCTCCATTTCCTTTTTTATAAATTCCATAAAACAATCCTGTCCCACTTACCTCCATTTTCCATTCTCTTCTTTTAATATAATTTCTGATAGTTTCTTCATCTTTTTTCACAAGAATTTTATTTACTTTCACAAGTGTGTCGCCATATTTATTTTTAAATTCTTTTTCAGAAAGCGAGGTTTTATTTTGAGTACAGGAGGGGGTTAGAAAAGTTAAAAGGAGAAAGGCAATAGGCAATAGGGAATTGTAGAATCGCTCCATACTTCGACACTTCGACAAACTCAGTGCGACGCTTCGCTCAGCACAGGTGGAGCGATTGTACAATAAAATGCGAAAAATAAAAGAAAAAAGAAATCGTGATTGGAATATTTGTTTCATGATTTTTTTATTTACGTTTGTTATGCATTTTTTTTTATTAATTTGCCAGAAGTCCGAAGACCTAAGTCGGAAGGGGCTTTGCTCTTTCTTCCGACTTCTGGCTTCTAACTTCTAACTTCCGACTCAATTACCCACAATTTCCATCCCATCAGTTATTCAGTTCTTTTTTATATTTTGGGAGCAGATTTTCAAAACGGTTCAGGCATTCTTCAAATTTTTCTTCACTTTTTCCACCTGCAGCATTCAAATGCCCTCCACCCTGAAAATTTTCCGTAGAAAATTTATTTGCAGGAAAGCTTCCCTTGCTGCGAAACGATATTTTTACGTGATCTTTTTTTTCTATAAAAAATCCGGAAAAAATAATACCTTTTATTGAAAGAGGATAGTTCACGATTCCTTCATCATCGCCGGGTTTGAATTTATATTTTTTAAGTTCTTCTGAGCTTAAGGAAATATATGCCGTGCGGTATTGCGGAAAAATTTTCATTTTATTATTCAGGCAATAACCAAGAAGTTTCATTCTGTTTGCAGAAAAATTATTGTAAACCAAAGAATGAATCTTGTCTATTTCAATGCCAAATTTCAAAAGTTCTGTTACTACCCTGAATGTACCCGGTCTGGAGCAACTGTAACTGAAAGAGCCTGTGTCGGTCATTATTCCCGTGAACAAACATTCTGCAATATCTTTGTCAATTAATTTAGTGGCATTGATATTAACAAGAACATCATAAATTAATTCTGCAGTTGAGCTCACTTCTATTACAGAAAACATCATATCTGTTTTGATTTTTGGCATTGGATGATGGTCAATCAGTACAAATATCTTTTTCAAATCAGAGAGCGATTTCTCCATTCCGGAGAGACGCTCAAAATTGTTGAAATCTAAACAGAAAATAATTTCTGCTTTTTGAAAAAGATCATTAGCATTGTTTTTATTCGTGTTGAATTTTACTACTTCTTTTTCGGAAGGAAGCCAGCGTAAAAATTCAGGGTACTCATTAGGCGTTACAATGCTTACATCGTGTCCCAGCTTTTTAAGAAACAGATACATTCCCAATGCTGAGCCCATTGCATCACCATCGGGATTTTTATGAGTAGTAACAACAATTTTTTTCTTTTCAGACAGCAGTTTTTGTAATGCTGTATATGTTTTTTGAGGTATATTGTGTAAATTTTTCATGAAATATTTTAAAAAGTGTTTTATGATTTATTTATTACGTGCAAACTATTCAGATTTTTGTTGGAGATGTAATTTGTATTTGTTGATTCCAAAAATGTATGTTAATCATAGAAATGATGTTATATTTTTAATCCAAAGATAGTAATATCATCGGTTTGTTCGTATTTATTTTCATAGTTGTTTTTCCAATTTTCAATTGTGTTGTCAAGAATATTTTTTTGTTCAGGCATTGGTTTCGCACTAATTTCTTCAAGTATTTTTTTTAGATTTTTAGAAAGAAATTTTTTCCCTCCTCCGCGAATGGCAGATCCTCCAAACTGGCTTTCATAGCCATCGCTCATCATGTAGATGACATCACCTTTTTGCAATTGCAGGGTGTAATTCGTGAAGGGTTTCATGATTTCGTGTATGCCGATGGGTTGTTTGTCGGGGCTTACCACCTGCAAGGCAGGTGGAGACGTTGCATGCAACGTCTTTACAATCCAAAGGGGATTATTTGCCCCGGCAAATTGCAGTTCGAGGGTTTTTGTGTTTATAGCAGCAAAGGCAATGTCCATGCCGTCTTTGAGTGAAGATAGGGACATTATTTTGTATTTGTCATCTGGGTTGTTTTGTTTCAGGGATGAAATTACGGCAAGTCGCAATTCATCTAATGCCCTTGCAGGTGTTTGAATATCTGTACGTGCTGCAATTTCATTTAAAAAAGAGATGCCGAGCATGCTCATGAAAGCTCCGGGTACGCCATGTCCTGTGCAATCGGCAATTGCAATAAGTAAAAATTCATTTCGTTGATGTATCCAGTAGAAATCTCCGCTAACAATATCTCTGGGTTTGTAAAGAATGAAAAAATTGGTTGAATCTATTTCCGTTTCAGGAATTCCCTTTGAAATAAAAACTGAAAAACAAGTTTCCAGCATTTTATCAGAAGGAAGTACTGCCTGTTGAATACGCTCTGCATAATGAATAGAATCTGTAAGGTCAGCGTAAATTTCTTCAATATGTTCCTTTTGTTTTAGAACAAGATTTCTTTGTGCTTCGATTTCATCCCTCTGCGTTGTTATTTCTTCATTTTGCTGATGCAGCTCTTCATTTTTTTCCAGAATTTCCTGCTCTGCTTCTTTGATAGCAGTAATGTCGGTATCAATCGTTATCATTTTTATTACCTCTCCTTTTTCATTAACAACAGGAGATAGATTTGTTTGAAACCATACTGTTTTTCTGAATTTATTTTGACAGGACGTTTCAAAAGTTATCGGTAATTTTGTTTTTATACAGACATTAAAAAGTTCACGAATGTCTTTATTGGTGCTTACGTTGAAAATATCCCGACCTTTTGTTTCGTGAAGTTCGATTAAGTCGTATCCGTAAATTTTTCCGGAAGCATCCATAATTGTAATGGCATTGTTTGTCTCGCTTGCAACAACAGACAATTTTGCAAGTTCAACGTTTTTAAATTCGATTTCTTTTTTTTGTTTATATAGTAAATCATTATCGCGTTTTTTTCTACGATAGCTCATAAACACGATAACGGCAAGTAATGACATCAAAACAAATCCTGCAACAAAAGCGATTTTTTGTGTAAATTGTTGTTTAATTACAGCTCCCTGTTCTGATATTTGCGCTTTCTGGAGTTCAATCTGCTGTTGTTTTTTTTCGGTCTGATATTTTTTTTCGAGCTCTGCAATTTGTTTGTTTTTCTCAATTTTCATAATACTGTCGTGCAAAACAGCATACATTTTCTGACATTCCAGCGCTTTTTTTAAATCGCCTTTACATTCGTATGCAGCAGATAAGTTTGAGTAGATTTCTTTCTGGCGGGGCAATTCATTAATTTCTTTAGCAACAGAAAGCGCTTTTTCAGTGTATTCTACAGCTTTGTTGCAATCTTTAAGATTTGTGTATAAAATACCGATATTGTCAAGCAGCATCACAGCTCCGCTTTTGAATCCGATAGAGTCAATAATCCTATAAGATTTCTGATAATATTCCAAGGCTTTTTTATAATCATTTTTATCTTTACAAACAATGCCCATGTTATTGTAGCAGCGGGCAACATCAAATATCATCTCTAATTCTTTGCTTACCTCAAGAGCTTTCCTGTAATATAAAAATGCAGTATCATATTCTTTTAAAGAATGATGTGCTGTTCCCATATTGAGGTAGCTTGACGGCAGCCCCTTTTTATCGCCCATTTCCTGAACAATTTCTAATGCTTTATTAAAATAGACGAGTGCCATTTTGAAGTCATTCTGTGCATCGTGTACCAGACCAATATTATTGAGGCATTGACCAATTACTTTTTTGTTTTTATATTTTTCATTTATCGCAAGGGCTTTATGATAATTTTCAAGTGCGCTTTTGTAATCTCCTTTGTAAAGATGCAGTGTTCCGATGTTATTAAAGAGTCCGCCTAAAGGTTTTTCAATTCCGGCGTTTTTATATTGTTCAATTGCTTTGTTGTAATATTTTTTAGCTGTCTCATAATCGCTGTTCTGATGATATATTACTCCGAGGTTCTGTGTACATTTTGCAATTAATTCTGTCAAAGAATGTCTTTCTGCCAGATGTAATGCTTTTGTTATGTAAATGCGTGACAGCTTGAAATTATTGAGATCATCGTACATACTACCAATTCCCAGCAAAGCCAGAGCTTGATACTCGGCTGCAACAGTACGTGTTTTTTTATTGTTTAAAAGGGGTTTTGATATTTTTTCAGCTTCTTTGTAAAAGAATATTGCAGAGTCTGAATTTAATGAACTGTATTGATCTGCAATATTAATTAACAGGTTTAATTTTGCCGTATCTTCTGATAATTTATTTATTTTCTGAATGGAAGAAAAAAGGGATTGAGGCAATGCTGTTTTAGAATAAACAGATGCAAAGAGAAGAAGAAAAAGCTTTGTAGTTACGAATAGTTTTTTATTCATATTGTTTTTTTAAAGTCTGATGCCAATTATAGCAATATCGTCTGTTTGCGTATGTTTATATCCATAAGCATTTATCCAATCATCTAATTTTTTTTCTAATTCTTTTTTCTGACAGGTCATATCTTTGTCTGCATTTGCAGTCAGAATTTCTTTAAACTGCAAGGCTTTGAATTTTTTTCCTTTTGGACCGCCAAACTGATCAATAATGCCATCAGAGAATAAATATAAACAATCGCCTTTTTGATATTTCAATTCGTGATTTGTAAATTTATCCATTACATCATAAATGGATATAGGCATTTTGTCGGGGCGAATTTCCTGGAATGCTGGCATCGCCCCGTGGGGCGATGCTGCCATTCCATGGGGCGATGCTACATATAAAGGATTATTCGCCCCGGCAAATTGCAATTCCAAATTTTCAGGATCTATTGTAACCACAGCGATATCCATACCATCTTTCATTTGCATTTCGAAATGTTCTGAATCGCCGCGCTGGTTCAGAACTCTTACAATTTCTTTTCTGAGTTTTCGCAAAATAACACCGGGATGTGTTATGTATTCTTTCTTTACAATATCGTTTAGAAAAGCAGTTCCGAGCATACTCATAAATGCTCCCGGAACGCCATGTCCCGTACAATCTGCAACTGAAACCACAATTTTGTTTTCCACTTTTGCTGCCCAGTAAAAATCTCCGCTAACAATGTCGCGTGGTCTGTAAATAATGAAGTAATCTTCAAAAAGGGAATTCATAAGTTCATCTGTGGGCATAATAGCACCCTGAATTCGCTTTGCATATTTTATACTTGATGTTAGTTCATGATTAATTGCTCTGATTTCAAGGTTTTGTTCTTTAAGTTCTATGTTTTTTTTCTCAATAAATTCGTGCTGGCTTAAGATTTCTTCTTTTTGCTGGTTCACTTCAGCAGTGCGTTCTATAACTTTTTGTTCAAGAATATTTTTTGTTTTAATAAGATTTCTGTTTCTCAAATAGAAAATTAGAAGTGTTGTGGCAATTAAAAAAACAATGCATAATGCAACAAACCATGCTTTTTTCCACCAGGGAGGTAAAATTGTAAACGTAAATGCTACAGGTTCTTCATTCCATATTCCGTCGTTATTTGCAGCAAGGAGTAAAAACGTATAAGTACCGGGAGAAATGTTACTGAAAACGGCTTTGTGTTCTTTGGTTTCCGGCGACCATTTGTCATCTTGTCCTTCAAGTTTGTATTTGTATTTGACTTTTTCGGGATTTGTATAACATAAGCCTGTAAATTCAAACGTAAGATGGTTTTTATCATAGGGAAGCTTCAGATTCTTCGGAATGTTTCTGTTTATGGAATCTGAATAATTTTTCCAATCTGTATTTTCAAAAAATAACTTTAATGCAGTAAAGTAGATACGAACTTCTTTTGTATTAATATCATCCAAAACACGAGTGTATTTTGTTATTCCGCTTGTGTTGCCAAACCAAAGATTTCCCTCATTGTCTTCGTTAAAGCTGTTAATATTGGTTTCCATATAAATAAAACCTTCTTCTTCCGAATAATTTTTTATTTCACCAACAGATCCATTTGCATTAAAGGATATTCGGTTAAGTCCGTGTTCTGTTCCTGCCCATAAAAAACCTTTGCTGTCGAAACGAAGAAAGTAAATATTGTCTGAATTTAATCCATCATTTTCGCGAACATAAGAGCATTTAATACCGGGACCAACTTCCTGCACGTGTACAATCCCGTGTGTAGCGGTTCCCATAAAAATCCGGTTGTTTTCATCGCAAGTAATTGCCCTTACATACGAAGCCGGAAAGCCGTTTTCTTTTCTAAATGAAGTTATTTTTCTTCCATCGAATTTGCTGATTCCTCCATCAATCTGACCTATCCATATATTGCCTGTTTTATCTTCTCCAACCGACATTACTTTGTTTGAAAGCAAACCGTCTTCAATAGTAAAAATGCGTGTTTCATCTTTTTCTAACAGAATTACTCCGGAGCTACTTGTTCCTGCCCAGATGTTATTTTTGCTGTCTTTAAAAAGACTGTAAACTCTTGTATCTTCAGTGGGGCAAATAGTTTGGATAACCTTACGTGAAAGCGTATCATAAACAATAATTCCCAAAGATGCAGAAGCGAGAACAAAATTGTTATTCGTATTCTGGGTAAGATCAAAAAAACGATTGTCTTTAAGATTAAGCGGATAATTAATAAACCGGTTATTTTTTATTCCGATAATGTTGTTTCCATAAGTTGCAGCCCAAAGGGTATTGCCGGGATTCCGATATAGTCCCAGAATAATAATACCCTCGTTTTTTGTAAACGTTGTATAATGTGTAAAGGGATTGTTTATAGGGAGTTTTGTAAGACCGTTTCTTCCACCAATCCAAAGGTTATTTTCATCATCTGTAAAGAGATCAATTATTGAAAGATTTGAAATGCCATTATCTGCGCCGATACTATGAAATACCTTTCCGTCATAATATCCAAAAGAACCGTCTTCAGAGCCTACCCATATAGTTCCCTGTTTATCTGTAGTGATATTTTCAATTTTTTTACCGGCGCATGATTCAATCTGATAAATGGTTTTATTCTCTGAAATTTTCAACAGACCAATAGAGGTGGCGCACCAAATATTTCCGTTATTATCTTCAATAAAATCATTAAAAATAATGTGCTGAAAATTTTGAAATTTATTATCGGATAAAATTTTTCCATCTTTCCAGAAATATAAGCCTTTATTTGTTGCGCAAAGAACTTGATTATTTTTAGTACGAAAGAATTTTTTAACAGGCAGTAATGAATCGGGCGCAATAATATTAATAAATTCTTTTCCGTTAAAAGCAATGATTCCAGAGGCTGTAGAAATTATTTTAGTACCATTATCTTCTTCAAAGATTGAAAAGACAGAGTAGGAGGGCAGATTATCTTTTTTCGTGTAAGTAACAAATTTCTTCCGATCCCACTTGCAAAGACCTTCATTTGTGGCAATCCACATAATTTGGGTTTTATCTTCATAAATAAAAGTAACAAGGTTCCCGGGTAATCCGTTTTTTGTTGTATAATTTGTAAAATTAATACCATCGAAACAAACAAAGCCTTTTTGGGTAGAAAACCATAAAAATCCCTGATAATCCTGAAACAAATTATTAATTGTAGACTGAGAAATTCCATCCTGCACAGTGTAGTTGCGAAAGTTATACACTTGAGCAGAGGACGTTAATGTAAAAAGGAAGAAAAAATAAATATATAAACTACGCACAATTTATGTTCTATAATTAAGGGGATAAATTTATAAGAAAAAGAGGAAGAAACAAAAAGCAGGGATTTGTTTTTAGCAGGACTGGGGAATTGAGGATTTATGGTTTTGAGAGGAAGGTTTTAGCGTTGCACCTTAAAATTTAATATTAAAAAATGAAAATCATTAAGCAATTTGGTGAAAATACTATATTTTCGCACTGTAAAATAAAAAAAATGAACGGAATCATACAAATAGAAGGCATGGAGTTTTATGCATTTCATGGCTGTTATAAGGAAGAACAGATTGTAGGAGGTAAATTTCTTGTTGATGTAGAAATTACATGCGACTGTGTAAGTGCATCAAAAAGCGATCAGATTCGCGATGCGCTGAATTATCAGAAAGTTTATGAAATAATCGGCAGTGAAATGAAAAAAAAATCGCATTTACTGGAACATGTTGCTGCGCGTGTTGCAGATAAACTATACGAAGAATTTTCTGTAATAAAAAAAATACGTTTGAAAATTTCCAAAATGAATCCTCCATTAGGCGGACAGGTGCAGAAAGTAAGTATTGTATGGGAGCAATAAAATTCAGTGTGTGAAACATTTATTATTTTTATTCATCATTTTTCTATACATTATGCAAAAAAGCACAGCACAAACCCTTGAAACAGTAAGACAAGTTGATTTTTTAAAGGGAGATATTGGATTATTGACATAGCCGAGGATTATAATTATACTGTTGTAAGCTATCCAAACCATCAGTATTTATGGATTTTATCCCGCACAACAAGCTTGCCGGAAAACTTATACTCGGGCATCTTACAAAGCCTGTTGAAAAATGGCTTTGATACAGCTCGTCTTGTACAAACAATACATGCCTCAAAATAAATTTTGATAAATAGGAAACTTTTTATTAATTTTGCAACTCTTTTGTAAAAGGTCTCTTGGCCGAGTGGCTAGGCACCGGTCTGCAAAACCGTCTACTCCGGTTCGAGTCCGGAAGAGACCTCGGAGAACAAAAGGAAGAGCCTGTAAACAAAACGTTTACAGGCTCTTTTAATTTAAGGGTACAACATAGGTACAACATTTAAAAAATGACCTATGTTAATAACTCAACGCCTTTTTGAGGCGATTTTTAACTAAACATTCAAATCCATCCCTACCGTAAAGGCAAAAATCTGTTTTGTACAAATCATTTTCTTTGCTCCCTCATGAGTAGATTCAATAAAAGCATCAAGCGCATGTTTTACCCTTCGCTGTCTGGGCAGCTTTAAGCTCTTAGCATTATCAATCATAATACGAATACTGCTAAGCACAGCACCGGGTATGGCTTCAAAGCCATGATTGAAAACAATGTGCCCGGGAGAAATATAAACCACTTTTCCTGCAACAGGACAGGTATAAGCCCAGCATTCAAGAAATATATTATCGTAGGAAAACACGACATAATATTTCTGACCGGGAGTGAGACCAGGACAATAAAAATTATTGTCTTTGTTGAACGTGGCATCCATCAGGTGGCTGCCTTCGGAGCTGTAGACTTCGCATTTGAATTTGCTGTAATCTATTTTTTTTCTATCAGACATA
>Ga0208374_1000907_pt1 | contig 10376 bp, 6 predicted proteins | sample RifOxyC3_FD_184037 | JGI IMG/M metagenome (GOLD analysis project Ga0208374, IMG submission 184037) | Groundwater microbial communities from Rifle, Colorado - Rifle Oxygen_injection C3 (SPAdes) | ecosystem: Environmental > Aquatic > Deep subsurface > Groundwater | place: Rifle, Colorado, USA...
CGTAAGCAGGCTCGAATCAGTGCGCGGCCCGTTCGCCGTCCAGTACGGCAGCGATGCCGTCGGCGGAACCGTCCAGGCGGTCACGCGCGGCGCCCGCGACCTGCGCCCCGACAGCACCTGGGACCGACGCCTCACCCTTCGTTATGCCGATGCCGAACAGGCCTGGGCCACCCGGGCGGAATCCATCGGCCGATTGACCCACAACCTGGTCCTGACACTCGGCGGCTCCGGGAAATCCCATGGCGATATCGAGGGAGGCGATGATGTGGGTTCGCAACCCAAAACCGGTTATGATGAATGGAGCTGGGACGGTAAACTGGAATATTTTTCCGGGGCGGACACCCGCCTCGTGCTGGCCCACGAAGGCGTTGACCAGGACGACGTATGGCGCACCCATAAGACCATCTATGGAATCGACTGGAAGGGCCTCACCCCGGGCGATGAACTCCGGCGCACCCTGGACCAGCAACGCCGGCTCACCTACCTGCAGGTCCACCATGTTGATGCGGGCGCCGTTATCGAGGAAATCCACGGAGGCCTTTCCCTCCATTCACAGGACGAGATCCAGGACCGGCTGCGGACCCGCAGCCGGATTGACCGACAGGGTGTTGATGTCGATACCCTCGGGACGTTCCTTTCCTTCGTGAGCCCAAGCCCCATCGGCCGCTGGGTCTATGGCACCGAGTATTATGGCGACACGGTGGATTCGTTCAACCACACCCTGAATCCGGACGGATCCATGAAGCAGGCGGCCATCCAGGGACCGGTGGCCGACGACGCCACCTACCGGACCCTCGGCCTGTATGTCCAGAATGAAGCATCCCCCGGCAAACGGACGACCCTGCTGGTCGGAACCCGCTACGAACACGCCGCCGCGGATGCCGACGCCGTCCAGGACCCGCTGACCGGCGACCGGACCAGCCTGGCCGACGACTGGGATTCCGTGGTGGGAAGCGCGCGGATGCTGTACGCGCTTGATCCGGACCAGACCGTGCATCTCTTTGCCGGCGTTGCCCAGGGATTTCGCGCGCCAAACTTGTCGGACCTGACCCGGCTTGATACCGCCCGGACCCTCGAGATCGAAACCCCGGCGCCGGGGCTTGATCCGGAACGATTCGTCTCGACCGAGGCCGGGCTCAAGGTGCAAACCCGCCGCCTGTCGGCGCAACTGGCCGTTTTTCATACCGATATCCGCGACCTGATCGTGCGTGTGCCGACCGGACAGATCATCGACGGCAATAACGAAGTCACCAAGCGGAACGCCGGCGACGGAAATCTGGACGGTGTCGAGGTGGATGCCGCCTGGCAGGTGACCGGCGCCTGGTCCTGTTTCGGCATGTTCAGTTGGATGGAAGGCGATGTCGAGACCTACCCGACCTCTGATCCGGTGGCCGTCAACGAGCCGATGGACCGCGCCATGCCAATGACCGGCCGGCTGGGACTCCGCTGGGACAACGGTCGATGCTGGGCGGAACTCGCGGCCACGATGGCCGCCGATGCGGACCGGTTGTCGAGTTCTGACCAGGCCGACACCAGCCGTATTCCGCCCGGCGGTACGCCGGGCTATACGGTCTGCGATGCCCGCACCGGCTGGCGCGTCACGCCGGACCTCACCCTGGCCATGGCGGTTGAAAACATCACCGATGAGGATTACCGGATCCACGGGTCCGGTGTCAATGAACCCGGCCGCAACCTGGTGCTGACCGCGGAGATGGTGTTCTAGGGCGGTGGTGCTTGCAAAATGGGTTCCAATACGGTACGGAAGTTCGTCATGAAACACCTATCGTGGCGGATCCTGGTCGGCATGGCGGTCATGGCGGCATCCCTGGCCGCCGCCGCCCATTACCGGATGCAGGCGGACCGGTTGCGGCATGAACGTGATCGGCTGGCATCGGAACTTGAGGGTTTGCGTTCCGCGCGCCACACGTTGAGCCAGTCCATCAGCCTGCCCGCCCCGCTGCAACCGAAGGAACCTGCCGTAGCGGCACCGGCGCCGATCCCGGCAGGGGAACTGCCCCCGTCCCCCATCTTGACGGTCGACGAACCGCCGCCACCCCCGCGGGAGCGGCCGCGGCAACGCGGCGTGGAGTGGTTGGAAACCATGCGCACCAACAACCCGGAACGCTATCAGGCCTTCCAGCAGGCCCGCAGCAACTGGGCGCAGTCCGTACAGAACGCCTGGGCACAGAAATCGCAGTTCTTCATGAGCCGGGACACGTCGCGCATGGACGATGCCGAATTCGAGGAATATACGCGGATGGTCGAAGTCATGAATCATACCTGGGCGCTGGGTCAGCAGCTTCAGCAGGAGGGAATGCTGCGGGACGAACGCCGGCAGGTCATGTCAACCGTCCACAGCAACCTGGTGGTGTTGGCCCCGCTGCTGGAAAATGAACGGGACCGGTCCATCCGTGACCTGGCGCTGGGCATGGGACATACGGATCAGGATGCGCTGGCCTTCGTTTCGTATGTGAACCGTATTGTCTCCAACACCTCAGTCCGGGCGATTCTCCCGGGAATGACCGGGCGTGGAGGCCGGCCGGGTCCGGGAGAATTTTTCCGGGTGCCATCGACCAATTCCACGCGCTGAGTCCCGGGCTCAGTGCATGGACTCGGAAAACAGCAGGTCGATCCCCAGGTTCACGCGGAAAGACATGTCAAAATCATTGTCATTCCGCCATTCGACACCGGGGTCGAGTTGCCAATGGATCCACCGTCCGTATAACGGGCCCCGGAAATCCAGGGTCAGTCGATGGGCGTCAATCTCGCCCTCCCGACCATACAGCGCATACCGGATACCACAGGATGCAGCCATATCGTTGCGGCCGATCATGCCCCCACGGCGATTCTCATCCAGCAGGGAAATGATCCATCCGAGCGCAACGCTTTGTTCCCATTCCCATTCATTTTGTTGGCGGGTCCACTTACCGGACGAACGACTCTGGAAAATGCCCCCGCGGGAATCTCCCAGCCAGCGCGCCAGGCTTAGCATGGTCAATTCGCCAAGCCCTTCATCCGTCTCATAAAAAAACCGCTGTTCCGGGCATACGATCCAGTCCCCGAGTGCATAGCGGGGTTTCCAAGCAAGCCGGGTGTAGGCTTTCGGCGGCACCCGGGCACGCGCGCCGACATCCCAGGAAATGTTCTGCTGTTTCCACCATTGGCGGACCCCGATGGAGAAGCCCCGCTCGGCACGTTCCGTCAGATCGCGCCCCGGCAAATCGTCGGCCAGCCGTGTCTCCACAAAAATCCGCAGCCGGTTCTCCAGGTTGGGCAGTTCGGCATCAATCTGCAGCATCGGCTGCATGTCGAATTCCTCATCGGCTCCGGTGATCCAGGTGGAATACAGGCCCATGCGCACCTGGGATTTTGGCACTTCCAGGCAATCGGTGTCCGGCAGGGCGAACCGGCTGTCGATCCGGCGGATGGGTTCATCAAACCGTTGATAAACATTGTGCTGGAGATAGTCCAACCGGTCAGCGCAGGAATCGAACCGGTCTGGTTTGGAATCCACCCGGAACACCCCGTTACCGGTGCCGATGGCCAGGGCGCCCCTGGAAACGCGTACCGGACGGGAATCTCTCGGGTAATCGTCACCCCGCGGGTCGAGCATCAACCAGCCGGCCAGGAAATCCCATATTTCAATGGGGTCGAAGCCGACATCCGCCCCCACCATCAGCAGGTGCAGACCGGCATTCAATTCCGACGGGCTATACACGGGTCCATACCGCGTGGAATCCGTGGCATCCACCCCGGCCAGCACGATGCCGTGGAGTTCCTCATAACCCAGCGGTGACCGGACCCAGGCATTCCGGCGTGGCCCGGGCAATCCCGCATACACCGCGTGATACCGCCCGGCATAGAAGGCGCCATAATCCGTGACCCGTACCCCGGCGGCCAGTCCCGGCCCCACCCGCACCCGCGCCCGCACCATGTCCAGGGTATCCGCCAGGCGGTTCGGGACATACCAGAGCAGACGGGTCCCCCATCCAATGGGTTGTGTTTCGACCGGTTCGGTGACCGGCGCCGGTTCATTGGTTCCCGATCCGGCGAACAAGGATCCCGCCATGACCAGGAAAGCCAGCAGGAGAACCCGGCTATGCCGGATGATACCCATCGGCGCCGACGGTGCGGCGCCCTCCCGGCTCATGGGACCCATGACGTTATCCCTTCGGTGAAACATGCCGTACATAATATCAGGCCTCCCCGTGGTATGGCGACCGTTTCCGGATCCAGTTGCTTCGCACATATCCATTCTCCCACATGTGGCACCGCTCTATGAGCGGTCCTTCTCCAGCAACCGGTCACGGTGAAGATTCACATGACAGTCCCGGCGTGTCTATGGTAAGGACTTTATCCACACCAGTGGGCGGATTCCCGGATTAGGAGGAACGGGTGGAGCGTCTTAAACCAACCTTTCGGCATGCCGGGTATATCCTGGCGCTGGGTGTGGCCTATGCCGCGGCCTGGTGGCTGATCGATCCGCCCTCCCTGGCGCATAACCGGATCCGCCCGTTTCTACTGGACCCGATATACCTCTGCCGCTATGCGCGCCATGCCGGCGGCTGGCTGGAATTCCTTACCTCATTCATGGTTCAGCTCTACCGGTATCCCGCTGCTGCGACCCTGATGATCCTTGGTATCATGGGGCTTCACGCCCTGCTGTTCTCCCGGCTCCTGCACCTTTTCAACGCCCGCCGGCCCGGCCCATCCGCCCTGCTTATGACGCTGTTGCTGCTGCTCACCTGGCGCCATTACACCACGCTGGTGACGGTCATGGCCATCATCCTGGCCCTGTCGGGAACCCTTTCCTGCCTGATGCTCCGCCACCGTCATCCGCTGGTGCAGATTGGCGGGTTCGCCGGTTTGAATCTTGCCCTGAGCTACCTGGCAGGCGGACCGGCAACACTGATGGCCCTGTGGGTGATCCTGCATACGGTCCTGCTCCAGAAACGGTTCCGGACCAGCCTGGCCCTGCTGATCATTGCCTGCCTGGCGCCGCCCGTGGTCCGCTGGTTCTGCTATGAACCGTCCCTCGCCGCGCTGTGCCTGCGCTGGATACCCCTGGATAATGCCCTGCGGAAACTCCCGGTCGAACTGGTTGGATTCCACCTCCTGTATGCCGCCACCCCCCTGCTGGCCGCCGGCCTGGCCCGCGGTGTGTCCCGCCTCGATCCCGTCGTCGCCAGGCGCGGCCTGCGGGCTGTCACCGCTGCGGGATTCATGGCGGTTTTCCTGCTGGCCGGGTTCCTGGACTGGAGATACCGCGACACCAACCGCCTGATGGTGGCGGATCGCCTCGTCGAGGCCGGCCAATGGGATGCCGCACTGGCGCAATTGTCCAGCCTGCCGGGAAGCGGGGATCTACGGCGACACCTGACCCTCCGCTCCCTGGGTCATGCCGGCAGGTTGTTGCACGATCTGTTCCGGCATCCCCAGCAAACGGGTCCGGACATCATCCTCCTGTCCAATCCGGAAATGGACATCCTGCTGCGGATCGCCCGCAAACGAAGCGATGCCTATTATGATCTTGGCCTTGTAAACGAATCGGAACGCTGGACACATGAAGCATTCTCCGACCAGGGTGAAATCGATTGCCTGCTCAACCGGCTGGCCACAATCAACGTGATCAAGGGACGACCCGAGGCCGCCGCCATATTCCTGGAGACCCTGGCACTCAATCCGTTTGCCCGCCGGCAGGCGCACACCCGGCTTGCCGCCATCCGTGCCGATCCCCTCCTGTCACAGGATCCGGTGATCGGGCAAATCCGGGCCGGCCTGTCCGACACCGATTATGCCGGCCCCTGGCAGACCGATGAGGTGCTTCAACAGGTACTGGAACGTAACCCCCGCCACAAGCTGGCCTACGATTACCTCCTTGCCGGCTACCTGCTCGACCGGCGGGTGGGTGATTTTGCCGCTCGGATCGGCCGATACAAGGAATTCTACCCGGTTCTCCCTCCTGCCTGTGAAGAGGCCTGCATCACCTACCAGCTTCGCCATGGGCAACCTCCACCCGGCATGCCGGACTGGAGACCCGATCCCGCCACCCTCCGGCGGTTCAACACCTTTCTGGCGCTATGCCGGAAACCCGTCGAATCGCCACGCACGTTGTGGAATGCGCTCGTCGGGGATTTCGGGACGACCTTCTGGTTTTATGATTTGTTCGGACGTACCGGCGCCGGGTTGCCGGTCACCGATGAAGAACTGGCCGGGCTGACCACCCTGATCAAACCGGGATCCGCAAGATGAAACCCATGACCTCCATGAAGGGCCTGCTACCCGTCGGGTTCGCCTTAAGCCTGCTGGGTTGTGCCCCGAAACCCGTCAACCCGGTCGCGCTCAACCGGCCTCCCGTCATCCGTCCCGACTATACGGATATCGTCATCCCACCCGTCATCGCCCCGCTGAATTTCCGCATCGTGGAAACCGGCCGCGTTTATCACGTCCGTCTTGAGCCGGCGGCCGGCGACCCCCTGGTGCAATCGTCACGCGATGGCCGGATCCGGTTCCCCATCAAGGCCTGGCGGAAGTTCCTGAATGCCAACCGCGGGCATTCCTTTACCCTCAACGTGTCGACGTTGCGTCCGGACGGTTCCTGGGTCGCCTTTGCCCCCGTCACCAACCGGATCGCGGCTGAACCGTTCGATTCACACCTGGTCTATCGCCTGATTCCAACCATTCACCGGTACTGGGCCAATATCGCCATCCATGACCGCGACCTGACAAGTTTTTCGACCCGCTGCCTGGTGGACAATCTCAATTTCGGGCGTGATTCCTGCATCAATTGCCACACCTTCCTGAATCGTTCCCCGGACACACTCAGCCTGTTGATTCGCAGTCCGCGACACGGCCCGCCGATGATCCGGATCCAGGACGGCCGGATGGATGCCATTGATTTCCGCACCCCGGCCCGGACCTCTCCCGCCGCCTACCATGCCTGGCATCCCGGCGGGAAATTCATCGCCTTTTCACGCAACAAGCTGTCCCCGTTCGAACATCGCGTGGGGGAAACAGCCGACGTGTGGGACGAGAATTCCGACGTATTCGTTTTTGACGCGGATCAAAATACCCAGCTCAACGTGCCGGCCCTCGCGGACCCGGCCTGGCGTGAGACCTGGCCCTCCTGGTCGGATGACGGCCACTGGCTGTATTTCTGCCGGGCCCCGCAAATCCCGTTTGCGCAATTCCGTGATGTCCGGTACGACCTGGTCCGTCTGGCCTTTGATCCGGACACCGGCACGTGGGGTGAACCGGAGATCCTGGTCAGCGGCAAACAGACCGGCATGAGTGCCGCCCACCCGCGCGAAGCACCGGGCGGCCGCTGGGTCTTGTTCACGCTGGCAGCCTTCGGCAACTTCCCGATCTACCGGCCGGAAGCCGACATCTATTGCCTCGACCTGCAAACCCGCGCCTACCACCGGCTCGCGATCAACAGCGAATGGTGCGACTCCTGGCACTCGTGGTCCGACAACGGACGCTGGATTGCCTTTTCCAGCAAGCGCGGCAACGGGCTCATGGCGCGCATTTATTTCAGCCATTTCGATGGCGCCGGCGGATTCAGCAAGCCTTTTGTGCTGCCCCAGGATAATCCGGACTACTATCAATCCTGCCTGTATACCTTCAACGTGCCGGAATTCGTGAAGGGACCCGTAGCCGCCAATGCCCGCACCCTTTCGTTGGCCATCATGTCCGCCGAACGCATCCGGCCGGTCGATCTTTCCTCACCAGCCCAACCAGCCGCATCGCCCGGCGGGCCCACACAAGACATGCCCTGGCAACCGGCGCCTTCCGCCCGGTAGGAGATCGTGTTCCTGATATGGCTACCCACGTTCTATGTTCACGCTGAACACTTCCCTGCTCGTTGTTGGTTTCCCGGTTATCGGTGCCTGCCCCCACGCTTCTCTTGTTGCTCATAGGGGCGATATCGAAGGTCTGCCATGGCGGACCTTCTTCGGGGAGATGGCGGGGGTGAGCAACACCGTATCCCCCGTATTGTTTGATCTTGGCACGACTATGAGATATGATGAATCCGAAATGAGTATCTACGTCGAATTGACGGATGCGTTTAACCGCGGACAACTGCGCGCGGTGCTTAGCAGTGGTCAGGCCGTGGTGTTCCACCAGCTTGCCGTCATGAGTAAGGATGGGGACTGGATTTTACGCGAAGACCGGGAAGCGCTGGAGTACGTTCTCGGCGATCTCGCCCGGCGTGAGGCGCACTACCGGTTCGGCGCACCGCTCGATCCGCGGTGGATGCGGGGCGGATGGAGCGCGCACTTCGAATTCCGGGCGGGGCCGCTTCGCGTGCGAACGGACTTCGTGACGCGGCCACCCCGTTTGTCGCCTGAGACCCTTGCGGCCCTCTGGCAACAACAGGAGGGACGCTCCTTCCCCGTGGTCGGCGTTCGCGATCTCTGCGAACTCAAAAAAACCAATCGGGAAAAGGACTACGCCGTGATCGGCGAACTCGCCCGGCGTCTGGAGTCTCCGCGCGATCAGTTACAGTTCTCCCGCAGCGCCCGCGATCTGTTCCTGCTGGCGAAACAGCACCCGGGCCTCGTGGACGAACTCATCGCCGAAAGACCCCTGTTGCGGACCATCGCCCAAGGCGTTGAGGCACTGGAATCAGCGCTCGACGCCGAGCGCCGGCGATTGATGCATGCCAACGAGGCACGCCTGCAGACCTATCTCGATGCTGCCACCCCCTGGCGGAATGCGTGGCTCGAGGTCGAAGCCGAAACGGCGGGCCTTCCGCTCGATGCCGCCCATCGGCACATCGTTCGACGAGCGGAGACGCTCCTGCCCTTCGTCCCATCGGGGGAAACTGCGCCGTGAACGACCTGCGAGACGAATTCCTGAGCGAAGAGGACTTGGACCTCCGCCATCTGAGCCGGAATGAACTTTTTGCCTACTGGGACCAGTGGCTGCTCCAGGCGCAGTCAACCAACCATGCAGACCGCCGTTCCTACTCGCACGGGGTCTTTATGACGATGGAAGCGCCCGAAGCCGACAACGTCGATCGACGTGTGGCGGAGGCTGCATGCACCTACGGGACTCGGCAGAAAACAAGGTTATAGACCAGGGACCTCTGCGGTCCCTCTTCTCTGCTTCCTCTACTGAACACTCTCCCAATCTGAACACTTCCCCTCCACTCGGATGGGGCCATATCACGCGAAACCGCTTGCCCCGAAATGGAAGCCCGCCGGTCCATCACACGGCCCGCCAACCAACCAGACCGGCCCGAGGTCGGACCGGCTCCAGCCAGACCAGATCAGACGGCTCGCCGACGCCTTCCTTCTATCCCCTGCCGGGTTCTTGTGATAGAGTCTGTCCATGACCCATGCCCATCACTTCATTCAAACACCTTCCGAACTCCAGAACCTTGCCAGCCGGCTGACCGGGGAAATCCGCGTGGTGCTGGACACCGAGTTCGTCTGGGAACGTACCTTCTATCCCCTGCTGGGGCTGGTCCAGCTGGCCGTTGAAGACAGGACCTGCTACCTGATCGATACCGTGGCGGTTCCCGACCTCTCCCCCCTGGCCGCCATGCTGTCCAATCCCGGCATCGAAAAAATCCTGCATGACGCCCCCCAGGACCTGATGATCCTGAAACGCGCGTCCGGAACCGCTGCCCGCCATATTTTCGACACGCGCGTGGCGGCCGGATTCGCCGGCATGGATTGCCAGACCTCGCTCCAGAATCTGCTGGCCAACCTCCTGGAAGTGCAATTGCCCAAGGGCCACACCCGGACCAATTGGCTCGCCCGCCCGTTGTCCAAGGATCAATTGGACTATGCGGTGGACGATGTGATCCACATGCATCAGGCGGCCTCCCTGCTGCGCGAGAAGGCCCGGTTGTCCGGCATTGAACCCTGGCTGGACCAGGAGATGGAATCCCTTTATGAAACCGCCGACTACGGGGACCGCGCTCCGGAAGAATCTTATCTGCGCATTTCCTCCGCCTCGTTCCTGCCGCCCCGCAACCTGGCGGTGTTACGGGAATTGGCTGCCTGGCGGGAACAAACAGCCCGCACCCTCGACCTGCCGCGCGGATTCGTCGCCGCCGATCATGAATTGACATCCGTAGCCCGGGTCCTGCCGGTGCAGGCGACAGATTTTCCAAAATGCAAGGAACTGCTTCCCCGCGTAGCGCAGCGGTATGGCCCGGCCCTGCTGGCCGCGGTCCAGCGGGGCCTGGACCTGCCCGAAGCGCAATGGCCGTTTCCGGATAAAAAACCGGACGAACGCCAGGTGGGCCGTGACCGGGTCCGCGCACTGCTGGATGGCATCCGTAAACAGGCCGAGGCCCGGCACCTGGATCCGCGGGTGGTGGCCACCAAGGGCGAAGTGATACAACTGCTGGCCGATGGAGC
>Ga0208374_1000911_pt1 | contig 10347 bp, 10 predicted proteins | sample RifOxyC3_FD_184037 | JGI IMG/M metagenome (GOLD analysis project Ga0208374, IMG submission 184037) | Groundwater microbial communities from Rifle, Colorado - Rifle Oxygen_injection C3 (SPAdes) | ecosystem: Environmental > Aquatic > Deep subsurface > Groundwater | place: Rifle, Colorado, USA...
TGTCACGAAGGCCCATTCGTCTTCGGACAAATCACTCGGATACGGCTTCCTGCTCATCCCGCAAGCATAGGGGCAGACAGCCCCCATGCCGCACAGGCAAAAGTTCATAACACGCTCTAGCGCAGGCAGATCAGCACCAGCCCGGCCACCATCATCGCCATGCCGGTCTTTTCCTGCCAGCGAATCTGCTCGCTGAAGACACGGCGCGAGATCACATAGCTGAACACCACCTCGACCATGCCCAGCGTGCGCACATTGCCTACGCTCTGCAAGGCGTAGCCGGTGAACCAGGCGATCGAAGCCGCTGCACCCATGGCGCCCGTGAGCAAGGACACCCGCCAGGCGCGCCACAGCGGCGCGAGTCCCTGCGGCGTGCAACGCGACACCCAGAGCCCCATGCCGAGCGACTGCAGCCCCTGCGCCAGCAGCACGCCCCAGGCGCTCGACACCCAGGGCGACTCGGCATTGAGCGCCAGTGCCCCACCCCGGAAACACACGGTCGCGAGCGCGAAACCGGCCCCGGCCGCCAGGCCGTAGAGCGCCGGTCGGCTCAGCCAGGCCGACAGCGACAGCCACTGGCCGCGGGCCGGCAGCGACAGCACGACCACGCCGAGCGTGGCAAGCACCATCGCGAGCAAGCCCAGCGCCGTCGGCAACTCATGCAGGAACATCAAGGCGAACAGTGCGACCTGCAGCACCTCGGTCTTGGCCAGCGTCACCGCGACCGCAAAATTGCGCTCCTTCATCGCCAGCAGCAGCGCCGCCGTGGCACCGATCTGGAACGCCGCACCGAAACCGATCCAGGCGACATAGGCCCAGCTGAAAGCGGGCAGCAGGCGCGCCGGAGCAAAGAACAGATAGAGCGCCGCCAGATAGACCAGCGCGAACGGCAGGCCATAGAGAAAGCGCACCAGCGTCGCCGGCCAGATGCCAAGCTCGGTGGTCAGTGAGCGCTGAGCCGTGTTGCGAAAGGTCTGCGCGAGGGCCGCGAACAGCACCACGGGAACCCAGAGCCAGTCGGGTTGATTGAGGAATGAGGACATCGGGGGAGCAAGGCAACAGGAGCCCTTCAATGTAACCGACGCCACCCACCACGACCGGCAACGAAAAGCCCGGCCCGCTGGCTGGCAGCGGCCGGGCTCGGAGCGGGCCAGATGCCCGGAAATCGGATCGGATCAGAGCAGCGGCACGCCGGTCTTGCTCTGGATTTCCTCGCGCGTGACGCCATCGGCCAGCTCGACCAGCTTGAGGCCCTCGGGCGTGACATCCATCACGCCGAGGTCGGTGATGATGCGATCGACCACGCCCTTGCCGGTCAGCGGCAGCGTGCACTCGGGCAGGATCTTGAGGTCGGTGCTGCCGTCCTTCTTGCGCGCCACATGCTCCATCAGCACGATCACGCGTTTGACGCCAGCAACCAGGTCCATCGCGCCGCCCATGCCCTTGACCATCTTGCCCGGGATCATCCAGTTGGCCAGGTCGCCGGAGCCGGTCACCTGCATCGCCCCCAGGATCGACAGGTTGATCTTGCCGCCGCGGATCATCGCGAAGCTCTGGTCGCTGCCAAAGATGGCCGAGCCCTTGAGCGTGGTGACGGTCTGCTTGCCGGCATTGATCAGGTCGGCATCGACCTCGTCGTCGTAGGGAAAGGGGCCGATGCCAAGCATGCCGTTCTCGCTCTGCAGCCAGACCTCGACATGGTCGGGCACATGGTTCGCCACCAGCGTCGGGATGCCGATGCCGAGGTTGACATAGAAGCCGTCCTGCAGCTCCTGAGCCGCACGCGCGGCCATCTGGTCTTGAGTCCAGGCCATCTTGATCTCCTTAAACTTTACGGTCGCGGATGGTGCGCTTCTCGATGCGCTTTTCCGGGGTCGGGTTGTGCACGATACGGTGCACGTAGATGCCAGGCAGGTGCACGTCATCGGGCGCGATCTCGCCGGTGGCGACGATGCGCTCGACCTCGACGATGCAGATCTTGCCCGCGGTCGCGGCGGCCGGGTTGAAGTTGCGCGCGGTCAGGTTGAAGCGCAGGTTGCCCGACATATCGGCCACGTCGGCCTTGATCAGCGCGACCTCGGGGAACAGCGCATGCTCCATGACATAGGTTTCGCCGCCGAACTCGCGCAGCTCCTTGCCCTCGGCCACCAGGGTACCGACGCCGGTCTTGGTGAAGAAGGCCGGAATGCCGGCGCCGCCGGCACGCAGCTTCTCGGCCAGCGTGCCCTGGGGCGTGAATTCCAGCTCGAGCTCGCCCGCCAGGTACTGGCGCTCGAATTCCTTGTTCTCGCCGACATAGGACGAGATCATCTTCTTGATCTGGCGCGTCTCGAGCAGCTTGCCGAGGCCGAAGCCGTCGACACCAGCGTTGTTGGAAATGGCGGTCAGGTTCTTGACGCCGCTGTCGCGCAGCGCATCGATCAGCGCCTCGGGAATGCCGCACAGGCCGAAGCCGCCGACGGCAATCAGCTGACCATCGGCCACCACGCCCTCGAGGGCGGCGGCCGCGCTCGGATAAACCTTGTTCATGCTTGCACGCTCCTGTCCAATTGCTGTGGAAAGTCCTACGATACTACGTATTGGCATACGTAGTATTGCCTAAAGACCAACCCCAACACGCAAGCCTCGTGCCCATCTCGTGCCCATCGCATGACTATTGCCGCCACCGCCACCGACTACCAGCTCGCCTTCGAGCTCGCCCCGATCGGCCTCGTGCTGTCGCGCCACCGCATCATGCTCGACTGCAATGCGGCGGTCTGCGAGATGTTCGGCGCCAGCCGCGAGCAGCTGGTCGGCCAGTCCTTTCGCCTGCTCTACCCGAGCGCGGACGAATACGAGCGTATCGGCGAACGGCTGGTGCCGATCCTGAACGCCAAGGGGCATTACGCCGACGACCGCCTGATGAAGCGGGTCGACGGACGCTTCAAGGACCAGCTGTTCTGGTGCCATGTCACCGGCCGCGCGCTCGAGCGCGAGGACCCGCATGCAGCCGGCATCTGGAGCTTCGAGGACCTGAGCGCACGCCGGCCGTTCAAGGCCGACCTGACCGCGCGCGAGCGCGAAGTCGCGGCTCTGGTGCTTGAGGGCCTGACCGCCAAGGAAATCGGCAAGGTGCTCGGCATCAGCCCGCGCACGGTCGAGATCTACCGCGCCCGGCTGCTGCGCAAATACCAGGCCGGCAGCTCGGTCGAGCTGGTGCAGAAGCTGGCGGGTATCTGAGCGCTCAGCGCTTCAACGCGCCCGCGCGTAGGCCGCAGGGGCAGCCGCAATGCCGGCACCGGCCCATTGCAGCGTCGTGGCACTGGCACGATCGGGCATGTCGCCCTTGACCCAGTCGCGCGCCTTGGCCATGTCGGAGAACTTCATGGTGGCCGGACTGCTCATGCTGAACAAGGCCAGCCGGTAGGCGCGTTCGCGCAAGGCGGCGGAACTCGACACGATGGCCTGGCGGAATTCCGCATGCGGCAGCATCCAGTCAGCGCACCGCACCGGCACCGAAGCCGCGAGTTCGATCTCGGGCAAGGCGGTGCAGTCGAGGAAATCGTCGATCAGGTAATGCACCGCGCCAAAGCGGCTGTCCTCACGCAACTCGGCGTTCGAGAACTGATACTGCTGCGCGCTGACGGCGCCGATATGCCAACGGACGATGCCGTGTTCCAACCAGACATGCTCGATCATCTTTTCTCCCTTGCTTGAAACTGTTTCTGGTATCGGACCGGCAACCGGGGCAGCAACAGCTTTCCCACTGCAGCACGATCATGTTGTTATGAGTGACAAATTCTTGCTCGATCTTAACAAAAGATAATTTTGACAACTCATGGCCGGCATGCTTTTATTGTCATGGGATACAGATGAATGGATCGATCGATAACTCCCTGTCCAGCCAGAGAAATCCTGCACCAGGCGGTGTGACAGGTCGGAGCGGCCAAAAAAAAGCCCCCGGGCCTGACGGCACCGGGGGCTTGACGCTTTCAGCTCAGCGACTGATCGCTCAGGCGGTCACGCCCTTGGCAGCTTCCGCGTATTCCTCGATCTGGTCGAAGTTCATGTAGCGGTAGACGCTGGCCTTGTCGTTGTCGATCACGCCCATCGCGGCCAGGTACTCTTCCTTGGTCGGCAGCTTGCCGAGCTTGGAGGCAATTGCCGCCAGTTCGGCCGAGCCCAGGAACACATTGGTGTTCTTGCCCAGACGGTTCGGGAAGTTGCGGGTCGAGGTCGAGATCACGGTCGCGCCTTCGCGCACCTGGGCCTGGTTGCCCATGCACAGCGAGCAGCCCGGCATTTCGGTGCGGGCACCGGAAGCGCCGAACGCCGAGTAATGGCCTTCCTTGATCAGCTCGGTCTGGTCCATCTTGGTCGGGGGAGCGACCCACATCTTGACCGGAATGTCGCGCTGGCCGCCGAGCAGCTTGGCAGCGGCGCGGAAGTGACCGATGTTGGTCATGCAGGAACCGATGAAGGACTCGTCGATCTTGGTGCCGGCCACTTCGGACAGGAACTTGGCATCATCCGGGTCGTTCGGGCAGCAGACGATCGGCTCCTTGATGTCGGCCAGATCGATCTCGATCACGGCAGCGTACTCGGCATCCTGGTCGGCTTCGAGCAGGTTCGGGTTGGCCAGCCAGGCCTCGACCTTCTCGATGCGGCGCGCCAGCGTCTTGGCGTCGGCGTAGCCATCGGCGATCATGTTCTTCATCAGAACGACGTTCGACTTCAGGTACTCAGCCACCGGCTCCTTGTTGAGCTTGATGGTGCAACCAGCAGCGGAACGCTCGGCCGAAGCGTCGGACAGCTCGAAAGCCTGCTCGACCTTCAGGTCCGGCAGACCTTCGATTTCGAGGATGCGGCCCGAGAAGATGTTCTTCTTGCCGGCCTTGGCCACGGTCAGCATGCCAGCCTTGATCGCGTACAGCGGGATCGCATGCACCAGGTCGCGCAGGGTCACGCCGGGCTGCATTTCGCCCTTGAAGCGCACCAGCACCGATTCGGGCATGTCCAGCGGCATCACGCCGGTGGCGGCGCCGAAGGCGACCAGGCCGGAGCCGGCCGGGAAGGAGATGCCGATCGGGAAGCGGGTGTGCGAGTCACCGCCGGTGCCGACGGTGTCGGGCAGCAGCAGGCGGTTGAGCCAGCTGTGGATCACACCGTCGCCCGGACGCAGGGCCACGCCGCCGCGGTTGCTGATGAAGGCCGGCAGCTCGCGGTGGGTCTTGACGTCGACCGGCTTCGGATAGGCTGCGGTGTGGCAGAACGACTGCATCACGAGGTCGGCCGAGAAGCCCAGGCAGGCCAGGTCCTTCAGCTCGTCGCGCGTCATCGGGCCGGTGGTGTCTTGCGAACCCACGGTGGTCATCTTCGGTTCGCAGTAGGTACCGGGGCGCACGCCCTGGCCTTCCGGCAGGCCGACGGCGCGGCCGACCATCTTCTGTGCCAGCGTGAAGCCAGCCTTGGTCTCGGCCGGCGGGGTGGGCAGGCGGAACAGGGTGGAAGCCGGCAGGCCCAGGAACTCGCGCGCCTTGGCGGTCAGGCTGCGACCGATGATCAGGTTGATGCGGCCGCCAGCGCGCACTTCGTCAAACAGCACGTCGCTCTTGAGCGCGAACTCGGCCACGGTCTCACCGTTCTTGACCAGCTTGCCCTCGTAGGGCAGCACGTCGATCACGTCGCCCATTTCGAGCTTGGAGACATCGACTTCGATCGGCAGCGAGCCGGAGTCTTCCTGCGTGTTGAAGAAGATCGGGGCAATCTTGCCGCCCAGCGTGATGCCGCCGAAGCGCTTGTTCGGCACGAACGGGATGTCGGCGCCGGTGGCCCAGATCACGCTGTTGGTCGCCGACTTGCGCGAGGAACCGGTGCCGACCACGTCGCCGACATAGGCCACCAGGTGACCCTTGGCCTTCAGGTCGTCGATGAACTGCATCGGGCCGCGCTTGCCGTCTTCCTCGGGCTTGAAGGCCGCGTCAGGACGGGTGTTCTTCAGCATCGCCAGGTAGTGCAGCGGGATGTCCGGACGGCTCCAGGCGTCGGGTGCAGGCGACAGGTCGTCGGTGTTGGTCTCGCCCGGCACTTTGAACACGGTGACGGTGATCTTCTGCTCGACTTCGGGGCGGCTGGTGAACCACTCGGCATCGGCCCAGCTCTGCATCACTTCCTGGGCCTTGGCATTGCCGGCCTTGGCCTTCTCTGCCACGTCGTTGAAGAAGTCGAACATCAGCAGCGTCTTCTTCAGCGCTTCAGCGGCCACGCCCGCCACTTCGGCGTCGTCGAGCAGCTCGATCAGCGGATGCACGTTGTAGCCGCCGACCATGGTGCCGAGCAGCTCGGTGGCCTTGGCCTTGGAGATCAGGGCCACGGCGACATCGCCATGCGCCACGGCGGCCAGGAACGAGGCCTTGACCTTGGCGGCATCGTCGACGCCCGGGGGCACGCGGTGGGTCAGCAGGTCCAGCAGGAAGGCGTCTTCGCCAGCCGGCGGGTTCTTGATCAGCTCGATCAGGTCGGCGACCTGCTTGGCGTCCAGCGGCAGCGGCGGGATACCCAGCGCGGCGCGCTCGGCGACATGTTGACGGTAGGCTTGCAGCATCGTTATAGCTCCAGTTGAAGATTGTTGTAGTTAAGGGTCAGCGCGACTTCTGCGCCACGTCAAGCAAGTTCGGGGCCGGGTTGTGCCTCAGATGCTCGGCGTAGGCGGCCTGCAGCGGGCTCATGCATTCATCGGCCAGGCGTCGGCCCTGCTTCTGGTCCATCAGCATCGACTTGTTGGCGAGCTGGATCCAGACCGCACCGCGGGCCTGGTCCTCCAGGCGCAGGGCGCCGGTGGCACTCATGACCGGGCGCAGATGAAAGCGCTGATTCTTGAGTTGCAGGTGGAAATAGCCAGGGGCGTCGGCGTCGGCACGCAGGGTCACGCTCTGGCCAAGTTCGCACGGGATGTTGCCGACCGACACCTGGGTCGACAGCAGCAGCTCCTCGTCACCCAGCGCCACCGGGGCGGCGGCCGGCTGGACCGGCGCGGGCTTGGCCTTGCGCACGGATTCGCTGCTCGCCTGGGCGCCCAGCAGGACAAGGCTTGCGCCGGCGGCCGCCACCAGGCGGGCCAGCATCAGGTTACGGTGGATCGCCATGGTGACTCCTGCGGGAAAAACCCGGTTCAGAAAAAGATGCCCGCTTCGGGCGGAATCGGGCAGCCGGTCTGGTGCGCGCGCTCCAGCGTCTGCCAGAAGTAGCGGTAGCTGGCACGGTCGTGCAGCTGGCCGTCGAGCGCGATTGGCGCCCAGTCCGCGGCATGGGCCGCGGCAATGATGCGGGCCGACTTCTCGACTTCCTGCGCGGTCGGCGCAAAGGCCTCGAGGATGGGCTCGATCTGATCGGGGTGGATGCTCCACATGCGCGTGTAGCCGAGCTCGCGCGCGGCGCGCTGCGCCGCCTGCTTCATCGCAGCCTGGTCCTTGAACTCGGTCACGACGCAATGCGAGGGCACCTTGCCATGGGCATGGCAGGCGCTGGCGATCTCGAGCTTGGCGCGCAGCACCAGCGGATGGCTGAACTGCCCGGCCAGGCCCATGCCATCGGAGGGGATGGCGCCGCCGTGAGCGGAGACAAAGTCCATCAGGCCAAAGCTCAGCGATTGCACGCGCGGGTGCGCGGCGATCTCGAAGGCGTGGTGCACCGCAGCCGGCGACTCGATCAGCACCTGCAGCGGCAGTTCGCTGCCGCCAGCAAAACCCATCGAAGCGACGGCGCGCTCGACATCGGCGACCGACTCGACCTTGGGCACCATCAGGTGCGACAGGCGATGGCCCACCGCAGCGACGATCTGCGCCACGTCGGCCTCGAAGGCCGGGTGATCGACCGCGTGCACGCGCACGCCGACGCGCGGCCGGATCGCACGCTCGAAGTCGAGGCCCTGCACCAGTTCGGTGACGAGCTGGGCATGCTCGGCCTCGGCGCCGACAGCGGCACCGTCCTCGCAGTCCAGCGTCACGTCGAAGACGCAGGCACCGAACCGCTCGGAAAACTCGGCCTGCAGCTGCAGGCTCTTGCGCATGCGCGCCTCGACACCGCTGTAATGGTCACAGACCGGCAGCGCGAACGCGCCAGCCTGGGCTCCCAGCAATACCGCGCGCGGATGCTTGCTCACCTGCAGTTCCTTCCGGTCAGACCAGGTGGGCGACGCCAGCTTGCTCGTCGGTCAGTTCCTTCAGGGTCTTGGCAATGCAAGCCTGGCTGAACTCGTCGATCTCCAGGCCTTCGACGACCTTGTACTCGCCGTTTTCGCAGGTGACCGGGAAGCCGAACATGACATCCTTCGGAATGCCATACCAGCCTTGCGACGGGATGCCCATCGTGACCCACTTGCCGTTGGTGCCCAGGGCCCAGTCGCGCATGTGGTCGATGGCGGCGTTGGCAGCCGAAGCGGCCGAGGACAGGCCACGCGCTTCAATGATGGCGGCGCCGCGCTTGCCGACGGTCGGCAGGAACACGTTGGCGTTCCAGTCCTGGTCGTTGATCATGTCCTTGACCGACTCGCCGTTGATGGTGGCGAAGCGGTAGTCGGCGTACATGGTCGGCGAGTGGTTGCCCCAGACGCACAGTTGCTCGATGTCAGCCACGGCCTTGCCGGTCTTGGCAGCGATCTGCGAAGCGGCGCGGTTGTGGTCCAGGCGCAGCATGGCGGTGAAGTTGCCCGGCTTGAGGTCCGGTGCCGACTTCATCGCGATGTAGGCGTTGGTGTTGGCCGGGTTGCCGACCACCAGCACCTTGACGTCGCGGCTGGCGACGGCGTTCAGGGCCTGGCCCTGGGCGGTGAAGATGGCGCCGTTGATCGCCAGCAGTTCGGCACGCTCCATGCCCGGGCCGCGCGGACGCGAACCGACCAGCAGTGCGTAGTCGGTGTCCTTGAAGGCGGTCATCGGATCGCTGTGGGCTTCCATGCCGGCCAGCAGCGGGAACGCGCAGTCTTCCAACTCCATCATCACGCCCTTGAGCGCTTGCTGGGCCTTCTCAACCGGCACTTCCAGCAGCTGCAGGATGACCGGCTGGTCCTTGCCCAGCATTTCGCCCGAAGCGATGCGGAACAGCAGGGCGTAACCGATTTGACCAGCAGCACCGGTGACGGCGACGCGAACGGGCTTCTTGCTCATGAGAACACTCCAGAAATGCAACAGTTGAGAGGAAAGAAATCCTGGCGAGTTTACCCTGCAAAAAAGGGCAAAGTCAATTTGTCTTATGTCTTATATAAGATATGATTACACTCGATCATGGTTCAAAACCCGCCCGCCCCCAGCCTCAAGACCCCTGAGCTCGATTACCCGAACTCAGGCAGCGACGCTGGAGCCGGCTTGTCGAGCAGCGGCACCCCGGCCTTCAGCCCGCTTTACCAGCAGATCAAGGGGCTGATCCTGCAAAGCCTGCAGGCCGGCGAATGGAAGCCAGGCGACCTGATCCCGAGCGAACTCGAGCTGGCGGGACGCTTTCGCGTCAGTCAGGGCACGGTACGCAAGGCCATCGACGAACTCTCCGCCGACAACCTGCTGGTGCGACGCCAGGGCAAGGGCACCTTCGTCGCGACCCACTCCGAGCAGCAGGTGCAGTACCGTTTCCTGCGACTCGAACCCGACAGCTGCAACCGCGACACCCAGGGTCCGGCCGCGCGCCAGATCCTCGACTTTCGCCGCCTGCGTGCGCCGGCCGAGATCGCCCGCATGCTGGGCCTGCGTTCGGGCGACCCGGTGTTCGAAGTCAGGCGCGTGCTGTCGTTCCAGGGCCTGCCGACCATCCTGGAAGACCTCTGGCTGCCGGGCAATCCCTTCAAGGGCCTCAGCCTCGAAACCCTGGCCAACCACCAAGGCGCGATGTACGCCCTGTTCGAGCGCCAGTTCGGCGTGCGCATGGTGCGCGCCGACGAGAAGCTCAAGGCCGTGGCGGCCGACGCGGAATCAGCCGAGACCCTGGGCGTGGCCACGGGTTTTCCGCTGCTGAGCGTCGAACGCGTGGCCTACACCTACAACGACACACCGATGGAATATCGCCGCGGCCTCTACCGCACCGACAAGCATCACTACCACAACGAACTGAGCTGAGGCAAGACCCGCCAACCGCTCGACAGCCCATAGCAGCTAGACGCATATTGCATTGCAATAGAATCCGAAAGTTTTCTTCAACACAGGAATCCCGCAGGGTTACCTACGGCTTACCTAACTGTTCTCAAGCCAACAGAAAGTCCACCCATGACAGAGCTGAGCAAAAAGCGGCCCGAGTTCCGCAACATCAATGCCTTCAAGGACCTGACCACCTACCGGATGACGGCGGCGGCCTGGGTTTCCATCCTGCACCGCGTCAGCGGCT
>Ga0208374_1000912_pt1 | contig 10327 bp, 12 predicted proteins | sample RifOxyC3_FD_184037 | JGI IMG/M metagenome (GOLD analysis project Ga0208374, IMG submission 184037) | Groundwater microbial communities from Rifle, Colorado - Rifle Oxygen_injection C3 (SPAdes) | ecosystem: Environmental > Aquatic > Deep subsurface > Groundwater | place: Rifle, Colorado, USA...
CAGCGAATCGACACTAACCGTTGTAGATATTAAAAATTTTCGTTGGAAAAAACATTGTCGCGGTCTTTTTCAGACGCCTATAGCAGCTTAAATTAGCAATTAGCCATGGAGAGGAGCTTGAAAATCGGTACAACAAAACGAGAACTATCCATTTGGGCCCATGATGGTAGTGGCCTGATTTTATTTTGATGAATATTCTTCCCGGCCAAGGCCAAAAGAAATGACTCAAATGCACGGCCATTCTTTACTAAAATCTCCAGCTCCTGATCATAGATAAAAATATTAAATTTTTCCGAAATGGCCTTGGCCAAATCTAATCGGGCATCCACGCCACGTTCAATATCCATGAAGACCAATACATCTTTTTTTTGGATGATTTTGGCGCGTAAAAGTTCGATTATGATCAAATAAATATTCCCCTCGTAAAGATTTAATTCCACAGAAAAATGACGACGCAAATAAGCAAAGCGAGAGAGTAGCATTAGCGAAATATTGCCAAAAGAATCAAAGGAGAGGTTAAAAAATTTAAGCAACAAATCATAATAGTTAAACCAGATCCAAACATCCACCGGCCGATTCCAGTACGGCAGATACCCTTTTTTTAACTTCCGCTTGAAAGCACGAGAAAGAATATGTTCGCTAGTATCTTTCTCAAAAAAGTCTTTGGAAAAATCAAAAAGATCATCGCTATTGCGATCATATTCATATTGCTTGGGATTTGTTTTTTGCAATTTACTATCTTGCTCCATTAGGTCAGCAATTAGTTTTTTTATCTTTGTTACTTCTGGATCAACACAACGATTAATTCCTGGACAAATTTGCAAACAGCGCTTGCAGGCGGTATCTGAAATGGGGCAATCGACAATCAAATGGTTGGGGGAAAATTCTTGCAGCCAATTTTGAATGGCATCATTACCATCTAGGCCTTCTTCATCTTTAACATGCAACAACGAGCGCAAAAACCACCGATCTTTTTCCGGATAGTGCTCCAAAAGACAGAAGTAAAAATTATCCTTCCGTCCTCCCTTCAAACTCATACCCGCGACATTTTTACTATCCATGCTGTTTACTACTTTTTTGTACTTCTGTGTACTTCTACCAATTAGACAAATGAATTATTTAAAATTTCACCAACACCACCAAGTCCGGGAACAATGTATTGTTTAGAATTAAGGCCACGCTCTTCTGCTGGATAACTTCCTGGAATAGATTTTAAAATCTTCTCTGCAGATAATCCTCGATCTAAGCGAATGGCCACAACTTCAAGATCAGGATGATCGGAGGTAATTTTCTGAATATATTCTGGAGTTATCACCAAGTGCATAGCAATAAACCGAATCTCTTGCCCTTCAATTTTATTTTTATAATGATTTATAGCGTATGAAATAGTTCCCCCCGTAGCTCCCATAGGATCAGGAAAAACTACAATGGCCGCTTCTTTATCTCCACCAACTTTTGAACCAGAAAAATCAACCCCCACCACTTCCTCTTTTGCATTAACCTTTCGATTGATATAGATGTGGTCTTGGCGAATGTTGGCCGGTGTTAACAAATTGTTAAAAATATCAAAGCAAACGTGGGAGGGAAAGGTTCCTGCGCGGGCCAGATCAACAGTTATAACACGAGTTGACTTAGCAATAAGTTCTCCCGTAAAAACACCGTGAGGCCCAAACTGCTTCATGCGCGTGTCAGTAGAAACAATCTCCCGCGGAAAAAAGTTATTCACAACGTCGATGCAAAGATTTCGATAAAGTTGTTCAATCAAATAATTTATTTGTGGCTGATAAGTATTTGGGCGAGAAAGATCATTTAGTAGCGACATCAAATAAGGATTGGAAAGAATTCGCACCTTTTTACTATAACGATGCTCTATCTGTGATATTTGATATGCCATTTGCTGATGTTGAATATCCATATTCATCTCCACCCCCGTCTCAATACAATCATATCTATCCTCCAACTCAACATACAAATCAGACTTATTGTAAATAGTTCCAAAAAAATTCAAGCTTGGCCATTAAAAGATCAGAGTTTTTTTTCCATGAACGAATGCAAAACTTTTTCCAACAAACTGAATGGACTCTCCATTGATAATAATTCCACTACCGTCTGGGAGGGCATAAAGCGGGTACGTTAATTTGCGAGAATATTGTCGAAGCTCAACGTCATATCTGATAGAATTTTTATAGTGGGGAAAGAATTCAAAATCAACCAATCCCATAGAAGTTAAATTTCGAATATTTTCATCGTTGTCATCTCGATCAAAATGTGGCAGGCCAGCGGTATTAATGGAAGGCGTCAGCATAATGGCCCCGGCACTTAATCCGGTCAATACCCCTCCTTCGTTAGCATATTTTTTAAGCCTTCCCAACATCTTAGACTTTTTTAAATGTTTTAAAAAATAGAACGTATTACCACCTGAGAGATGAATCAAATCACTCTTTAGTGCCTCTTTTAGAAAAACATCATCACAAGGATTATCAACCGGACAAGAAAGAAAGCGATTAACACCAAAGGGCCGATATTGGTCAATGAAATGGTGAAAATATATTTCTGATTCATGCGAAGAGGCAGGGATATAAGTAAAAAGAGGATTCTTTTTTTTTATAAGTTGAACAAAAAGGGCCAAGTCCAGGAGATAATTTTCCTGCTGGTCTCCACCACTATATAAAACCAACTTCACAGGCCTTCTCTACACTCTCGAACAATTTGCAAAATACGCTTTGTTACTTTATTACATGACCTCTCTTCCGTTGTATGCGGAATAGAGGTAAATTTTAAATCCGGATTCAAATTTTGATCTTCCACAAACTCGGATAAAACCTCGAATAATTTTTCAGGCGTCATTTTGGGACGACTTTTGATAATCTTGTTCGCAATAATGGTAATAGCATCACCTGTTACTCGATCATATTTATTAATCAACGATGAACGCATCGTAACTTCCAGCAATATTTTATCTATCGGAGCCTTACGGTAATCGGCGATAGCTTCTATTAATTCCATATAAGTTTTTTGAAATTGATCTATTTTTTTTCCTCTATATTTGGAGATTTTTTCTACATCTTTTTTTTTAGCATAACTTGAACAAATTATGTCAATAAACTCTTCGTGTGACAGCGGAAGACCTCGTGCTAAAAGAAGTTGCGGAAGTTCTCGCAAAATATCCCGCAAACAAAAAATAGCATCACAAGTAATTCCATCCTCCACCTTATAAATTCCTCTGGAAGATTTAACTCTTTCAAAATAAGAAAAGGCATCTTTAAATTTTTCCACCAAACGCGAATAACGCTCAACCAAATAGGAGACAGCTTCACCAGAAAAGCCAACTTTTCTCATTATATTATTACTCTTGGCCTGATCAAATATCTGGTCAAAATGTTTTAACGCCCGATGCTTAGCAAAGTGCTTAATATTTATTTTGCGACCTTCTTTTAGTGTTTCAACTATTTGGGCAAACGTTTGAATAATATATTTTGCTTTTAATTTTTGCTCCAGTATATTGGTAGAATAGGTTTGCACATCATCGTAACGATACTCTTGATGGAACATTCCAAACTGACGAACCGAACCATAATCAATAATACCGGCATCCATTAGAATATTATCCCCATCCCAATCCATCCAACAGAAAATATATTCATCTTCGAATTTAGCGGCAGTGCGTGCAAAAGCGCCTGTTACCTGTTCTAAAAAATACTCATATTTATTTTTCCCTGTAGGAATTTTACTCCATAGCTTATTTTTAATTTGTCGCTCGATGTAATAATCCGTAATGGCCCGCAATCCATCCAAATCATTAAGCTTTAGAAAGCGAAAAAAATGCGAGGGGCGAAGTAAATTTTTTTGAGCACGCACATTAATAGAAATCCCCCCTGGAAATTCTATTATGGCCAATACTCGTTCGGTATTAATACTGTTTTGCGCCAACACCTCACTAAAAAACAGAGCGGACATTCCTTCATCTAATTCCGAGTAGCCGCAACCATAAGAAATATTCGGATCCCCTGTTTGATAAAACTTATTATTAAGTGAGGTGGCCGGACTCAAACAGGTAGCACCCGTTCCGCTACTGGATATATCCCATATCTGGCCACCATGAGAAAAATACCCGTTCCAAATACTACGTCCATCTCCAGAAGTCTTACCTCGCTTATTGGGGTGTTGCAGCTGAAGATAACGAGTGGCCATATATTTATTAGACCGAATTGATGTTTCATCAAATTTAATATTATTAATTTGGTCATACTCATTAATAATAACCAGACTAAAAGTGTTAAGAATTTTTTCCTCAAGCGCCAAATTAAGTTCGTGCTTATGATTTTCTGGAATCAATCCCATGATCTTGGCCAAATTAAAATTAAAAAAGGCCACTCTTCCCCCTTTTCTCGTCCGCACGTTATATTCAACAAAAGAGTTCGGAACTGCATGCTTTAGAGGGTGATCTCCGTTGATCTGTTCAAAGGTTAAATAGTCGACAACATCGACATAATTTTCTTCTAATTTCTTGTGTAATTTCGTCATGCGCTTTTATTCGGACGCTTTTTGTTTAACGTTAGATTTTTTTTTCAAGGCATATTGATAGGCAATGTCGTCCTAATGTGAACGGTAACCATCGCCTGAGAATCGACATTCTTTAGAATAACCAGGAAAACGGACACCTGATGGAGTGCCATATTCTCCTGAAATAGAACTGTTGTTAGCTAGTACTATCGAAGAAAATAGTGCCAATCCTAAAACGGCAAAGACTTTTTTCATAACATTCTACTTGTTCATTAATCTAATATTAAAAAATCGGGCCTTGCCCATTAATTCTTTCTGAGCATTGTTCATCAACTGTTAACGTTCTCATTCATCGGTCGATCACATTCCTAGAGTTCAAACTCCTTAAAATGGTGTCTCAGTACATCGTATTTTCTCTTTGCATCAAATTCTTTTAGGTCACCTCTAGAGAAATGAAACATTCCTGAGAAAAAGGGTATGCCGTTTACTTTAATCGGCAGATCAACAAAGTCATTATCAGAATAATAGTAATTTGCGGTCAGGGGGTGAATTTTACCAGTGATTAAATCTTCAATTTCTGTTTCTTTATCGATCCAATAAAAATTACCATTTCCTGAAACTAAAAAATACCCCTCGACTGTTACAAGAAGACGATTAATTTCATTTTGTTTTTCATAGCACTTGTCTTCGTGCGTGAATTTTTTTATTGACATTTTTTCTATAGTATTTATCCTCCAAAGATCTCCAAGAGAAGTATTTGAACTCAATAAGTACAATTCTCTATCGATGCACGCACTTACTACTTTGGGTTCTTCCGCTAACCCGACAGACAGCATTAATAAGTTCATCATCACTATGATTAATGTTTTTTTCATAATACCTTCATTCACCAACCTAATATTAAAAATTTGGGCCATGCTAGTTATTTCTCAACTTTTATGTTCTTGTTCAGAAAAGCGCACCTTGATCTGAACATTGCTCATTAATTGCCAGCGTTCTCATTAATTGGTCGATCACATTCCCGGTTAAGTCCCGTCTCCTCTCTCGTGAAAAAACCATTTTCGGGAACTAGTATCTCATAAATATGCCTTAACGAATAAACTTCCGTTAAATTAAAATAAAGTGCACTTTTTTCCTCTTTTGCTTGCACTAAAATCGCGTCGCATTGATTCTCAAGATTAGCTCTCAGGTCGGGAGATAGGCGACCTCTACTAAATAGTGTAATACTGTCATATTGAAGTACGAACTTGGCCGTGGTATTAGTAAAACAGCTAACTTTAGCAGGATCTTCCAATCGAATCCATTTTGCTGAAGTGCCTGCAAAAGATGAAACTGACATAAGTAAAATAAATGTTGTTAATAATTCTCTCATTTTTTCCTCCAATTCTTGGATATTGTCCCAGAACTGATGTGTTGTTATTCATCACCTAAGTGCTGAGTTCGGTTAATTGTTACTTCGATGCTAATCAAAATATTAATTAGAAAAAAGTCTTTTGAAATTCTTACAAAATATTAACTTAGACTGTCTAATAGTTGGACAGTTTTGAATAACCATGGGCCATATGGTTAAATTTAGATTCGCTAAAAAATAAACTGCGCCAAGGAGGGCCCATGATCAGTAAAAATATTGCTTTAAATATTACCGCCTGTATATCAGGACTTTCATTTTCTTTCGACGAACTAATTACCGAGACCGCCAACTTATTTGAGAGGGAAGGTGTACCTGGCTTTTTGAAGGTTTTAATCGCGTTTACCAATGATATAGTGGTTGAGCAGGCAAAGTCATCTATCGACACCAAGTGTTGCTCTCATCCATATTTAAATCGAAATGGTAATCGATCAAAGACGGTTTATACCTCCATTGGCAACGTTAATTTGGAATGGACCATATTAAGGTGTAAAAACTTTAATAGGGTGTTCCATCCATTAAAAATGGCGTGACAACATTTGTGATTATAACAATAGCAGCAATGATAATTACTACATTCTAGTGGCATATCATTCATATTCACTAATACAAAAATGCCACTTTATGAAGTGGTCCAGAGTTACTATGATAAGGATGTTGTTGAAAAATCATTTCAGGCGCTAAAAGGCGTTGTAAATTTAAGGCCAGTTCGTCATTGGCTTTATAATCGAGTGGAGGCCCATGTTTTTATTTGTTACTTGGCCTGTCTTCTATTATCCATCCTGAAAGATAAAGTAAAAAAAATAGAAATGTCTGCGTTCTCCGCACTCTTTGAACTTGAAGGCCTTTATAGAATTTTCTTAATCGATCCCAAGAGTGGTTTTAAGCTTGGCAAGCTTGTTGCACCAACAAAAAAGCAGGAAAAAATTTTGAATGCGGTAAATAAACATCTGTAAATGAGTGTAGTGGGGAAATTTAGGGTCAAATTCAGGAAATGAGTGTGCTTTGATTCTCCCCCTCCTTCACGTACACATTTTATTTGGCGATAAGTTTCTTCAAGCTTGCTTGAAGAACGGTTTTTTATAACAAGGTTTGCGTTTTATGAATGCGCGCAACATAAGATGTTCCCAATCTATCTGATTATTTTAACCAGTCGTATTTTTTATCTTTACTATCAATAATTCGACGGGTTAAAAGGGGATCTAAAGGAAAAACTCATGGCTCACTTACGCAAACGACATGCTCTTTCTTTAATTAAGCGTCGACTTAAAAGTAGCCGCGTTTTAACTATTCAAGGGGCACGGCAAACAGGAAAAAGTGTTCTTGCTAGAATTATTTTGCCAACTGAATTTAATAATGCGCTTTTTGAAACCTTCGATTTGGCCACAACCAAGCGCTTTGCGCACGAAAATCCTGATACATTTTTAGAAAAAAACAAAGAATATCATCCTATCATTATTGATGAGGCGCAAAAAGTTCCTGAAATTTTTGACGCCGTAAAGTATCAAGTTGATTTACACCTGCTCCAGGACAATATATTTTATTAGGCGCAACAGAATTTTCTAGAGAGGCACAAATAAAGGAGTCTCTCACTGGCAGAATGAGTCGTATCCGACTTTTTCCATTTACCTTGGCCGAAACGCTTCAACTCCCTTTTGATCCAGATCAACTAAAAGACAACCGTGACAAACTACTCCGCTGCAATCGCTCGGAACTTTTTCGTTATTTAAAAAATGGGGGAATGCCAGGAGTTTTTGCTTTACGCAGTCAGGATGCCAAAGAGACTTTTTTTGAAGATTGGATTTCGCTTATTACGAACCGCGATATTCTTTTTTTTCAAAAGTTAAAACCTAACTCTGAGCTTACCGACTCCCTGATTCGACTAATTCCTAAAATAGAAACGCCAGATGCCACTCACCTTGCCAAAGCACTTCACATCAACACCAAAATGGTTCAAAAACATCTACTAATGCTTGAACAGCTTTTTGTTATACATAAAATACCGCCGCACCGTTTGAGTACAGGAAAACCTCGCTACTATGTACTCGATCCTGCCATAGCCGGATATCTTGGGGCCTCCCTAGATCGTCAACTTCAAACCTGGCTAGTTTTAGAGATGCTGGCAAATGCAAGTTACGGCGACAGTCGCAAGGCAAAGCTTTCGTACTATCGCAGTGCGCGCAATGGTATAATTGAGATCATCCGCGAAAAAGAATCCACCATAGAATTAATAAAGCTTTTGTTTCGAGAAAAAATAGATCTTCGCGAGCTAGAAATCCTTCATGCTTTTTCAAAAAAAATTCGGCCAGAATTTATCGGAAGCATCAAGCTCAAAGTTCTCGCCCCGGTTTTAAAAGTTGAAAAAATTAATGGCGTCACAATTTTTCCGTGGGAATTTCTGGTATAATCTACATTGTGTCGTTATAGAATCATGCTCTCATAGGGGATGACGTACCAAAGATCCACTGTGAACTCCTGGTGGCACAACGTAATGGTAGTAATGGCCATTATTAACATGATCAGACTAAGGCCTTTAACTTTCATGAAGTCTCCCAGATTTGGATAATAAGATTGGCGAGACTACCTCTTGAGGTATGGTTAAGTAAAGATGGGTTGTAAAAAATACAAATTAGCATTGACACTGATCCATATATTGAGGCAAAATATGGAGTATGATCCATATTTTGAGAACTCTTAAAAAACCTAAAGAATCATTTATCCTTTTCGGGCCGAGGGCCTCGGGAAAATCAACTTGGATTAAACGCAATTTTCCTTCTGAGACAACTTTTTACTTTGATCTTTTAGAAATTAAAACTTTTTTGGATTTACAACGACACCCGGAAAATTTTGAGGCGCAAGTTTTATCACTTCCCAAAAAAATTAAATGGGTTGTTATAGATGAGTTTCAAAAAATCCCCATTTTACTTAATAGTGTTCATCGTTTAATCGAATCAACCAAACTTAAATTTGCTCTCACCGGATCATCTGCGAGAAAGTTAAAAAGAGGCGCAGCTAATCTACTGGCCGGAAGAGCAAGATCACTGAAAATGTATCCCTTTACTTCGCTTGAACAAGGTGATCTTTTTGATTTAAATCAAACACTCAACTGGGGTGCTCTTCCGAAGATTTGTTCTTATAAATCTGAACACGATAAAATCGACTATCTTCAATCATATACTCATCTTTATCTTAAAGAGGAGATACAGCAGGAACAACTTACTAGAAAAATTGAACCCTTTAATTACTTTTTAGAAGTGGCAGCACAAGCTGATGGAAAAATTACCAATTTTTCAAAAATTGCTAAAGATGTTGGAGTTGATACCAAGACAATCATCTCCTATTTTAGCATTTTAGAAGAGACTCTGATGGGTTTTTTTCTTCCCGCTTATCATCGATCTGTGCGAAAAAGACAAAAACAAAGCCCAAAGTTCTATTTTTTTGACTTAGGAGTACGTCGGGCACTGGAAGGAAGTTTGAAAGACAAATTAGTTCCTCGAACTTCCGAATTCGGACGGGCATTCGAATCATTTATTATCAACGAAATAATTCGTCTGGATTCTTATCACAAGACCTATTATCGCTTCTCCTTTTTAGATGTCTCTCCAAATGGCGAAATTGATTTGATCATTGAGGTAGGAACTTCAAAAACTTTCCTTGTAGAAATTAAATCAACAGACTCGGTGAGCGAAGATGATGCTTCAACCATTGGCCGCTATATCAATGATTTCAAAAATCCCTACGCCATAATTTTATCGCAAGACAAAATTGAGAAAAAATTTGGCCTAGTCCAGGCGCAACACTGGCAGAGCGGACTAGATAAAATTTTTTCTTAATTAGAAATTAAAAGTTACTCCAACGTTAGCTGAGGTTGTGAGTCCTGTTACCGCGTATACCGAAAATCCATACTCATAAGATGCTGCAAGTCTAGCTCTATTTTTTATGGAATTTTAATAAAAATGTTTTTTCGTGATATAGAAAAACATAAGACGCCACACATCCATGCAGAGAGCACCAAGGCCAAGTCGCTGTCTATTCCGTACATGATGGTACTATTTTGTCAGGACAGCTTCCTCAAAATAAGAATAAATTCCTGAATTTGACCCTAAATTTCCCCACTACACTCATTTAACAGATGTTTATTTACTGCATTCAAAATTTTTTCCTGCTTTTTTGTTAGCGCAACAAGCTTGCCAAGTTTAAAACCGCTCTTGGGATCGATTAAGAAAATTCTATAAAGGCCTTCAAGTTCAAAGAGTGCGGAGAACGCAGACATTTCCAATTTTTTTACTTTATCTTTCAGGATGGATAGTAGAAGACAGGCCAAGTAACAAATAAAAACATGGGCCTCCACTCGATTATAAAGCCAATGACGAACTGGCCTTAAATTTACAACGCCTTTTAGCGCCTGAAATGATT
>Ga0208374_1000913_pt1 | contig 10319 bp, 9 predicted proteins | sample RifOxyC3_FD_184037 | JGI IMG/M metagenome (GOLD analysis project Ga0208374, IMG submission 184037) | Groundwater microbial communities from Rifle, Colorado - Rifle Oxygen_injection C3 (SPAdes) | ecosystem: Environmental > Aquatic > Deep subsurface > Groundwater | place: Rifle, Colorado, USA...
GAAAAGGCGAGCCCCTTTAATGGTGAAGAGCTTCCTGCGGACAATGGGGAAGAGGCTGCGGAAGAGGAGCAGGAAGCCGCTGAAAGCGAGGAGACTGGAGACAACGAGGGCGAAACAGCCGAAGAAGAGCCGGAAGACGAGGCATGATTTTAGGGAACCCCTACCCCCTAGCCCCCTTCCCCTTTTTAGTAAAAGGGGAAGGGGGTCGGGGGGTTAGGGTTCCCAAAGAACAGCATATCTCCATGACACCTTCCAATATCCCGGATTTTTTTGACCCTCAGCAGGTCTTTTCGCTTCTGAAGGGCAAGACCGAATCAGCTGAGCTTGTTCAGTCTGAGTCAGCAAACAGGCCTGTTGTCTTCAAATCCAATGCGCTTAAATCAGTGGAAACCAACTACTCGTTTGGCGCTGGCTTGCGGATAATCGCCTCAGGCCGTCTGGGATTTGCCGTATCCACTGACCCTGCAAAGGTCCAGTCTCTGGTCGACCGCGCCCTTGAGAGCGCCCGCTTTGGCGAAAAAGCGGCTTTTGACCTTCCCGGTTCCTGCACGCCCGCGGCCGCACCCGCGCTTATTGACACCGCGGTTTCGGCCCTTACGCTTGAAGACAAAGACAAGCTGGGAAAAGAGGCCATTGCAGCGCTGCTTGCCGGCGATTCCGGGGTGCATATTGATTGTGAAATTGGCACAGCCTCGGGCCGCATGGTATTGGATAATTCGCGCGGCCTGCACCTTGAGGCCCAAACCACCATGTTCGATTTCTCCTATTCGATTCTTCATGTTGACGCAAACGGTCTGCTCTGGCTCTACGACGGCAATATGTCCCACAGGCTCGACATCCGTATGCCCGCACAAGTGGCGCGGACGCTCCTCCTGCTGAAAAAGGCCAAACAAGTGGTCGCGACAGGCGCTCCGGAAACAGTGATTTGCGAACCTTCGGTTGTAGGGACGCTTGCTTCGTCATTTCTCGCTGGCCTTAATGGTAAAACCGTGCTCAAAGGCGCTTCGCCCCTTGGCGGAAGATTGGGCCACAAGATAATCGACGACCGGATCTCCCTTGCCGAGGAGCCTTTTCTCGATTACCGGCCAGGCAGCGCCGGGTTTGACGGTGAAGGACTGGCCAAACAGCGCAATGTGCTCATTGACAAGGGCGTTGCGACCATGTATTTTTACGACCTTCAGACAGCGGGCTTGGTAAAAGCGCAGCCAACGGCCAATGGCAGCCGGGGTGCAACCTCGCTTCCTTCGCCAGGCTGCGGCAACCTTGTTATTCCTCCGGGAACAAAAAACACGGAACAGATTATCCGGGAGACGAAAAATGGCCTGTGGGTGCATTCAGTGCTGGGCAGCGGCCAGAGCAACATGCTGGCGGGCGACTTTTCGCTCAATACGCACCTTGCTTACAGGATAGAAAACGGTGAGATAACAGGCAGGGTCAAGGACACCATGATGTCGGGCAATGTGTACGATGTGTTCAATAAAATAGGCGAGATATCGTCCACTGTCGATGATTCAGGATCGAGTATTTTTCCCGCTATCAGCTTTCAGGGCATCACCGTAAACGGGTGATGCTGATAAAGGGGGAGTGTATGTACGATCTTTTGTCCGCACGCTATGTTTCAGGGCGTAAAATAAAACTTACCTTTGAGAATGGTAAATCCGGCATTGTGGATCTTGCTGGATATGCAAAAAAGGGAGGGGTCTTTTCCAAGTTCAAAGAAACGGCATATTTTAAAAGTTTTTCAATACACCCGGAATTGAAAGTACTCACCTGGCCCGGTGATGTTGATATTGCCCCGGAGACGCTTTATCATAATGCGACAGGGGAGCCTTTCCCTGTGTGGATGGAATCTGCGTAATGCCTGTAGAATCGAATATGGCTTATAAAAAGCTTTTTTCCGCTGCTTAAACGTGTGTTCAAAAGTAGAAAAATAACTATAAACAATTCCCTGTCATTGCTCTATAAACTGTATTCAAATGAATACGGTTTTTTACTTGTGCTATTGACTTAAGACGGTCGATAAGGTACTTTTACTGGTATATGAAAACCATATACCACTATTCTGACTATCGTAAGTATCTGCGGGACTATTACGAAGACCAGAAAAAGACCATTCCCGCGTTTTCACACCGCATGCTGGCGCGCAGGGCCGGGTTCTCGGCGCCAAATTTCATCCTCCTGGTTATTCAAGGCAAGCGAAGACTCAACAGAGATACCTGCTATAAAATATCCAAGGCAATTGGCCACACCAAGCGCCAGTCGGACTATTTTGAAGCGCTTGTGTATTTTCAGGAGTCAAAAACGGGCAGGGAAAAAGAGAAGTATTTCCAGCGTATGAAGGAATTGCGGCCTGCTGGCGCAGCGCATACCCTTGCCGTGTCGCAATACGACTATTTCAGCACCTGGTACAACCCTATAGTCCGTGAACTCATTGCCGATATACCCACGAATATTGATTATGCAAGCCTGGCAAAGCTGGTGAAGCCAGCCATTACGCCGGGACAAGCCCGGAAATCCGTTGAATTACTGCTCCAGTTAGGACTTATTGTAGAGAAAAAAGGGTGTTTTGTACGGGCAAATCCGGTCATTACAACAGGGCCTGATGTTGATTCAATGTCAGTCCAGGCCTTCCATAGGGCCATGCTGGAGCATGCCATTGAATCCCTTGATTATCCTAAATATATCCGGAATGTCACGGCATGTACTTTGCATCTTTCTCCGGATGGATATGCCAAGGTTGTCGAGGAAATCGCTGAATGCAGAAAGAAAATACTGAGTATTGCCGAGGATGACGCGGCATCAGACCGGGTGTTTCAGGCGAATTTCCAGGTTTTCCCGGTCAGCTGCAGGGTGGTCCGGTCAAAATCCAAGGCAAATCCAGGTAATTACGCTGAAGAAAACAACCACGAAAGAAGGAAAATATGAAAAGTCTGTACATGCCCATTGGTCTGGCCCTAATTGTTGCAGGTTTTAGCGTGCTTTACAATTGCAGCCAGCCTACGGATGTGGCTGGTGGGGGGACTGAGGCGGGCAATGCCTTGGTTGCCGGATATATATATAATTCCAATGGTACGCCTGCGGCAGGCGCAGTGGTCCAGTTTGTTGCAGTGGACCAGAACCCCCGGACCGGTGTTTCCATTGCCGCTGTTGAAACAACTGACGCTAAGGGCAAGTATAGCATTAAATCCATGGCTGCGAAGACATACAATTTGATCGGGCATGGTTCCGGTGGTGCTGTATATCACGATTCAATTGAGGTTGAGGACGATACGCTTGAATTACGTGACACGCTCAAGGCGCCGGGTACGCTCCGCGGTGTTGTGAAACTGGAGCATGAGGTTGATTCAGGGTATATTTTTGTGATTTTGCTTGGGACAAATATGTATGCAATGGCTGATTCAAATGGGAGCTTTGTGCTGGCGAACATAGCAGCAGGTACGTATCAGGCACTTGTGCTTACTACGGTTTCAGATTTCGCGCAGGTAGATACGGAATTGACTGTACGTGAAGGTCTGGATGAGGTAATGGTGGATACAATTGTTTTAAAATCAATAGGTATTCCAGTCCCCACAGGGCTTTCTATCGCGTATGATACGCTCAAGCAGATAGTTTTTGTGACATGGAATCATATGGATCAAGCAAACGTAATAGGCTACAATATCTATAGACGAATTTCAAATCCCGACTCGTCTTTTGCGTTAAGGAAAGGAAATATTATAGATACCTTTTTTTACGATACAACATGTATCGAAGGCTTATCTTATGATTATGCAATAACATCGATTAACCAAGATGGTGTAGGGGGAGTACAATGTTCTTGGAATACTGTTATAATCGCAAGCGCGTTCAGGTATTTAGGTGTTTTTGGCAGTGCCGGAACAGGTGTGGGTCAATACAATAACCCAATGGCAATTGCTGTTTCGCACAACCGAATATTAGTAGCGGATCTTTTGTCAGATGGAAGAAGTGGAAAAATCATCGTCTATAATTCAGGAGGAGATTATGTTAAAGAAATGACCCCATTCTCGTATCCTGTTGGGTTGGCTACTCGTTCGGACGGTGCATTTTATGTTATGGATGGTTTGCATAGTACAATCACATATGTTACCTCTGGAGATTCGATTGCTGCTACCTTTGGAGGGAAAGGTTCTGCCCCCGGTTTTTTTAATCAATTAGGTCTTTGGCAAATGGCTATAGCGCCTAATGGTGGTCTTTATATTACAGACCCAAATAATAATAGAATTCAAGTCTTTGATTCATTGGGAAACTATCAACGAGAATTTACTTGTGGCGAGCCAATGGGAATTACTTTTCAGGATAGCAATAAAGTTGTTATTGCGCTTGGCTCTCCTGTCAAAATAGTTCTTTCCGATACGAATGGAGTTTTTCATGCAGAATGGGTCGGATGGGGCAGTCTAGGTGTAACGCCTAGGATGAATATCTATAATTTTTATGATGGAAGCGGGTCTGCTCGTGTTTTGTTTTATTCATCTAATGGTGAATTAATAGCCCGGTTTGGCCATAATGGGCAAGACCAAAATGGATTTGAGTTGTTGCGATATGCTGCGGTCGATTTAACGAGGATATTTATCGCAGACAACACTCAAAGGAAGATAATTTATTTTCTACTACCGGGTGATCTATAAGGAGCGATGCCAGAGAAAATGTGGTTTTCTCTGGCATCAAGAGTAGCGTTAAGAGAATTGTATTTGTTTGTCTCCGTCACTTGTTCGCAACTTTAAAAAGTATGTATTTGGTGTTCCACTTGTTTTTTTTATCCATACATCTCCAACAACAAGCGAACCTGGATCGCTAGTAGGAATAGGGAGATTGAAAGCGACACCAAGAGATTCTATTTTGACACATCCAGCAACTTCCAGTGCATTATCTGGATTGGTAATCCCGATGCCGACATTATTTCCTGAAATTACTACCCCACAGTTACTTGAATTGGTTACAAACAATAATTTGCCACTTTCGGCCCTGAGAACAAAGTCGCCAGCGGCGGAATAGTCATTCCATTCGCCTGCCGCAGCTGCAATCCCAAGGGTAGTATCAGCTGCTGAACGGCCTAATTGCAAGCTTGTTCTATTGGAGCTGTTGCCGCTTAGAAAATTAATGGAAGTTGTAGAACTGTTGCCGTTTATGTCAAGTAGTCCTGATGGATTTGTAGATCCAATACCAACTCTTCCGCTATTTTTTATTCGAACCCTATCACTTCCAGAAAAAGCAAAAGAGACATCTCCTCCGACATTGTTAATTTTCATGTTCGAAGCTTCAGACGCATGATTAGCGCCATATTTCGTGATTGTACTTACTGCATTGTATGCCAGCATGTTCATTGCGACCCCGGCTGCATTTCCGGTATTGATGTTTTTAAAATTCGAAATCGTGCTTACGGAATTCCCATCCTTGAGAATGTCCAGAGGATAGCTCATTGAAGTGGTGCCGATTCCCACCCGCCCTCCGTCAGTCAGCACAATGTCTGAGGTGAACGGAGTCGTTGTTGTGGTTGGATAATTTGCCATAAAAAACCTCCGATAAATTAATGGTTATTAAAGAGATCCGAAAGATTGTCTCCCGGACCGTTATAATACAACCCGTTTCTCATGTCCCACGCGAACCAATGGATCAACGAGAACGCTAAAACCTTTTTCTTTAGCCTTAAGACAAAAAGCCACATCTTCCATGGTAAAATCAACCATATTCCCGATACGTTTTTCAAATGGTCTGAACCATGGATATTCCATTGATTCAAATACACCATGCTTCACCAGCATGAACCCCATTCCAGTGTAAGAAACTTCAAACGGCTCTTTGGCATCTTTCATGTCCTCCGGAGAAAGAAACTTAAAATGGCCGTTTTGTTTGAAAAACTCCTCGTCCCAATCCTTGCATGTGGCAAAGAGTTTACCGCCCTCCATAAGGTATAGTCCGGAGATTATATCCGCTTGCCGTGAAAGAAGTTGTGTAAAATGTTGCGGCGAAAAGACCATGTCAGAATCGATCCATAGGATATAATCGTAGGGGATTTCGCTGTTGAAGGGCTTCTGGTTTTCCCCTCGCATAACATCGCCGCCAAGGCACAGATTGCGGACAAAATAGACGTTGTTTGAGGATTTGCGGCTGAGCAGTATCTGAATATTGCTCTTAAAACAGAAGAACATGAGATTTGAAATGCATTCCAGGAAAATGCCGGAAAACAAGTTGCCCGGTAGACAGAGGACCACCCGAAGAGGGCTTTGCATGTGAGACTCCTTTTTGTAATGTTTGAGATGTAAAATACAAAAAAACCAAGACAAGTCAAGAGTGGTGGTTAAAAAGCGTATTCAGATGAATGCACTTATTGACTAGGGGGGTTGACACGTAGTATTGAAGAATGGTAAAGGCGGAAACGCAGATTGTCCTTATTGGCAAAAGGATAAGCAGGAGATGAAGATGGTTATCGATTAGCGCGCTAGCGTCTGTTCTGGTAAACGCCAAACACCGAGCATCTGGTATACGGGAAAAAACCCATCAATTGCAGAGATCCTTCGACTTTTTGATTGTCTCCCCATACAAAAATATAATCGTACAGCCCGATCATTTCAGGGGTTATCATACGGGCGTTGGGAGAGTATTCAGGTTTCTTGGCGTATTGGACAATCATGTACGGCATCGAGAACAGGCTGGGGACATACCCATCCCTGTCTATCACATAATATGCGTCAATATGACTGCAATATGTTCGATTCGCCAACATGGGCATCACTTTTTTACCTTCTGGTACGACTTGCAGAAGTTTTCTGGCAGGTAAAAAAAAATTGGCTGTATCATTGGCGTTTTTTGCGAAATACCGGTATGAAACAAAGAAAATGACTGTGCATAATAAAACGACCAGCGTTTTTTCGATTTTCATGTATTTCCGGCTTGTGCAGCATATCGGCAATAGAAATACCAGAAGGAAGAACAATAATCAGCGCTAATGCCATGAACAGGACAAGCGCCACAATGTGAGCACAATAGAGCAACAGACAACAAAGGGTGAAATATGCCCATTGTTTCAATGGCGGTTTTTCAGTGCAGAGAATTTTCCATAACATCGCGAGGCATATATAACTTAGCGATATACCCAGCAGATAATTGCAATTTCCTTTCCAAACCAGAATGTTCCAGGTAAAAGGCAGGGAAAAGAAACAAAGGTATGTTTTACGAGGGTTGAAAGTTTTTAACATGAACAATACGCTTAAGGGAATTGAGACCATGGCCAGGGCAAGCAACGCGTTTCCAGCAAAATCAGGATTGCCAACCTTTATAAACAGCATAAGCAATAGATCTTGAAGAAGATAAGGGTAGGGCGCCCAATGCAATGTGAAAAATTCCTGAAACAGCGGTGAGGTTCCGTAATTGAGCAGGATTTTAGCGTTCGCTACATGGTTTGGCAGGTCCTGGATTGGTTGCACGCCGGTCCTGAATGACCAGGAAATGGGGAGGATGAGCAGCGCCAGGAATAGAATACGGGCAGGGTCCCGAGCGTTGAAAGCCGTTGTCTGCTTCACGGAAGAAGAAATAATAACTGGCATGGCTATTATGAATATTTTACCCTGTATTCGCTCGGGGTCTGGCCGACTATCTTTTTGAAGTTCCGATGGAGGATATTTGGGTCTGAAAAACCTACTTCATAGGCAATCTCATTCACTGATTTGGCGCTGGCGCGCAGAAGCTCTTTTGATCTATTGACCCGGAAGAGAATGAGCATTTGCATAGGCGTGGTGTTTGCAATAGCCCTGCAGATTTGCGCAGCCCTGTGCACGCCAAGCCCGGCGTGCGCGGCAATCTGCTCATTGGTCAGTTTTTCCGCGTGATTTTCCGCAATATAGGCCCGGATTTTTTCGTATGTCTCACGCATCGCAGAGGGGGTTTCCTTAGGCGCACGCGTGGCCAGTTTCACGGCCACGATGATAATGATGATCGCGAGGATTGCCGCAACGCAGGCAGCTGCGCGGGGAATATGTCCAGGCGCAGGAGGAACATGCCTGAAGAACCGCGGTGCCGCATACCACGTACGGCCGCCCTTTGCCGTCAATTGCGCATTGACATACCAGATGCCTGGCGGCAGCCTTTTGTCCATAATAAAAGGCGCCGTGACAGTGCCATGGTCCTTGTTAACGAGCTTCCAGGGATACACGCTAGCGATCATGGAAGCCGCCGGCCCTTCTAGGGCGCTGTCCGCAAGTACATTGACTCCGTGCATTCTGATGAACGATGACGTGCTTTCAGGCAGCGAGATGTTGATGACCCAGTTGATTGGCAGTGTGTCGAAGTTCCATCGATCAGCCAAACTGCCGGAGACCTTTTCAGACGATACATTGATTTCAACATATCCAGAGACAGCGACTGACTCGGGCATATCCAGCATAATCCACGCAGTATCGCCTGTGCCAAAGTAAGGGTAGCCTTTGGCTGGGATTTTTCCAATGCGGATCGAGAATGCGGTGTCGCGGTCCCCTTCAAACGGCTGGGCTGATGATGCAAATACCACAGGCTGGCTCCAGCTGCTCCACCTGCCAAACCTGTTTCGCGCACGCGCCATGGTACTGTATACGCGGTCAGGCGTTAGCAGGTGCGGCCACACACATGTATTTTTTGCCAGGATCCTAGCCTGCGTGGCTGCTCCATTTTCGGGAACAACCGCGCACTCAACAGAATCAATGTGCGGCTGGTCTGGAATGTCAAGACCTAAGCACGGAGCTGTACCGGTAAAGGCCTCGCCATCAGACGGATAGGTGATTCGCGGCCGCTCTGGCGCGGGCCCAATGCGCGATTCACTGATTTTAAAGTTGTCGTACACGATTTCGCGCATGCCTGTGCCCGGATGCCAGCTCCATGAACCGAGTTCCACGCCTTTGAGAGTCTCAAACCCCTTTTTCAGGGCAATGGATTGTGAAAAGATGCAGTCATACCCGAGGAAGATTGAATCAGTGAGCGTGTCATTACGCATGCGTACGTATGATTCGAAGCTATACCATTTGAGCGCACTGACCGGCAGCACGCATGTATTCATCGGGAAAATCAAGGGGTTCATGCCAACCGTGTCACGAAACCCGAGCGCAAGGCCAAAATTGCCGTCAGGTAATTGCCGAAGGCTGACCCATGGGTTGCCGATGCCCTTGTCATTTTGGTCTAACATACCATAAAAAAAGAACATGGCCCACTCGCGGGGCTGCTGCGGCAAGGGCCCTGTTTCAGGCACCAGCATGAAGCAGACATGCGTGTAAAAGCCTTTTTGCAGGATTTCAGATGTCCGGTGAAGCATAAGGGACTGGATTGCAACGCAGTTTTGGGCAGTGTTCAACGCAAGCGCGCGCGAACCGGAAAAGACGTACTCTGATTGCAGCCGGGCACCCGGAGGATTGGTTATTTGCCAGCGGTAAAAGGAAGAGTCGTTCTCAAAATCATCAGTGAATTGAAGCGCAGCGCAGACACCTTGGGCTGGTAAGGTGCACAGCAGGAATAATAGTATGAGAGAAACAAAACTATAATTATGGCGCGCAATGTATGGTCGCTCAGACATGTAATTCTCCCCAGGATCACATTATCTAATTAAATATTGTATTATTCCAGGGTCTTTAACCATCCTAGATTTGCCGCATATCCCGGGTACAATGGACGGGCGGCGTTGCCGCAATGGACCATAGCTCAACTTGTTCGGAACGGCCTTTTACTGGCGCAGTGCCCACGCATTGGGCGGGAAATGCGCCATTGAGGCGGCTATGCGTCTCGCTGCTCAATAAAATCCTCGTGCCAAACTGCTTATTCAGTCCTTCGATGCGCGAGGCGAGATTGACTGTGTCGCCAATGGCCGTGTATTCACTGCGCTCTTCAGATCCAACAATACCCACAATGGCTTCGCCCGAATGAATGCCGATACCAATGTTCAGTTTGGGCAAAGAAAGACTGATGCGCAATGCTTCGAGCTTTGCTTCAATATGGAGCGCGGCCTGTGCGGCCTGTTTGGCATGGTCGTTTTGCGGTTCGGGCGCGCCGAATATTGCCAAAAGCCCGTCGCCCAGGAATTTGTTGACCACACCGCCATTGTCGCCAATCGCTATGGAGCAGACCGAATAGTATTCGTTCAGCATGCGCACGACAGTCGCAGGGTCCTGGCGCTCGGCAAAAGAGGTGAAGTCACGTATATCGCAGAAGAGCACCGTGATTTCGCGGCGCTCGCCCGTGGCAGTCTTGCTCTCCTTTTGCAACAGTACGTCCGCCACCTGGCGTGTCACATGGCGGCCCAGAATGGCAATGGCCCGCATTTCACGCAGGGCTGTGTCGAACAG
>Ga0208374_1000915_pt1 | contig 10316 bp, 10 predicted proteins | sample RifOxyC3_FD_184037 | JGI IMG/M metagenome (GOLD analysis project Ga0208374, IMG submission 184037) | Groundwater microbial communities from Rifle, Colorado - Rifle Oxygen_injection C3 (SPAdes) | ecosystem: Environmental > Aquatic > Deep subsurface > Groundwater | place: Rifle, Colorado, USA...
CTTGAAGTTCATACAGGAAAACATGCGTTTTATTCCTTCCATTATACCAAAATGCGCTCATTTTCGTGAGCGCATTTTGTGGTGTGTGAGTAATGGGACAGCCTCATTTGCCCCGTTTTTCCTTTGTCTCTTCCAGGTGATATACTGGTGTCACTATGAAACGCTTCACAGCTTCCATGGCTCTGGTTGCCCTATTTGCCTGCGTTTTTCCATTCACGGGCCACGCCGCGACCGTTCCGCTCATAAAGGTCCAGTCCGGCGACCTCGTGCGCGGCGAATCGTTTTCCGCCGTGTACTACGTGGGCAAGGACGGCTTCCGCTACGTCTTCCCGAATGACAAGACGTACTTTTCCTGGTACGCGAACTTCGATGACGTGAAATGGATTTCCGACGCGGATCTTGCCACCATCCAAATCGGCGGCAACGTCACGTACAAGCCCGGAGCAAAGATGATCAAGATCAACTCGGATCCAAAGGTCTATGCCGTGGATGACGGGGGCACGCTTCGATGGGTCATGTCCGAGGAAATCGCGATCTCCATGTACGGCTCCGCCTGGAATACCAAGATAGACGACGTGCCGGACGCATTCTTTGGCAACTACGACATGGGTTCGGACATCGAGACGTCCGGTGACTTTGACCCGGTCGGTGCGAGCGCGGACGCGAGCGACATCAATCATGACAAAAACCTGAAGGCAGCGACCGTACTCAACATCTCCGACGACTATTTCGACAACGCGTCGATGACCGTCAAAGTCGGAACTCCCGTCCGTTGGTTTAACAACGGGACGAACAAACACACGGCCACGGCCACGGATCTTTCCTGGGGAACCGGGACCATTCAGCCGGGAGGAAACTTCGCGAGATATTTCAATGCGCCTGGGACCTACACGTATTTCTGTAGCTACCACCCAACCATAACGGCAACCTTGATCGTCGAGTAAACGAACCGGGGCACGTGCCCCGGTTTTATGTTATACTCGCATTAATATGCCAAACCTGACGCTCGGACCGACCGTACGCAAAAACCTGCACCTGCATGAAAAAAAACTGAAGTCCCTTGAGGAGCGCGCATTCGCGATTCGCGAGGACATCATCGACATGTTGGTCGAGGCTGGAAGCGGGCACAGCGCCGGTCCGCTTGGCATGGCAGACATTTTTACCGCCCTCTACTTTCACGTGATGGTCCACGACCCAAAGCGTCCCGAGTGGGCTGACCGTGACCGCTTCATCCTTTCGAACGGCCACATCTGCCCCGTCCAGTACGCCACCCTCGCAAGCGCCGGGTACTTTCCCAAGCGCGAGCTCATGACCCTTCGTAAACTCGGCTCGCAACTTCAAGGCCATCCGGAACGCGGGCGGCTCCCGGGCGTTGAGAATACGGCGGGACCGCTCGGGGACGGGTCCTCGCAGGCGGTTGGACTCGCGTACGCGGCGCTTATGGATCGGAGGCCGTGGCGCGTGTACTGCGTCATGTCCGACGGCGAGCTTGAATGCGGCATTACCTGGGAAGCGATGCTGTTCGCGGGGCGCAACCGACTGTACAACTGCACCTTCATCATCGATCGAAACAACATCCAGATCGACGGCAACACCGAGGAAATCATGCCGCTCGAACCACTGGCCGCGAAATTCGAGTCATTCAACCTGAATGTCATTCGCTGCGCCGGAAATTCCATCAATGACTTTATCTCGGCCGTAGAACGCGCGCACGGCATGTCGGAAAAACCAAGCGTCATCATCGCGGACACCATTCCCGGATACGGCGTGGACTTCATGGAATACGACTTCCGCTGGCACGGGATCCCCCCGAAGCCGGGCGAAGAATCCATGCGCGCCATCGAAAGCATCCGAACGCTCGGCGGACGCATCCAGAGCGAACACGAATAATTTCGACTTAATCTATCGCATATGGGCAATAAAACACTCTGGTGGATCATCGGCGGATCAGTTGCACTCGGACTACTCCTTGCCGCGACGAACGCGACCACAAATGCCCCATTTGGCATGATGACCGCGACGAGCGGATCGGTTGCATTACCCATGATGGACGCAAACGAAGCCTCTTTCGACGAACGAATCGCCGATCCCATGATGGTGACGAAGCCATATCCGATCCCGTATCAAACCGCCGGAGAAACCGCGGCGGAAACGGACCAGAAGATCATCAAGACGGGATATCTGGATGTGGAAGTCATTGACGTCGGCGAGACCGTTTCGAAGCTGTCCGCGCTTGCGTCGGGCGTAGGCGGATTCGTCCAGGACTCGTCCGTTTCCGAGCGCGAGGACGGCACGCACTATGGCAACGTAACCGTACGCGTTCCCTCGGACCGATTCGAATCAACGATGACGGAGATCAAAACCCATGCCGTGACCGTCATGACGGAATCCTCGGAAGGCCAGGACGTGACCGAGCAATACACGGACCTTGAGGCACAGCTGCGCAATGCCAAAGCGCAGGAGGAAGAATATCTCAAGATTTTGAGCCGCGCGAACACGGTCGAGGAAATCCTCCAGGTGCAATCGTATTTGTCGAACGTACGATATACGATCGAATCCCTCGAGGGCCGGACCAAGTACCTTCTGAACCAGACCTCTTACTCCACCATTTCCGTGACCCTGTCCGAAGAAACGTCCATCCGAATTCCAACCAAGGACTTCCGATTCGGCAACACGGTCAGCCAGGCGGGACAGGCGCTCGTGGCCATCCTGCAGAACCTCGCGGTAGCGGCCATCTGGCTCGTCATCTTGGGCGGCGGCATCGTCGTCCCAGTCGCGCTCATCATCTGGGGCACCACCAAGCTCTTGGCAAAACGCCGACGTCGCTAATATGGCAAAAAAACTCCCGTCATCCGGCATAAATCGCGCGGCCTATCTTGTTCGCGGCCTGTTCGACGAAAAAACGATCGACCGCAAGCCGACGCGCGACGGGTATGGGCTCGGCCTTGTCGATGCCGGGCGTGCAAGCAAGAACGTCGTCGTGCTAAGTGCGGATCTCACGGAATCGACGCGCGCGCTCTGGTTCAAGGAGAAGTACCCTGAGCGCTTCGTGCAGTTGGGAGTGTCCGAACAATCGCTCGCGGCCATCGCGGCCGGCATGGCCATGGCTGGAAAAATTCCGTTTATCTCCAGCTACGCGGCCTTCTCCCCGGGCCGCAACTGGGAACAGATCCGTACCACGGTCGCGCTCCAAAACACCAACGTGAAGATCGCCGGGGCGCACGCGGGCGTGTCCGTGGGTCCGGACGGGGCCACGCACCAAATGACCGAAGATATCGCTATCATGCGGGTGATCCCGAACATGCGGGTGATCGTTCCATGCGACGCGCTCGAAGCAAAGAAGGCGACCATTGCCGCGGCCAAACTTGTCGGTCCGACATACCTTCGCTTCGCACGCGAAGCATCGCCCGTATTTACCACCGCCAAAACTCCATTCAAGATCGGTCGAGCTGAAATCTTTCGTTTTGGTGTGGACGTGACCATCGTCGCGGCCGGCCCCCTGCTCTATGAGGCGCTAATCGCGGCCGAAGCACTGTCGAGGCGCGGCGTGGAAACATGCGTCATCAACATGCATACCGTAAAGCCGCTCGACGTGAAGGCGCTCGTTCAGGCCGCGAAGCAAACGGGCGCAATCGTGACGCTCGAGGAAGCCCAAGTCGCTGGCGGACTTGGCGGCGCGGTCTGCGAGGCGCTTGCCGCGTACGCGCCCGTGCCAGTGGAACGCGTTGGAATTCAGGACCGCTTCGGCGAATCCGGAGAACCAACGCTTCTACTCGATGGCTTCGGCCTTACCGCGCCATCCATCGTCGAATCGGTCGGGCGCGCGCTTAAACGCAAGCGCGGCGAGAAAGTCAGCGACCGCCCTGAATATGTTGCCGCCGCCGAAGGACACCTCGACGAATTGAAAGGAAAAATCATTGCGGAATCGCTCATCCGAACCCCGCGCAAATGGGGCGGAAAAAAGCCAGATGCCAGCCTGAAGTCACGAAAACGAAAATAAAAACGCGGCTGCCTACGCATGGGCAGCCGCGTTTCTTCGTTTACCAAAACTTTAATTCGCGCTTCGGATTTACCCTTGTTTTTTCCTGATTGACCAGGTCCATCCCAGTCCTTCGAGACCGCGAGCGTTCACGAAAATAGACAGGTTTTGATCCGTCCAACGGCATTCGTCCCCAACCCCTTATCAGCCGACGCGCCGCCTCGACCGTTTCCCTTGAACTAATCGTGTCTTTTCTTCCGGCAATATGCTGAACTTCCCGAACTGACATTTCCTCAAAAAATTTATCCGCGATTTTGGTCGCGGCCGCATCCCCATCAGTCAAAATGAGCGAACCAACGATCAATTCCTTAAGACGACCATCATCGATCCCAAATAGCGTGCCAACGGATGCCATCTTTTTTTTCAACTGCCTCAATTGCGTGGAAAGTGCTCCTACGCGCGCGTCATAATCTTTTTTTAGAACCTCTCGTTCGGCCTCAGGCCTTTCCTTAAATTCTTGTTTTATTTTTGCAATCTCTCTTTGTAATTTCGCCATTTCGCCATTCCGACCCATTGAATCCGCGGCATCGAGTTTTGAGACGAGCGTATCCCATACGTGTTGGGATACCAATTCTCCCCAAATAGTCATGGCTTCTTTAAGAACGGATCCCCCATCGACCGATCGTGCCAATGCCTCGGAATTAACGCGGATATTTTTGAGCATTCTGATCATGTCACGATCCGCAAGACATTTGCGAAGCGCGAGTGCACCATTGTCCGGAATCAAATGACCCATTTCTTTCCAGAGTGCCTGAGAGGAAACCATGCGTGCCCGTTCGCGTGCCTTCCACGCGCCCAGCTTCTCCTTTAGCCATACGGAGGGAACATGATCACCCTCAAGGATTTCATTGATCCGTGCTTCCTCTGCATCCAAACTCGAAACGAGCACTGGATCGCCCTCAGCCTCGCGGACCGCGGAGGCGGCCGCAGAAAACAAACGCTCATACAAACTCTCGGTTCTCTCTCTCACGCTCTTGGCAAAAGGCGAATCCTCAGAAAGCACAGCGAGAAGTTCTCTCTTGACGGCCTCTTGTGTCACGCCAGGTTCGTGCGAAGACACGCCCTCTGCCACACGGTCGATAGTTTGTTCTAACACGTCTCCGCCAACCATACTCGAGGAGAGCGCCATGCCAAATAGCTGCTCGAACGTCTTGATCGTCGCCTGTTTGCGTGCCTCGAGCCCTTGGTCTACCCCCAACAAATATTCCGCCTTCGATCTCTCTCCTCCTTTTTTGGACCTAGGTGCGCCGGTAACCAATGGATACGAAGAATCAGCAGCTTTTCTGCGTAACCACGAATGATCAACGGATTCGCCTGAGCGCATACGTTTTAAAAATTGCTTGAAAAACACGAAAGGCTTCCCCCAAAAGGAGAAGCCCCACGATTCATGGACGAAGTATAGCAAAAAATCGCAGTCTCGTCAAATATTTGATACCATGTTGGCATTATGTATGACATGATCACCATTGGCGACACGAAACTCGACACCTTCGTTGTTTTGGACGAGGCATCGCTCCAATGCCAACTGAAAATGCCGGACTGCCAGCTGTGCATCGCCTATGGAGAAAAGATCGTCGTTGACGTAGTTGCGTCCCAAATCGCCGGAACCGCGCCGAACGTGGCAACGGGACTCTCTCGGATGGGCCTAAAAACTGCGGTTATTTCCAATATGGGAGCGGATGGCACCTACCAACTGGCCATCGACACACTTAAGACAGAAAAGGTCGCGACGCGATATCTTCATCGTGTCATGAACGAAATGAGCAGCTATTCGGTCGTCCTGAACTACAAGGGCGAAAAGACGCTCCTCACCTCGCATATCCGACATGCCTATCGACTCCCAAAGCCGCTGCCGAAATCCAAATGGATCTATATTTCTGAAATGGGACCCGGCTACGAAAACCTCTACCGCCAGGTCGTCGGGCGCGCGAAGGCAAACAACATCCACATTGCTCTGAACCCAGGCACCATCCAGATCACGGAGCGAAAGACGACCTGGCGGTAGATGATGAAAAAAACATATGTCCTCTTCGTAAACCTGGAAGAGGCGCAGCGAATCGCGGAGGAAGAAACCCTTGAAATCCATCGCCTCGCGACGGCACTTTACAAGATGGGGCCAAAACAGGTCGTCATCACGGACGGAAAAAGGGGCGCGTACGCATTCGATGGAAATTACCTCCATTTTTGTCCCATTTTTCCGGGTCGTTCGATCGAGGCGACGGGCGCGGGGGATGCGTTTTCAACCGGCTACATCGGCGCGCTCATGAACGGACAATTGCACGACGAGGCCCTTCGCTGGGGCGCAGTCAGCGCGGCATCCGTCGTTGGATTCGTCGGTCCTACCAAGGGACTGCTTTCCGTTGCAAAAATTCGCTCCCGACTAAATAAACGTCCTTCGTTTCGCGTGAAGGAAATGTAGACCCCTATGCTTGTCACCCTTTCATCCGTGCTCGCGAAGGCAAGGCGTGGCCGATATGCGGTCGGCGCGTTTAACATCAACAACCTTGAGACGCTCCAATCCGTCATCGCGGCGGCCGAGGCGGAACGCGCCCCGGTCGTCGTTCAGACGAGCGAGGGGGCCATCGAGTATGCGGGTATGGAAGAACTTGGCTTACTCACCCATCTCGCCGCCTTGAGGTCGCGGTGTCCGGTCGTATTTCATCTTGACCATGGAAAAAACACGGACCTCGTCGTCAAGGCGATTCAGAGCGGCTATTACACCAGCGTGATGTTCGACGGATCTTCCCTTCCGTACGAGGAAAACGTCGCGACCACGAAACGCATCGTAAAACTGGCCCACGCGAAACGCGTTTCGGTCGAGGCCGAGCTTGGCGCGATTGCCGGGATCGAGGACTTCGTGTCCGTGGAAGAGCGCGACGCGCACCTTACGGATCCGACACAGGCAAAGGAATTCGTGAAACGCACGGGCATCGACGCGCTCGCGATCGCGATCGGCACGAGCCATGGTGCGTTCAAGTTCAAGCATGAGTCGCGACTTGACTTCGCACGATTGAAAAAAATCACGGAGCTCGTTTCTGTCCCGCTCGTGCTGCACGGCGCGTCCGGCGTGCCGGCAGCCATCAAGGCGCAATGCACCAAGTACGGCTGCGAGATCGCCGCGGCAAAGGGCGTATCGGACTCGTCCATAAAGAAGGCCGTCGGGCTCGGCATTCGGAAAGTGAACGTGGATACGGACCTGCGCATCGCGTTCGACGCTGGCATCCGCAAGTTCCTGCACGACAAGCCAGGGGTCATCGATCCGCGCGAAATCCTCAAGCCCGCGCGCGAGCTCATGACCAAGGTTGTGCGGCAAAAGATGAAACTGCTCGGGTGCGCGGGCAAGGCCTAACCACTATGTTTGATGTCATCACTATCGGGGCCGGGGTACGGGACGTGTTTCTGATCTCAAAATCGTTCCAACTGATTCGCTCGGACGCATTTGCGTCCGGCGTCGGGGAATGCGTGTCGCTCGGGGACAAGATTGAAATTGAGGAAATCGTCCATGCGACCGGCGGAGGCGCGACCAACGCGGCAGTGACATTCGCGCGACTCGGATTGAGCACCTCCGCAATTTGCCGCGTGGGCGATGATGCGGCTGGGCGTGAAATCGTCGCGGATCTTGAGCGCGAGGGCGTAGACGCGTCGCTTGTAGTGCACGACCAGAAAGGCGCCACCGGCTATTCCACCCTGCTCACGGCCTCGACCGGGGAACGCACCGCCCTTGTCTACCGCGGAGTCGCTGGAGCGTTCGTGGCCAAGGATATTCCCCTCAAGGCCTGTGCCACGCGCTGGCTGTACATCACGTCGCTCGGCGGAAACGTCCCGCTTGTCGCGCGCTTGGTTGCCTACGCCCACGAATGCGGGATGCATGTGGCTTGGAATCCCGGAAAAAAGGAAATTTCCGCCGGCCTCGCCCGCATGAAACCATTGCTTTCGAACATTCATGCCTTCATTTTGAATCGCGAGGAGGCCGAGGCGTTAACCGGCAAAAAGACGGTCAACGACATCTGCAAGGAACTTGCGGTGCCCGGAAATGTGATCACAGTGACGGACGGACCAAAGGGCGCGTATGCGCACCGGAACGGCGTGACCATCTTCTCTCCGGGAACTGGCGCGAAGGCAAGATCTCAAACGGGCGCGGGCGACGCGTTCGGATCCGGTTTTGTCGCGTCGATGATCAGGAGCGAACATTTGAAGAACGCCCTCGCGACGGGCATCCTGAATGCCGAGTCGGTCATCAGGAAGGTCGGCGCGAAAGCGGGCATCTTAAAACGCTGGCCCACGAAAAAACAATTGGAATCCATGAAAATCACAACCGTATGAAGCCACGCATATTCGTCACCAGAATCATCCCCGACGAAGGTCTTAAACTGCTCCGCCGTGACAAACGCGTCACGGTAGACGTATACGAGCACGACAAGATCATTCCGCGCACGGAGCTGCTCCGCCGCGTAAAGGGCGCGACCGCGATTCTCCCCATCCTTACGGACAAGATCGACGCGCAGCTGTTTGACGCGGCGGGACCTTCGCTGAGGATGGTTGCGAACTACGCGGTGGGCTTCGATAATGTCGATCTCACGGAGGCGGCAAAGCGAGGGATCGTCGTCACGAACACGCCAGGCCTTGAAATCGCCGAAACGGTCGCGGAACACACCATCGCGTTTATCTTCGCGCTCGCGCATCGCCTGGTAGAGACTGACCAGTTCGCACGCGATGGAAAATATCACGGCTGGGGACCGCAGATGCTGCTTGGCACGGACGTCATTGGCAAGACGCTCGGCATCATTGGGACGGGGAAAATCGGCGAGGGCGTGGTCAAACGCATGTACGAGGGGTTCGGGGTAAAAATCGTGTACAACGACGTGCGTCGGAACGAGACGATCGAAAAAGAAGAGCTTGCGACGTTTATGACGCTCGAGGGAGTGCTCAAAACGGCAGACTTCATTTCCCTGCACGTCCCCCTGCTCCCATCAACGCGACACCTGATCGGGGCAAAGCAGCTCAAGCTCATGAAAAAGACCGCCTTTCTCATCAATACGTCGCGCGGACCGGTAATCGACGAGAAGGCACTGATCGCGGCGTTGCAAAAGAAACAGATCGCGGGCGCCGGAATCGACGTGTACGAACACGAGCCGGACATTCCGCTCGCGCTGCGCAAGCTGCAAAATGTGGTGATCACGCCGCACACAGCAAGCGCCACCATCGAAACGCGCCAGGTGATGAGCCGACGCGCGGCCGAAAATATCCTCGCGTTTCTTGACGGCAAGACGCCACCCAACGCGGTCAAAACGCAGAAATAAAAAGAGGCGGGGCCAGTTGGCTCCGCCTATTGGTTTTCCGCGTCCTGTTCCGCGTCATTCTGGACAGCATCGAAATGCTGCCCGTAGATCCATGCGTACTTGTCGAGGTACGGACGCGTTTCGTCGCGCAACGGCTTCGCGCAAGTCGGCGCGGATTTTCGCCATCCGGCAACCCCGCACGTACGGATCGCCTTGGCCGCATGGCCATAGAATCCGTTGTACCCCGCGGCGAGGTACAGGCGCATGAGCATGGGCTTGCCGCGCAGCCACTCCTTGTTTTTGATCCCGCGCCATTCGTCGTCGGCATGGAAGAACATGAGCTTGAACACAAGGTTGTCATCCCGCGTTCCAACGTCATGAGAAGGGCAGGTAAGACCGTATGCGCCGCAAAGCGCGGAATAGGTCTTTGGCATGTACTGTCCCTTGCCGCGGGCACCGACGCCCGACGCGCGGTAATCCCACGCCTTCGTTTGGTTCGCGCCGAGCTGGGCCAGGGCCTCATTGAGAAGCTCGAGCCGTCGCGCGTTGCTCCCGCCGGCCTTGAACGGCTCCGGATGCGTGACGTTCTCGGTGAGCACGAGGGTGAATACGTGATCCGCGGGGATCACGTCGGCCACCAACTCTTTGAAAAACTTCGAACGAACGCCGTCGGTTCGCAGCGCCTCCCGATTCGCGACGACGCGTTCCCAAAGGTACGCCACGCCGGCCGCACGCACCTCCGGGGTGTTGATCTCCGGAGAATATGGCACGTACACGGCCCAAGTCGCGTCTCCCGCCCAGTTGATCGCGGTCTTGAGCGCAAGCACCGTGATGCCGGGCGGATGCTCGACGACGATGTCGGGATTCACGCCCGACTTGCGGCCGCCGTTCCTGCCGAGCGTTACCTTGTAGCCTGGCTTGGATGGCTGACTCTTCTCGTAGAGCGACACGTATGCCACGGTCCCTGCCGAGTCGGTCACGGCGAGCATGTAGTCGCC
>Ga0208374_1000917_pt1 | contig 10311 bp, 7 predicted proteins | sample RifOxyC3_FD_184037 | JGI IMG/M metagenome (GOLD analysis project Ga0208374, IMG submission 184037) | Groundwater microbial communities from Rifle, Colorado - Rifle Oxygen_injection C3 (SPAdes) | ecosystem: Environmental > Aquatic > Deep subsurface > Groundwater | place: Rifle, Colorado, USA...
TAACGGCTGCACCACTATATACAATGTCAAATAAAATTCCGCCGGCTATTCTCTCCAAGATTAAAAGGTATCCTCTGTTCTACCAAAAGGTCTGGCTTGAGTGCGCCAAAATAAGCAGGGGAGAAACCCTGTCGTATGGTGAACTTGCCAAAAAGGCGGGAAGCCCCGGGGCGGCGCGCGCCGTAGGAACCGCTCTGTCAAAAAACCCTTTCGCGCCGGTTATACCCTGCCACCGGGTCATCGCGGCCAACGGAAAACCGGGCGGTTATTCCGGACGGGGCGGGATAAAAAAGAAAATTTCTCTGTTAAAGCGGGAGGGGGCTATTTAATGCAGAACAAATGGAGATTTATCAATTCCGGGCCTATGGATGGCGCGGATAACATGGCATTAGACGAGGCCGAATTTCTATACAAAGCGTCAAAAGATACGGAGGTCTCATCGTTCAGGGTTTACTGGTGGAGTGAACCGTGCGTCACCATAGGATATTTTCAGAAACACAATGATTTTCTGGACTACAAACTGCCTATTTTCCGCAGGATGACCGGCGGGCTCGCGGTAAGGCACTGGCCTGACATATCCTACTCTCTTGTCACAGGCGAGGATGAGTGGCCCGCAATTTACGACCAGAACCAGACCTATAAATTGATACATTCGGGAATAAAAAAAGCCATGAACGCGCTTGGCATTAAATCCGAGTTCAGCCCGGCCCGGAATGACAAGTCACTGCTTTGCGTTAAAACCATATTTGAGTACGACCTTATTTCTTCGGGTAAAAAACTCGTGGGTTCAAGCCAGCGGAGGCGGGGAAAAACTCTGCTTGTCCAGGGTTCTATACATATACCCGAGGGCACCGGCAAGCAGGCCGCGGCCGCGGCGCTCCTTGAGGGCTGGCAGGACGAACTACAAACGAGATTTTCAGTAGGCGCTCCGGAAAGCTTTGAGCTTCAAACCATGAAAGAGCTTGCCGCCACAAAATATAACTCTCCCGAGTGGAACCTGAAATATTGACTTTTGAGCGGTATTTTAGCTTAATATATCCGTGGCTGTCGCAGGCCATCGGACGGATTTATGAAAAAAGAAGCTAAATTATACGATAAACTACCCGACAACCGCGTTGCCTGCGGGCTTTGCGCTCACCACTGCGTCATTTCTGACAGCGCTTTTGGCGTCTGCGGCGTCAGAAAAAACGAGAACGGAACACTCTTTACGCTCGGTTTCGGAGAACTCATAGCGGCGCACATTGACCCCGTTGAAAAAAAACCTCTCTATCATTTCCTCCCGGGAAGCCAAACCTATTCCATAGCCGCGGCCGGCTGCAACTTCAAATGCTCCTTCTGCCAGAACTGGCAGATATCCCAGCTTAATTACAGGCATGGCGATATCCCGACGGAATTCACGAGCCCCGAATCCGTGGTAAAATCCGCCCTGGAATCCGGATGCAAGTCAATTTCCTACACCTACACCGAACCCACGATATTCTTTGAGTACGCGATGGAAACCGCCGAGCTCGCGAAAGAATCGGGGCTGGAAAATATTTTTGTGACTAACGGCTATATGACGGAGGCCGCCATAAAGGAAATAAAACCGTTTCTCGGCGCGGCAAACATTGACCTTAAAAGTTTCAGCGACGATTTCTACCGTAAAATATGCAAAGGCACGCTTAAGCCGGTGCTTGACTCCATAACTGCCATGGTAAAACACGGGATTTGGGTTGAGATAACAACCCTAATTATTCCAGGACTAAACGACTCTCCGGAAGAACTCGCTCAAATCGCGCGGTTTATCGCTCAAACGGGCAAAGAAATACCATGGCACATAAGCCGTTTCCACCCGGACTTTCAAATGTCAGATACACCGCAGACTCCGCATAAAACGCTGGAATCGGCCGTGGAGGCAGGCAAGAAAGCGGGCTTAAAATATATTTATATGGGCAATGTCGCAGACGGAAGCGATACGCTTTGCCCGAAATGCGGCATAACGCTCATAAAAAGAGACTGTTTCGCCGTTATTTCCAATAAACTTAAAGGTTCAAACTGCCCCGCCTGCGGAACGAAGATTGACGGAATATTGTAATCCCCTGCTGACATCCCACTCGTTTTGTGAATACTGAGTGAGTTATCTGAGATTCCTTTTTGTGGCACAAAAAGTTGGGATATGTAAAATTTTATTTGACATTGGGGTGTAATTTGTTATATAAATAGGGCACTGCAAATGGGGTATAAGAGCGTGGGGTGCAAGGCGTTGGCAAGTTCCCTTAAGAAACTCAAAGCAATGGTTTATCCTGTAAAGCGCGCGAAAAAGCTTTACGGGTTTTTTTTATTTTCCACGATATTATTCTTTCAGGTGATTTTCCCGCAAAGCGGCTTCTCTGTAATTACCGATACCACAAACTATCTTATCATACCTGTCGGCGAAACCTACATTTCAAGCGGAACTCACACCTACGCGAAATCAATGCAAATTGACGGTACACTTAAAGTTGAGCCTTATAACGGCACAGCTGTCAGCGGCTGGCTTGAACTAATATGCTCATCAGTTACAATAAGCCTAACAGGAAAAATCAACGCGGACGGCGCAGGCTATCGCGGCGGCGACGGTGTTATATTTTCAAATGGGGAAGGCCCTGGCGGCGGGACAGCCGCATACTATGCCGGCAGCGGCGGCTATGGCGGTTCTGGCGGAACCGGGGTTTACGCGACCTGGGACACAATCGGTTCTGGCGGCAGTCAATACGGCGATATAACCAATCCCGACAGCCTGGGTTCCGGAGGCGGTGTTGGCAGCGGCAGGGCCTTAGGTGGATCCGGCGGCGGCAAAATACGGTTGATTTCGGGCGGCGCGATAACTAACAACGGAACTATCAGCGCTAACGGCTCAAGAGGTTATCCAAATGATGGCGGAACAGGCGGCGGCGGGAGCGGCGGAAGTATCTTTATTGAAACAAACGAGCTTATAGGGAATGGGAATATTGCTTCCAATGGCGGTATAGGGGGAAGCGAATATGGCTGTGGCGGCAGCGGCGGAAGGATAGCCCTGTATTATCAGGCAAACAGCTATGCCGGAAATATGATAGCCTATGGCGAGGGCGTGTCAGGAATAAGCGTTCTCGGGACACAGAAAAGAGGCGGCGCGGGCACAATATACAAAAAGAGCGGCTCACAGGTGTATGGTGATGTCTATGTTAATAATAATGATAAATTGGGTGAAACTACATATCTTGCCGGCCGGTTTGACGGTGTAGCGGCAGATAAACGGGCCCTGCTGATTTCGTCTTCAACGCTTGATACAACCGCTCTGATTCTTGACAATAGCGGAATATTCTGTGGTTCCGGCACAGTCGCTATAAATAATGTAAATCTTTCAAATGGGGCCACATTGTATGTAGAGGCTGGGATATTCAATATAAATAACAATATAAACATAAACCAGTCAGCTGTCCTATGCGTTAATTCGCCTATGATAGCAGCTAATATGGCAATCAACGCAGGTGGCGAAGTGACGCATTCGGCAGCAGACCCGGACTTTGACATTACAGTCAACGGCAACCTTACTATAAATTCCGGCGGCCAGATAAATGTGAACGGCATGGGATATCATGGCGGCGACGGTGTTACATATTTAAACGGTGAAGGGCCCGGCGGAGGCACAGCCGCTTCTAATGCTGGCGGCGCGGGGTATGGCGGTGTCGGCGGTACCGGAAGAGCAAGTCCTTCGGATGCAGTTGGTTATGGCGGCATGTCGTACGGAAGCATGTTCAGTCCCGCGCAATTAGGTTCAGGCGGCGGTGTTGGAAGCGGACGGGCCTTAGGCGGAGCCGGCGGCGGTAAAATTAAGCTTGTAGTTGCAGGTGCATTGGCCAATAACGGAACTATCAGCGCAAACGGGTCAGTTGGCAGCCACTCGGATGCCAATGGTGGTGGCGGCGGGAGCGGTGGCAGCGTTTACATAATAGCAGACCAATTCAGCGGGACCGGCATTATAACAGCAAATGGCGGCAATGGCGATACATTTAGCAGTGCCGGAGGCGGCGCAGGTGGAAGGATTGCTGTATATTACAAAAACTCGTATTTCAGCGGGCAGACTTACACAAACCCGGGAACAGGCGGCAACCCGTTGCCGCAGGCAGGTACAATTATGCTTCCTGCGGTTACGGCACCGGATTCGCAGGACAGCATATCGGATACAACGGTTAGCCATTTAACGAGTTCTAACCTTACTGAAACAATAGCTGTTCAGACAGGGAAAAGCGTTTTAGAGGCTGGCGGGACTTTAAACGGAAGTGTCAACATATCTACGCTGACGCTGGTGTCTGTTAAAACAGGGGCTTTCAGGGATAAAGGATTTGTCAAAGGTATCTGGACAGCACAGCTTGAAGGTATAAATTATTCAGGACAGATTTTTGCAATGGCATATTTGAGTCAAACTGAAAGAAAAATGCTTGTTAGGGGCGTTATGGAAGGGCCGCTGGACGGCGCAATTGACGGGTGCTTGACTGAAACCATGCCCAATAGCGGAGCTTATGATTTACTTAACGCAACCTGGACCTTCCGCCTGACGCAAAGCGGCGGGCTGATATCCTGCGGACATATTTATCTGAACGGCACGCTTAATTACGAAGCTTTACGGGAATATCCAGGCACAAATCTTACCTGCATCCAGGCCTCAACCCAGGGAACGCTTGCCGGCGGCTATACCGGCGCGATAAACACCGTTGTGACAAATGTCAGGATAAACGATACAACGCGCCCCAATAATGGGGAAGGATTTGGTTTCATGACTTACCAATGGGACGCGATGACCGGACAGGCCTGCGGATACAGCAAAGTTGCCGGCACCTATGATACCGACCTCAAGCTATCGTTCAATAAGCCGCTATTGGGAACCGCGGCAGGGCTGCTAACAACTTTACCGCTGGATAAGTCGCTGTGGCTGATTATCACCAAGCTTGAAATAGGCGCAGAACCGCAAGCGGATTTAAGCGTAGAATTAACCGGAGCTGATAATATAAGCCCTGGCCAAACAGTTACTTACACAGTTATACTTAAAAATGAAGGGTTAAAATCTGCCAATAATACTATTGTCAGATTAAACCTTCCTGCTGAAATAAGGTTTTTATCCGCGAGCGGCGAATGGATTTACGATAAAGCGGGCGAATCGGATTGGGTGAATTATCCTGATCTGAGCAAAGCACCGGAATGGATTACATGGTTAGTTCCCGAAATGCCCAATAAAACTGTGAAGATTTTTACAGTACAAGGCAAAGCTCTTTGGGGACTTCCAATGGGAATTCCTCTAAACGCGGATGTTCATTTGTATGAGTATTAATACCGTGCTTAATATCAAATAGCTGATTAAATTATTGAAAATGCCCCTTAATCCTCGGTTCTGAGAGGGGCATTTCACATGGGAGATTACTAAGATGTATTTCATCAAGAGAAATTTATTTGTATCAATTCTTATAACACTTTTTCATCTTTCTGCGTTTTGTGATGATACCGTTTTTGAAGGTAAGGGTGAAACTGTTTGGCCAATCAACAATGATCAAATTGAAATGGTTGAAGAAGAAGTGGTGCTGACAGGGACAACAAACATCGGGTCATTATATGGAACAAATTATTATGTAAATTGCAATTTTGTATTTAAAAACAGTGGTGAGGATACAGATCTGCAGATAGGATTCCCGGATTACCCTGGAGGGGAGTCGGATGAAGAACCTACCATAAGAAATTTTAAGTGTTATGTGGAAGGCAATCCCGAAGTAGTAGAGATAAAAAAGGGTATTGCCAGTCCCATTAATTCAACAATGATTTTTGATCGCGTCTTTGTATGGCAGGTTAAATTCAAGAAAGGTGAAACTAAGACTATACGAAATACTTATGATTTTAACGGTTTTTCCAGTGCAAGTGGTCACGAGTCTGTGGAATATGTTTTAAGAACTGGAGCACTTTGGAAAGGTCCGATCGGAAAAGCAAAAATAACAGTTAATGGTATAGACACAAGGTTCATTTGTTCAATAAAACCCCAAGGTTATACAATTATCGGAGACTCCATTTCTTGGGTTATGAATAATATTGAACCAAAATCAGATATTTTGGTCAAATACTATGCAATGTGGATGAGTTTTGTACATAGAAGTGAAATTTTCTTTTCTAAAAGCAAGCACACAGATGCGGAAATTAAGGAGTTTGTAAGATATTTACCCTATTTCAATATTATGGGTAATGGGGTAGGAGAAATACCTTTGGCAATTACGAAAGGATATGTGCAAAGGATTGTCAACACTATTCCCGACACATATTTCAGAGAAGGCCAAATGGACCAAATGTTAGCTTTACTTGAGCAGAAATATGAGGAAGATGATGAGGAAGAGCCAGTAGTTAAATCCCGAATTATTCAAAATGCTACGCCAATGTGTAGGCCAGAATATGACATGCATAACACTCATACTACAAAGGTGCGATTTTTAAATAATATATGGCTGTCGCTACAAGAATCGAAGAACGGGTTTGTTTTAGTTTATGTCGTTGTAATCATTATTATTTTACCACTGTACATACTATTCCGGTTCAATTTTATGAAACATAATAAATCTATGCAAAATAATAATAGTAAAAAATAAATGTTGCATAGAAATCCTTTAGGGAGAATTTGAAATGAAGGAATTGATTTTGTTGTTGCCGTTGCTGGTATCCTTGGTAACTTTGAGCTATTCTCAAGAATTAAGGCTACCAGAAGGTTTTAATGTTGTAGAAACATCGTCGCCATACAAAATGGTATTGACGCCTTATGCGACCTATCCTGTTGTGCTTGAGGAGTATGTGCCTAAAGTGGTTCTTGAAGGCAAATGGGGAACAGGGCCGGGCGAGTTTTCCTACGAGGACTATGACGATGACGAGGGGATGACGCAAAGATTATATCCCTCAATGGCCGTTAATTCAAAGGGCGAGATATACATTCTTGATATTATGAACAACCGGATTCAGAAGTTTGATGCTGACGGCAAATACCTGAAAAGCATTTCCGTGCCTACAAGGGCTGATAAAAACGGCAAGAGTATAGTCCATGTATCAACAATTCCATATTTTGTTGATCATTCGTTTGTAACGAGAAATAAAAAGAAATATGTATTCTATGGCAATAGTATGTTTTATCAGGGAATCAATATTGTATTTGATTCAATGGACAATCTTTATTGTTATGTAAAATATGGCAGAAAGGGATATGTGTGGAAATTTAGTGACGATAAAACTTATCAGGAATATGCACTATTGGGATCCCCTAAGCAGATAGTAAGATCTGATATTAACGGCAAGGTTTACGAACTTTTGTCAATATCAAAAGAAGGCGAAACAAATTTTGTTAGCCATTGGTATAATTTCTTAACGAAGGAAAAAGAGTCAAGTGATAAGAGTGAGTTAAAGATTGAGAGGACTGATTATTCTGTTTTGTTTAATAGTAGTAATGAACATAGCTTCAAAATACTATTTAATGATGGGAGAGAGTCTGTGATTACTATTCCAAGCCAATATAAATTCGGTCTGCTGCGGCTTGGTAATTGTTTTGCATTCCCATTTAATACGATTAGAGTATATACAAGCATCTGGGTCCCTACATATACTGATATATTAGAATTTAGTAATGATGGATTGTTGTGTGGCATACTTCTAAATCCAACATCTGGGTTTTGGACATCATATAGTATTTTCGGCCATCCAGTAGGCGAAGCGCAATTAGGTAATGATGGTAATGTCTATTATTCTTTCGCTGATAAAAATACTTTTAAAATTATTAAGAGCACTGTAACGCATCGCAGTTCATTTGGTTATAAATGAATACAAATAAAAGCGTTTCTATTGTTTTAGCAATACTTTTTGTGTTGGGCACGCAGATTTTAGTTGCTCGTACAAGGTCAGATTTCATTGATGGGTTAAAACCATATGTCGAGACTTCCTGGACTTGCAATGCGAACAACTTGCTTGATCTATATATAAATCAGACTTTACCATTTGATAAATTTGATCTTCTTGATATTGAGAATATCAAGGCTGTAGAGTTAAGTGATACTTTTGATGATCGCAGAGGAATAAACAAAAATCCATATTATTGGCCTTATTATTTAAATATGCCTACTGTGCATGGTTTAGCCTACGCCTTTGGCGGAATGGATTCGCCTGAGCAATTTAACTTAAAAATCAAGTCTTCTGGCAAATACATTGCCGGTGCGCGTGAGGCAGATTATTGGGCTGGCGTTCCTGGGGTCTACGCCGGCTATGCTGGAATAGATTGCAGCGGGCTTGTATCAAGGTTGGTAGGGATAACGGATATCAATAAGAAGTGGGGTGTACAGAATGGCGATATATCATATTATTGCATGCAAAAAAATGCAGCCAAAATTGAACCCGGAGATCTCTTGGTCTATAAGACCTATAAGCATGTGGTTATATGCGGCGATGGCGATCCGAACAGTCAGTTAACAATATATCAGGCAACGCCGAACAAATATTCCGATGGTGAACATGTCAGAAGAGTTGTCTGTGAGAGTGTTTCTTCGCGGGTTGTGGAAGAAAAAGTTTAACTTTACAGGAGCATAAAAGTGCGAAAATCAATTGCGTTGTTAGTATTGCTATCTTCTCTGGTTTCCGTTAGTAATTCCGAAGAACAGAAACTGCCCGAAGGTTTTGTGTTAGTAGAAACATCATCGCCATACAAGATGGTATTGACGCCTTACGCGACTTATCCTGTTGTGCTTGAGGAGTATGTGCCTAAAGTCGTTCTTGAAGGCAAATGGGGAACAGGACCAGGCGAGTTTTCCTACGAGGACTATGACGATGACGAAGGGATGACGCAAAGATTATATCCATCAATGGCCGTTAATTCAAAGGGCGAGATATACATTCTTGACATTATGAACAACAGGATCCAGAAGTTTGATGCTGACGGCAAATACCTGAAAAGCATTTCCGTGCCGACAAGAGCTGATAAAAATGGCAAGAGCATAGTTCATGTATCAACAATTCCATATTTTGTAGATCATTCGTTTGTAACAAACACTGGCAAAAAATATGCGTATGATGAATATAAAATGTGCTATAGAGGCAGACAAATACTGTTAGATGCGCAAGATAACTTGTTTATTTATTACTGGAAGGGTAAAGGCGGAGAAGTGTGGATATTTAGAGACGAAATAATGCAAGAAAAATATGGTATTAAAGAGCAAAGCACACTTAGTATTGATTGGGATTTTGGAGTACCATCAATACGTAACAATAATATAAATATTAGTTATGATGGGATAAATTTGTCAACAAAGAATAAAGTATCATCCTTTAGTAAGTATAAATATAAGGTTGAGAAGATAAATAATGATGGCACATTGTATAGAGTGTTAAGTGAAAACAATGATGAGATAGAAGTAAATTTACCAAAAAAATATGCAGAGAATATATATATGAAGAATATATTTTTAATAAATAATGGTGTTAGAATTTACACAACGCCATGGTATCCGAATAATACATATGTAATTGATTATGATAGGAAGGGAAGAGTAAAAGGAATATTGTGTAATCCGATTGAGTTCATGGATGGTAATTTGTATTACAAAAAAGTGTATGGGAAGTTTGGTGACGGTATTGGGGGTGGAATGGGGAACAATGGGAACTTCTATTTAATCTATTCAAAAGAATCAAAAGGTATATCTGTAGTAGTCAGTGAAATTGGTGGTATTTTAAAATAAACATGAAAAAGATTATTGTTCTGGCTGTTATTATTTTAATAATGGAAACTAATATGCTTTCTGCGCGAACGCGGCGAGAGGTGGTGGATTCTGTTTTGCCATATAAAGATAAAACATGGGTTTGCGATAATAGAAATTTGTATGATAGATATGACAATAATTCGCTTCCCTTGGAACAGGAGTTTACTGAGAAAATTGCAAGCGATAATAATGCAAGAATACAAAGTGATGGTAAAGATGATAGAAGGGGTAATCCAGAATCTAATATTCGATGGCCATTTTATGTTGGTATGCCACAAGTGAAAGGCACTGGCCTTGCTTACGCCTATGGTTGTATGGATTCGCCCGAGGAATTTGACTTAAAAATAAGGTCTTCTGACAAATATATTGCCGGTGCAAGAATGATAGACCATAACCCTGCAATAGGGATTCCTCTGCTTCCTCCCGGCTACGCCGGCTATGCTGGAATAGATTGCAGCGGGCTTGTATCAAGGTTGGTAGGGATAACGGATATCAATAAGAAGTGGGGTGTACAGAATGGCGATATATCATATTATTGCATGCAAAAAAATGC
>Ga0208374_1000922_pt1 | contig 10279 bp, 9 predicted proteins | sample RifOxyC3_FD_184037 | JGI IMG/M metagenome (GOLD analysis project Ga0208374, IMG submission 184037) | Groundwater microbial communities from Rifle, Colorado - Rifle Oxygen_injection C3 (SPAdes) | ecosystem: Environmental > Aquatic > Deep subsurface > Groundwater | place: Rifle, Colorado, USA...
TTACAAAAGACAAAACACTTGCACGTGTAATAATCTACTTTAGTGTACTTCTCGTACTTGTGAACTTTCTTCTGGCATCACCAGTAACGTACGGATTCTAAAAAAATATTAAGTCACGAAAATATCTCTTGTGTCAAGACCTCTTTTCCCGTATGATGAAGCGCAAATGAGCAGTGAACAAGGATCGCCTGTAGAAAAAGAGAACTCCCCCGCCCCAACAACACTTCAAATTGTCTGGGAAACGATTCGCTACGTGATCATCGCTGCGCTCATCATCATCCCCATTCGCACTTTTGTTGCACAACCCTTCATCGTGTCGGGGAACTCCATGTACCCAACATTCCGTAATGGTGAATACTTGATCGTCGATGAGCTTTCAAAATACATTGGCGAATATCATCGCGGCGACGTTGTGATCTTGCGCTACCCCAATGACCCTTCAAAATATTTCATCAAACGTGTCATCGGACTCCCTGGAGAGACGATCACTATTGCAAATGGACAAGTGACGATCAGCAACCCCGAAACGTCCTCCGTCATACATCTCGTTGAGCCATACGTACAAAATCAAAAAATAGACAACTCCGCACGCACACTGAGCAAAGAGGAATATTTTGTCATGGGAGACAATCGTGCACAAAGCTCTGACTCACGCATTTGGGGTCCCGTACCGAAAAAACTTATGGATGGCAAAGCCCTTGTACGCCTCTTCCCTTTTTCAAACATCGACCTTCATCCGGGCAGTCCTGAAAGTTTCGGGGTGAGTTATCAACAATGATCATTAATTAATAATATTTCCATATATGGCAAAGAAGGAATCAGATAAAAAAGAAGTACCGACTGCACTCAAGGGCATGCGTGATATTATCGGAGATGAATATCATAAGTACCAAGGCTTTTTTGAGAAAGCATCGGAGGTTGCCATCTACTACGGATTTCAGCCTATCGAAGTTCCTGTACTCGAAAGAGAGGAGGTCTTCCTCTCGACGAATAGCGAAGACACTGACCTTGTCGGAAAGGAAATGTACAGCTTAAAGACGAAGAGTGGCGACAAACTCGCCCTTCGCCCAGAGTTCACCGCTCCAGTCATGCGTGCATACCTCGAACACGGAATGCAGACACAACCACAGCCGGTAAAATTCTACTACTACGGTTCAGCCTTTCGTCACGACAACCCGCAACGCGGACGCTATCGCGAATTCAAGCAATTTGGTATCGAGATGATCGGTGCGCAAAAATCCATAGGTGATGCCATGATCATCTACCTCACTGCAATGATCCTCAAAGAGTCCGGACTCACAAACATCACTATCGATATCAATTCGATAGGAGACAAAGAATCACGTACACCATACATCCGCGAACTTACCGCATACTACAGGAAGCATATCAATCACATGTGCGCAGACTGCAGACAACGCATCAAGACAAACCCAATGCGACTTCTTGATTGCAAGAAAGCAGAGTGTCAGCCGTTCAAAGAAAAAGCCCCACAGTCGATCGCACACCTTTCACCGGCGGCAAAACAACACTTCAAGGAAGTGCTTGAATATCTCGACGCACTCAAACTCACTTATCGCATCAATACGAATCTTGTTCGAGGACTTGATTACTATACGCATACAGTCTTTGAGATCACCGAGAATCCGACGGAAGTTGCAGTCGCACCGGAAGAGGTCTCAAGCGAAACCGAAACTGAGAGTGAGAGTGAGTCAGGATCAAAGAAAAAGGAGTCTGGCGTAGCAGCTGAACCTGCTCCACTCACCATCGCAGCCGGTGGACGTTATGACTATCTTGCAAAGCGAATGGGAAGCAAAAAAGATGTACCTGCGGTGGGCGCTTCGATCGGCGTTGACCGAGTATTCCTTTCGCCAAACTTCAAGATGACCGCCCCACGCATCGTAAAGAAGCCAAAGATATATTTCATTCAGCTTGGCTTCGAAGCAAAGTTGAAGTCCTTGGAAGTGATCGAAGTGTTACGCAATGCACGCATCCCCGTCACGCATTCACTGAATAGAGACTCACTTTCTGCACAACTTGGTATCGCAGAAAAACTCAAGATCCCTTATGCGATCATTTTTGGCCAAAAAGAAGCACTTGAAGGAACAGTGATCATTCGTGACATGGTCACCCGATCACAAGACACCGTAAAGATCGAAAAACTTGCTGATTTTATCAAGCAGATCAAGTAAACAAATCAATTTTTCCTCTAAAAAAACCGCCTACATAGGCGGTTTTTTAGAAATTATTTGAACAAAAGCAGGTCTTCACTTCATGAATAGAGTGAAGTATTGCAATCAAATAAGGCCTGTGTTAGGATTATCCCACTTATGAAAATTATTGCTGAAGTTAAAAAGCAAGGCAACGAGTCAGCGGCAGCGTTGATCCGTCGTTTTACGAAGCGCGTACAAGGAACGCAGGCACTCATGAAGGTGCGCAAAGAGCGTTACTTTACTCGCAAGATGTCAAAGTTGAAGTTAAAGCGCCGTGCGCTTGTATCAATGGAGAAGCGTGAGTCATATGAACGCCTGAAGAAACTCGGAAAAGTTCCAGAGAAATTCGAAGGAAACAATGCGCGCCGATAATACATTCGATATCAAGCGACTAACAAAGGACAGGGTACCCGCCCTGCCCTTTTTGCACATGAAAGAAGCAGTGCTGGGTAAGACTTACGAGCTCTCGCTTGTCATTGCACCCGACAAGCTTTCTCAGGAATTGAATACGCAATACCGAAACAAGACATACACACCAAACGTACTCTCCTTCCCGATCGACAAAAAACACGGAGAGATCTTCTTGAACCTCAAACAGGCGCGACGAGAACACAAAGAAAGAGAAGAATCATACGAGTACTTCGTCGCACTCTTGTTTATCCACGGATGCCTTCATTTGAAAGGAATGCCCCATGGGAGTACAATGGAGAAACAAGAAGCGCGCCTGCTTGCAAAATTTGCGATCACGAACACCTACGAACGCAAGTAAATAAAGTAATGCGCTGACCCACCACACCCACATGGCAACAAAACGCATTATCACAGGAATTGACATCGGCACACACACCGTACGTGTCGTCATCACCGAATATGAACCCGGGGTCGGTTTTCCGCACATCATTGGTATTGGAAAAGCAGAATCACGTGGATTACGTCAGGGATATATCATCAACACCACCGATGCAGCGCGAAGTCTTCGTGTCGCAATAGAAGAAGCAGAACAGGCGGCCGGGGTGCGTATCCGCGAAGCATTCCTCTCTGTGGGAGGTGTTGGTCTCGAGGGAATACAAACGCACGGAGCAGCGATCATCTCTCGTGCAGATTCTCTTATTACCGACAGCGATGTCGAACGAGCACTACGCGCATGCGAACAAAGCCTCCCTAATTCCGCAAATAAAAAAATACTTCACACGATCCCCATCGAATACCTCGTTGATGGAAAGAAGATCTACGGAGGAAGGCCTGCGGGAATGAAAGGGTTAAAGCTTGAAGCAAAGTGCCTTATTGTTACCTGCTTTGAACAACACTTGAATGATCTCATTCGCGCCGTTGAGGAAGCGGGAGTTGAGCCGATCGATGCGTGCGCTGCACCAATTGCCGCGTCATTCGTTGCGCTCACAAAATCACAAAAAATGGCAGGATGTATTCTTGCAAACATTGGCGCAGAAACTGTCTCCATTGTTGTATACGAAGAAAGTATTCCTATCTCACTCGAAATATTCCCCGTCGGCTCGACAGATATCACCAATGACATTGCACTTGGATTAAAGATCCCACTTGAAGAAGCGGAGCTTATCAAGCTTGGAAAAAGTGCTCAGCAATTCCCAAAGAAAAAACTGAACGACATCATGCTCGCGCGCCTTGAAGATATGTTCAGTTTGGTCATTGCACACCTAAAGAAGATCGGAAAACACGAACTTCTCCCCGCAGGCATCGTTATTACAGGAGGAGGAAGTGGTATTGAGACCATCGAGGACTTTGCGCGAGCAGCAATGCGTCTTCCTTCGAAGATCCCGTCGATCAATCTGGATTTCGCAAACAATCCAAAATCAAAGAAGCAAGTGAAGGATACTTCATGGTTCGTCGCATACGGACTCGCCATTTGGGGTATCACAAATGATCGGCCAGGACTCCAGATCAACGACAGTCTCCTTCTGCGCATCAAAGAATCTTTCCGTAATATCGTCAAACAACTCCTCCCCTAAACGGAGGTTGCGAGAGCGAGGTATATCTCAGAAGAACGTAAATACTAGGGTACGTCAACTTGTTCTCATGGAGCAAGTTTTTTGTTATACTGGACGTATTATCGAATAAACAGATACTGGAGAAAAAGTATCCATAATCTTCCATTATTATCATGCCTAAAGTAAATCCTGAGATCGAAGCATTCGCACGCATAAAGGTTGTCGGAGTCGGAGGATCTGGACGCAATGCGGTCAACCACATGGTTCGCTCAAAAGTGAACGGAGTTGAATTCATCATTGCAAACACCGACGCCCAAGATCTTCACAATTCCCTCGCAAGTAAAAAGATCCACATCGGAAAGAATCTTACTCGTGGACTCGGAACAGGAATGAATCCAGAACTTGGTCGTCGTGCAGCCGAAGAAACAAAAGAAGAGATCCAGGAAGCACTGAAGGGTGCGGACATGGTCTTTATCACAAGCGGCATGGGTGGTGGAACTGGTACTGGTGCATCTCCAATCGTTGCAAAGACTGCGCGTGAGTTGAATGCACTCACCATTGGTGTCGTCACAAAACCATTCTTCTTTGAAGGCTCTCAGCGTATGCTTCTCGCAGATAATGGACTCGAGGCGCTTGAAGCTGAAGTGGACGCACTTATCGTCATCCCAAATGACAAACTCCTTAACAACACCAAGGATACGACCATACTCACTGCCTTTGCGCAATGCGATGAAGTATTAAGACAGGCAGTCGAGGGAATCTCCGACCTCATCACCACTCCGGGTATCATCAACGTCGACTTCGCAGACATTAAGGCGGTCATGGCTGATGCAGGGACAGCACTCATGGGCATCGGTATTGCTTCGGGAGAGAATCGCTCCATCGAAGCGGCGCGCATGGCCATCAACTCCCCTCTTCTTGATGTTTCCATCAATGGTGCGCGCGGAGTACTCTTTGCGATCGCAGGAGGTGAAGATATGACCATGAACGAGATTCAGGAAGCTGCAAAGATCATCACTGAGTCAGTTGACGTGAACGCAAAGATCATCTTTGGTGCGATCATCGATCCAAAGTTACGCAAAGGCGAGATCAAGATCACTGTCATCGCTTCGGGCTTCCCCGACGCAGGTCGTTCACAAACAAAGCGATCCCTCGTGAAGGAAAAGGCGATGGAAGTACACAAAGAAGAGGAAGACGAAGAGGATACCGATACACTCTTTGGGGAAACTGAGGAACGCCTTGTTGATATTGTTCGCAAAGACAAGGAGAGCGCTGGACGTGCAATATTCAATACTGTTCCGGAAGAAAAGAGTAGACCCGTTACTGTGCGCAGAGAGATGGAGCAACCAAAATTCGATGACACGGAAGAGGAGGATGATGATCTGGGAGTTATTCCCTCGTTCCTCCGTCGCTCCAAATTAAGATAAGGAATAGCGCGCATTACTTTGTCGCATGCGTCGCAAACTCCCTCACAATAGAATACCTATTGTTCAGGAGTATTACTCCTTTGCTTCTCGTACTGCGGACGCTATTCTTTATCTTAATAACAGGAGAAAATATTTATTTTATTTAAATTAATTAATTTTACAAATATGTACGATCTTATAATCATCGGGGGTGGACCAGGAGGAGTAGCCGCAGGAGTGTACGCAGCGCGTAAACGAATCAAAACATTACTTGTCACCTACGAATGGGGAGGGCAATCGACCGTGTCTGAGGGTATCGAAAATTGGATCGGAACGATAAATATTTCTGGGGCTGAACTTGCAGCACAACTCAAGGCTCACGTGGAGGCGTACAAAGATGATATTGTAGAGATCAAGGAATACGAGAAGGTTACTCGCGTAGAAAAAACAGGAGATACTTTCACTGTAACAACAGATGCGAATCAAACATATACAACAAAGACCGTGCTTGTTGCTGCAGGAAGTCATCGCCGCAAACTCGACATTCCCGGAGCAGTAGAATTTGAAAATAAAGGTATTACCTACTGTGCATCATGCGATGGACCACTTTATGCGGGAAAAGACGTTGTGGTGATCGGTGGAGGCAATGCGGGATTTGAATCAGCCGCACAACTCCTTGCATACGCGAAAAGCGTAACACTTCTCCAGCGCGGAAAAGAATACCGCGCAGACCCCGTTACCGTTGAAAAAGTACTCGCAAACCCAAAGATGAAGGGTATTACGAACGTGGAACTCCTTGAAGTGAAGGGCGGACAATTTGTCTCAAGCATGACCTACCGAGACCTAAATGACAATATAGTGAAAGAACTCCCCTGCGAAGGTATCTTCGTCGAGATAGGACTTATTCCATCGACCGATTTTGTGAAAGATGTTGTTACACTCAATCAGTTTAATCAGGTTGTCATCGATCCACGTACGCAGGCATCAAGCGCTCAGGGCATCTGGGCTGCGGGAGACTGTACTGACACACTCTATCATCAAAATAATATTGCAGCAGGCGACGCAGTTCGTGCACTTGAAGACATCTATCTTCACCTAAACGCACGTTAAAAAAGAAAAGCCCCCGGATCGGGGGCTTTTTTAATTCACTACACAAAACAATTTCTATTGCGAAGATCTTTTCTTCTCTTCGTTCATTCGGTATGACTCATATGCATCGATCATTTCAAGTCCGATGACGTATTGCTTTGGATGCGCCTCACGAAAGAGTGTGCGTTTTTTAGTATCCGGCATTGACGAGGAAGGAGTGAGGCTACGATCATCCATGCACTCGAAGTATTCTTCCTCCTTTGAAGATTCTTGAGTGCGAAAAATATCAGGCGTAATACCGACGCATTGCACGGGCACCCAATCCTCTGTTGTTCCGATCAAATACTCGGCAATCGTCACGCTCAACTCTTCACCTTGAGGGAGCAAAATAACCTGCTGAATCGTCCCCTTTCCAAAGGTTTTGGTGCCATAGATCAAGGCTCTCCCAAAGTGCTGCATTGCACCGGCAAATATCTCTGATGCGGAAGCAGAGCGAGCATTTACTACGACGAGTATAGGGAGACCATTGGTGATATCTCCAAAGATATGAGGAAGCGCGCCATACCCCGTGTTATGTATACCACTACGGTCACGCTTGAGGACGAAACTTTGTGAATCCATAAAAAGATCAAGCGCATTATTTACCTCATATAGAGAACCCCCGGGATTACCTTCAAGACTTATGATCAAACCAGAAGGCTTTTTCCTTGAATTCAGTAATTTTGAGACCGTACGACCCAATTCTTGAGAGAAATCCTCATTGAAGCGACGGGTACGCACAAGACCGTAGTGCCGACCTTGAAAAGAGAGTATCTCCCCTTCTATTTGCGGACGAGGAATGATCTTTCTCGTCACTGATGCAGTGAATGTCTGCGCACTATCCTCTCTCTTCATTTTGAGCGTCACACGAGTACCAGGAACTCCCCGAATCGCACGCGCAACCGCATAGACGTCGCGAAAACGATCGATCGGAGTATCATCCACTGCCAAGATCTCGTCTCCAGGTTTTATGCCATGCTCTTCTGCGACGCCACCAGGGACGAGATCGAGGATCATGAACCCAAACCTGCGCTGTGCCTTTGCGATCGTTACTCCGATACCCTCAAGTGTATTCTTTTCACGCTCTCGCCTTTCTTGTGTTTCAAGAAGATTACGATAGCTCGTGTGCGGATCGAACGACCCCGCAATACCGTGACTAAGACGATCAAAGCACTCTGACATATCCGTCGGTTCAGGATAAATATGCGCACAGATCTCCTCTGAAACAAGTTTCATTTTCTCAAATGATCCACCCGGAGGTTCGTGATCGTATTTAGATAATTCATGTAAATGAACAATACCAGCTCTGTGCAAAAGAGATTCCCCGTGAGGAAATCTCATAATGATGGGAGCGGAAAGACCGAGCGTAAAAAAGATCACTGCAAGCAAAGTGAGCAAGAGGACTTTACGATACATTTGGGTGTACTCCCCTAAAAGCTGAAAACTATGTTTAGACTACAGGGTGACTGAAAGGATGTAAATGGGGCACCCTGGAGGAGTTTCTTGCTGACGACCGCAACTAGGGTGCGCTTTGTTTCTTGGTCACGAGTTACTAAGTATCAAGAATCCCTAAAAGAATTTCTGTGGTCACAAGTCACAAAGCAAATGCGGAGCAAGCTCCTTATTTGCTAAGTACACCACTACGAGTACTTCCATTTTTCTAAGAGCTTAGACACTCTAAGAAAAATTGGTCGCTCGCGACCCCGCCTCGATACCTCGCCATGCCTCGGTATATCTCCGGCCTGCACAAGCTCACAATGCTTTTGCATTGTGAGTCTCACTTGTGCACCCTGGAGGATTCGAACCTCCGACCCCTGCAATGTGAATGCAATGCTCTAACCAACTGAGCTAAGGGTGCATATAACAAATTCTTTCACGGAGCTTAACTAACCAAAACAGCTAAGGGTCTATATGAGGAATTCTTGCATCTCTGTTTCGGCAAAACGTATACTAACACACCTCTTCATTCGACTCAATCATCAAGTTGCAGACTGGATCGATACCGTGATCGACCGAGGAGTAATACGAAAAAGTATGATAGCAACGACAATGCCCAGAATTCCAAGAGAGGTAAACGTCACACCGTATCCAAGATATTGTGCGGAAAATCCCGCAATGATCGGACCAATGATATTTCCTAAATTCGTGAAAGCATCCTGCAGCGTTGCGATCTCTTTTTCATAACCCGGAGTCTCGGCGATATAATCCGCATAGGCGCCGCTTACCGATGGCCAAGAGAGCGAAATAAAGAAGGAGGATACGAAGCATATCACAATAAGAAGGAGTGGGGCCGTTGTCTCAATGAACCCCATCGCTACCAAGAAAAATGAGCCAATAAAAAGCCCAATGTGTGCCAATCGTTTTTTTCCGGTTCTATTTGAGAGCACACCGACGACCCAGCCAACCAAAAGAGGCGGGAGTGCGAACGCGACCATGAACGCACCACCTTCGATTCCACTCCCCACCCCTATCGCCTCAGAAAACAAGGGACCAATGGTCCAAAAGACCGCATCGATAATATTGAGCACAAAGGTCAACATGAGGACAGGAAAAAGAATATGACCGATCTTCCTCCATAATGAAAGTTCTGTGAGCAGACCAAATGCGGTACGTTTTGGTATTTCCACCTGAACATGACGTTCTTTGAAATGTAGCGAAATGAGCCCCAAGTAGAATGCAAATGCAATAGCCAAAAATATCCAGAGTGCGGTGCTCATGTATTCACTCGGGTCGGTCGCAACGAGAATAAGGCTCGCAAGAACTGGTGCAATCAAATACCCGAGTCCGTCAAAAACACGAAGGACACCAAACGTTGCGGCTCGTGCATGTGCTTCGGTGGTGCGACTCACGAGATCAAGAGTACCAAGATTATAGAGATCGTAATAAAAACCCCATATCGCCATAGCGATCAGATACATCACAACACCGGAAGAATGAAAGAGTACAAATGGATACACAAGTGCGACAGCAAACATAATGAAAAACATTCTTCGATAGTGCGCATCAGGAAGAATACGACAGATCAAAAGATCAAAGATCATCCCAGAAACTGACGACGAGCCGATGATGATTCCCATCATGCTTGGCGAGATTCCTTTTTCGACAATAATGATCGGTGCAAGGTACGTCAAAATACCATCAAATATGACGAAGAAGAATACCATGAGTGATGCACCAAAAAGTACGGGATTATGCTCGGTGTGCGTGCGCACGTATTTCTGCAAATGATGAAATGTGGGCATAATGAACAAATTCATTATAACAAAAAAGCCCCGGAGGGCTTTAATATTTGTGGGCGATAGAGACTGTCTCGCCCTACTGGCGCAGTACCCGTTTCCCATTCATTCGTAATGAGAATCACTCATGAATATGGGAGAACAGCTTCAACTCCTCATGCACCTGAAGCAGTTCAGGTGCTTACGCCCAAGAAAAAACCACCTTGCGGTGGCTTATTTCTTGTGGGCGATAGAGGAGTCGAACCTCTGACATCCACTACGTCAAAGTGGCGCTCTACCAACTGAGCTAACCGCCCAATAGGAAGATATTAGCATAAATGTTTTTGAAGGAC
>Ga0208374_1000924_pt1 | contig 10272 bp, 7 predicted proteins | sample RifOxyC3_FD_184037 | JGI IMG/M metagenome (GOLD analysis project Ga0208374, IMG submission 184037) | Groundwater microbial communities from Rifle, Colorado - Rifle Oxygen_injection C3 (SPAdes) | ecosystem: Environmental > Aquatic > Deep subsurface > Groundwater | place: Rifle, Colorado, USA...
AAAACAGGCGACGCCGACCAGCAGCACAACCAGATATTTTGTGAGGATTGACGCCGACGCGGGAATGATGCCGTCAGGATACCATACTTCCAGAAATGCAACCTTCAGGTAGAATGTCGCGAATGCCACGAAAAACAGATCGGCCGCGAAACGGCCCCATCGTCCCGTCGCCGATCCCACAAAATGCCCGACACGCAGAAACAACCCCGACATGGCGACCAATCCAAGGATGGCCACTCCATCCGTCCATTGCCAGTGGAAGTAAAACTGGTTGGAAACATCCGAAAATGCAGTGACCCGGATCCGGAAGAATAAGAACGCACAAAAACCGGCGATCCACAAACGCTTCGCTTCATTCATCGTTGCACGGCACTTTCTTTACCTTGTCACCCATCCCGTCCAGTCCACGCCCCTACGGGGCGAGTGTTCAGTTTTCAGTGTTCAGACCGGATCCTTGTGCGTTCAGTGTTCCTTGTTCGCTGTTCGATGTTCCCTCAGTTTTCAGTATTCAGACCAGCGGAGAAAGTATTCAGAAGTCAGTATTCAGTATTCAGACAATCAATTCCCCATCTGAACACTTCCCCGTCTTCTCCCCATCTGAACACTGGCCTCTGAACACTGAATACTCTCTTCTCCCTCCCTGTCCCCTCCTCATCTGAACACTGACCTCTGAACACTGAATACTTCCCCTCCCACTCCCTTCCCCAACTGCTTCACCGTCTTCCACCTGAACCGCCGCCTCAACGCCCGCCACAATACCTTCCTCGCCTCACGGTACATCCCGGCGGTGTTAAGATGATATCCCCACTCGTACAGGTCTTCCGTTATGCGGTTCTTGACAAACCGCCGCTGTTCCGCCGTCAACGTCAACCGGTTCAGCACCACCTCGCCCGCACGAACATTCCCGGCAAACCATGGCCCCGGGTTAACGGTCAAGCCGTCCGGCTCGACATGTTTCCGGACCAACACACGGTCAATATACCCCATCCGTGTCCGGGCCGACAGGCGCAAGACGAATTCCCAGTCCTCCGCCAGGCGCAGGGATTCGTCAAACCGGTCCTCCGGTCCCAGCCGGTCCCCGCGCAACAGCAGGGTTGAAGTCTGGGTCAACGGCTGGATCAACTGGCACTCGAAGAAATTCAAGGGGACCCGTATGCCGTCATTGTGCGACTCCCACTCGATTTGGCGTGCGGAAAACCGGTTTGCCATGAAACTCTTTTCCGACACCGTCCCGGCACGGACACCCTCATAATCACAGTAAATCCAGTCCAGATCCGGATGCATCGTCAAGGCCCGGACCCGCGCATCGAGCGCATTCTCAAGCCACGCATCATCGCTGTCCAGGAACGCGATCAAGGGTGCGCCGGCCTCTGCCATCCCGCGGTTCCGTGCCGCGGACGGCCCGGCGTTTTCCGGCAACCGGATAACCCGGCAATCCGTCACCCTCACCCGGCCAACTTCGGTCGGCCTACCCTTTCGCCCTTGCCACCATTCCTCAACCGTTGCCGCTGTCGGATCGGTCGACGCATCATCCACCACGATAATCTCAACAGTGCAGGTCCCCACCTGCCCCGCCACACTCTCCAACGCACGCACAATCCGCCCAGCACGGTTGAATACGGGAATGATGACGGTAACGTCAGCGCGCATTCAAGGAACCATCCTGTCCATTCCGTCAACTCCGGCCTGAAGAGAGTGTTCAGTTTTCAGTATTCAGACCAGGAGAAGAGAGTATTCAGAAGTCAGTTTTCAGTTTTCAGACTAGAGTGTCCCATCACTTCTCCATCTGAACACTTCCCCTCATCTGAACACTGACCTCTGAACACTCTCTTCTGAACACTTCCCCACCCCCCCTGCATAGCCGCTACAAATCCGGGAATAACGCACATACGGCATATCGTAATCGCCAGGACAACAGGCACCGCCACAATCCCGGATGCCGTTCCTTGAGGCGCCGAATCCTGCATCCTACATGTTCGGCATCCCGTGTAACACGGACCCCGTCACCGGTTAACCGGCGGCTGCAATCCGTCAGATCGTACAGGTGGCCGCCTGCCAATCCTTGATTGTCGATACTTTCCGGCGTCTCCCTCGCTGATTGTTCCGTTGCCTGTCCAGTCGGACTGTATCCATGATTCAAATGAACCACAAAGACCCGTTCACTGGCATCAATCAAACAAGCCTTCCGCCGCCGGGCCTCCCACGGAAGCCAGTTATCCCACGAGAACCGGCCCAGCGTAAACGGCGGCAAAGAGCCCCACAATCCCTTCGGAAATGCAAAATAATCCAGGGCCGCATCGGTCCCCGGAATCGCCTTGGCCTTCAGCGTATCAAGCCATGACCGGCACACGTGGTTCGTTGTTGGCGGTTCGTTGCTGGTGGAGGAATACGAATTGCCGGTTGCTGTCTCCTGACTCCCGACTTCTGATTTCTGAATAATGATCTGAGACACCAGGTGTCGGGTGTCAGGTTTCAGGCGAGATATCGCACTTCCGACAACACATTCCGACCTGACACCTGAAACCTGACACCTCTCTGCTTCCTTTAAATCCAGATTCCATCGCCGTCCGACCATCAGCCATCGCTTGAACCGCATACATTCCCGAACCGCCTCCAACAGGCCTGGAAACAACATGATATCGGCATTTACATACATCAACGTTTGGTTCGAGGCGTATTGTGCCCCCCGCTCAAAAACGGAACTGACCAACGGAACACCGGCCGGGGTCCTCTCAACAGCCGGAACATGGCGGACGCCGAGACTCCGGGCAAATTCCCCCACGCCGGGATCATCGCCCACCAGCAGGACTTCAACCTCCGCCCCCAACCGTTGCCAACTGCGGATCGCCTGTTGTTGAATGCGACCGACATGGCCCTGAAAAGCTTTTGGACAGGTAAAGAGCGTCAGCATTTCGTGCAACCTATATTCCCATCCTGTCTATCTCTCATCCCATCCTGTCTATCCTGTCAAACTCCCATCTCCCTGTTCCCTTCCCCTCTGACCTCTGAACACTCTCTTCTGAACACTTCCCCATCACCCCCGCCCCTATCCCCCAATCACCTGTTCCTCAAAATCCTCACCCAAACAACCCCAGTGCGCATCGTTGACAGGGAGCGGCTGCTGGTGTTCAAGCATCCATCGGGCCGATTCGCATATAACCATCCAGTCCAGGGTGGGCCGTTGTTCGGAAAACTTCAGCTTTTCGGCAGGCGTCATGCTCATCCATCCGGAATCGTGGTCGATATGATACGTGCACAGTTCCGGGGGCAGCACCACCTGCCGGTACCCGCAGGCCGCCGCCGCCATGCATCCGAGCGTATCGACATGAATGGAATACAACCCCAGTTCCGGATACCCCCGGATCCGCTCCCAGGCGCTCTTCGCCATCAGGGTGAAATCGCCGCATGCATCGGTATCCAGCCGGTGTATGAGATCGCGGGTATCCGGCTGAAACCACTGGATCATGGCACGTTTCAGCCGCCGCACAGACGCAAAGGATTTCCCGTATCCCCAGGGAACGTCCCCCAGCCGGCGGATCACATGCGCGGACGCATACACCAGGGCTGATGCGGGGCTGTCCGCCGCCAGGATATCCCGCGGCACATCGCACCGGTTGGCGCGGTAAAACGCACCGGGATCCAGTTTTCCCGCCGCCAGGAATCCGCACAGGGGATCCGAAAGCAACAAATCGATATTCGTGCACAAGACAAACTCCCCGCGGCTCCGGCGAATGCCGACATTCTTGGCGATCATTTGGAATAACGGGATTACCTCCGCATGCCGCCACCGGCGATGAACGGATTCCGGCACGGTTACATATCGGATCCGGAGGGGGCTGCCGGCCTGCGGCCGGGGTAATACGGCGTGCAGACGCGTCATGTCCTCCGGGGGATTCCACTCCACAAAGACCAGTTCCACCGGCATGCCAAATTGCCGGACCTGATGGTCAAGCCCCCGGATAAACCACCGCATGCGTTCCAGCATGCCGCCGCCATGGTCGTCATGACGGGATGCCACCACGATGGAAAGTTTGCATGCGTCAGGGTTCATGATGCGTTTCATCCTCGATTCGAGCGGTCGAACCCGACCCTCATTCAGGGTCCGGCGATCCCCCCGCCGGCGCAACACACACCGTCAGCAACAGTGTTCCGGGAAAATGTCATTTCCAAACCCCCAATCGGACTGGTTGAAAATCATCCCGCCGTCGCGTCGCATGCCGATGGCCCACTGCTGAAACTGTTCATGTGACAATTGGGGAACACCGGCCCGATCCAGCCTTGCATTCAAGGCTTTTTCGCCTTCCGGACTCCAACCGGATCCCTGCTGGTGCTCAAGGTGATAGACCCTGCAATCCCCGCCCCAGACCACTTCACGTATGCCCCGGTTATGCGCCGCATGACACAACAAGGAATCAAGATGCATGGAATACATTTTGAATTCCGCATATCCGTGCAATTCGTGCCACCGTTCCCGCGCCATCAACGTAAAATCGCCGCAGGCATTGGTATGAAGCCGGCAGCGACTGGTTACCGCATGCCAGCCGTGATCCTGACAGTACTCATGGAACCGGCTCCGCCAGGTGTATGCGGGATAGATTACGTGAAAGTGTCCCGTCTGCAGGTTCAGTGATCCATCCCGCCGATTGATCCGGATCGTATTCCGCCGGCAATGCTCAAGGCGTTTTCCTGCCGGCATTTCCAACAAACCCGATGTCGGGCAATCATGACGGTCAACCCGGTACATCCGGTCCGTCCGCATACGTCCGCTAAACATGCGTCGAACCAGCCGGTCGCTAAACAATACATCAATGTTGGTCGCCAACACAAAACGCTCCCTGGCGCGCCGGATACCCACATTCTTCGCCACCATTTGGAACAGGGGCAGTTTGTCCGCGTATTCCAAATGGGCGTGGACAGCGGCCGGAACAGTAATAATCCGTATGACAAGCCCACCGCGCGCAACCGGCCAGGAGATGGCCTCTGCCAGCGGAGGCCGGTCCCCAGGCGGATTCCAGTCCACGACAATCAATTCGCCGGCGAGTTGCCACCGGTCACATTGGTTACAAAGCCCTTCGACAAACAGACGCATGCGATGCAACAAATCACCGCCATGATTGTCGTTGCGAGCGGTGCATACCACGGAAAGCCGGTTATCGTGCATAGAAATGAGGATGCGTTATTGGGTTAAAAACACGACGATCACAACGTCAGTCAAAACGTACAACCCCGGCGGCCCACCCATCGCTTTATTCGCGACAGCAAGGAAGGACGTTTAACCGGTGGCTGGAACGCGGGAAACGTGAAGGGTTCCCGCCCTTCGTTCAGGCTGAACCAGAACCAATGCGCCTCCAGCGAGAACAGGTCCGCCCCCAGCGTCCCGGCAAGTTCCGTCTGCCGGGCGGCGTCATGATCAAACGCCTCGTGCAATTCCGCCGTTGCCGAATGCAGTTGGATACGGTTCCGGGATGCGAAATCGGTTATGGCCACGGCCTGTTCCACGGCGGAATCAATCGCGCCCAACCGCACCCGTCTCCCGTCATCCGTATTGCCGCGCCACAAACCCCTCCCCTGATATGAACGGGTCTCAGGCGCAAGATACCGCTCATCCGACAAATCATGCATGATCACCAGGTGGGGTTTAGCCGAGATCAGTGGGAGTATCCCGCCCAACACGCACTCGGCGACATCAAATCCATGCGCATCCCAGAAGAGCAGTATCCGTTGATGACCCTTGATCTCCTTAACATAATCAACGGTCAGTATGTCGGTTTCCCTGGCATCAATCGGATCACACCATCCTTTCCCCATCAACCCTATCACGCGGGGCAACGAGACCCTTCGCCAGCGATTCGAACGGCACAAGCTTAATATCCGGCATGGCGTCTCCAGATGCTTTATCGCCAAATTAAACGCACAGGTGGAATTCCCACCTCCACGGCCCAGTTCCAGAATAAGATCCGGACGGAATTCCCACACCATCGCCATCAATTGCGCCCACTGGTAGGGGTGCAGATCACCCTGCAGCCCGATCTGCGCATGCAATGAGACTATATCATTATAATCATCACGGAGCAGCGAGCCCCAACGCAACAACGCCATGGGCAAGAAGGCCATTAACTGAAGACCCTTGGTATAGCTGAGTAAATCTTACGACAAGCCTTAACAAAACGCCGAATCAACACCTTGAGCACTGATCCCTTAGATCGGTTCCTACATCTGTCGCAATACTCATCAGCTGCAGACGGATAAAGTAACTCCGGTTGGTGCTCAAATGCTTGCATAAATCCGTTGTACCCCTGGACTCCAGACATTTTATCTTGTGCCAAAAGGTCAAGCAGAGCAGAGACGTCGCAATACTTCCCCAACCTGCTCTTGTTCCGTATCAAAAGCGATGCTGCCCAGTCAGAAACCCCCGCAATCTCGTAGACACAAGCCAGTTTCAACAGTTTGGCTGCAACATAAGAATCATCCCCGCGCGGCACCCAGCTCACATCCCTGGCGTAAACAGCATCCCCTTGGAATGGTGCACCCAACTTTGTGTGAAATGGAGCTCGGTAGACAAATGGCGCTGGCAATTCACGTAGTGAGTATCTTCGAACATCAAGATCAACTAGTTCATATCCGGACTGACGCATCAAACGATCCGTGTTATGGAAAGTATTTTCCGTAGGTGCATCTGAACCGACATAGTTAATTTCGACTTTGACCCCAAGAATGGACATGTCCTTAAACAAGCAAGAACTCGCAGAAAGGATGTCAAAATCGGCACCATCCACATCTATCTTGACGAAATCCATATCCTTGACGCCTTTGTCCACGACAAACTCACATAGAGAAACAGTATCCTCGCCAGGAGCCAAATGAGTCCTACCCCATTGATTTAGAGCAATGAGTCCTGACTCCGCAGTGGTTCGCGCCTCTAGAATATCTGTTGCCCAAGCAGAACTCAACCGTTGCCATCGCGAGACACCACTTGTAGGACCACCCGAACTCTGGATCTTCCGCTTACCAACCCATGCAGGATAGTAATGAACAGATGGATTGGATTCTGCTGTTTTAAGCCGGCTGATTTCACCAACAATCGGATCGAATGCATGGACCACCAAGTAAGGCTCAAATACGCGCCAGCATGACGCAATACCCCCACTGCACCCCACATCAAACAAAACAAACGGGTACTTATCTAATGCATCAGAACCAGCAATTTGCCTGCATAACGCCATTATCGCCATCTTCTGATCCCCTTACCTATTGTTTGATTCGAACCGTACCCAACGGGTGGAAGGCTATTATGGTACCGACTAAATTTACAAAACCTTTCTGCTCAACCGCTCCAATTGATGTGAGCGGTTGATATCTATAACTATACTGCAACAGCAACTTCTCGAACTCGGGATCCAGCAACCTAGTTCCTGGCCTAGATCGCTCATATTCTATCATGATTGCAGGATGATGTTGCTGTATCGTCCTGTAAGCACCTCTTAATACTTCGTATTCACTTCCTTCAACATCGAGTTTTATAAAATCGAGACGAGAGAGACCACACTCTTCCACCAGATCATCAATTGTCATTGTCTTAACCATTTCACGTGCCGCGACAGGAATATCAGGGTAACGAAACCGCCCTATTGAATTGAGGCCGTTGTACTCGTCTGGAGCAACACACAGTTCTGCATGGCCAGTGTTAGCGGCAAGCGCGACTTGTCGAAGCAGCACGTTTTCAAGATTATTTCTGCGGCAGTTTTCCTTTAGATAACACATTTCTCGTTTGCTCGGCTCAACAGCAATCACCTTCCCGCCAGATCCGACCTTCTTCGCCATAAACACAGTGTATAATCCCACATTCGCACCTGCATCCAGCACTACCATACCCGTAGCAAGAACCTCATTCAGCCACGCGAACTCATTTGGCTCATACGTACCGGTTAGATATAGGCATTTACCCATCTGCGTATTGCATCCTATGGACACTGTTGTTTCACAATGCCACGGTATCGAAAGAGACACATTTGCATGCATAAGGATAAATCGACGTATTCGCGTCAACAGACGCTTGTCAGTCTCAGCGTGATTCAGCTGCCACCCAAACATTGGTTCCATATTTGGGCGTGGCGCAAATCTTCGTATAAGCCATACTTTCATAATATTCAGAAACGAACGCACTTCTGCAAATCCAACTACACCAACCATGTAGAAGAAAAGACATACACGATACATTAACCATGGCACCGGTTTTTCTCGACACGTCCGACACCCAATCGAAGAAAAGATTCTGCGGACAAAACTGCGGCTGCTTGGCAGAATAGTAGAATCCCAGTATGCCTGCTTAAGGCGATCACCCGCTAATATACCTTCTTTGATGGCCATCTCTCGCAGAACTGTCCCGGGATACATGATGAGCGAGAACACATTGAGCGAATATGGCAAGGGCAACCGAGAAAGAAGCATAATAGTCTTATCAAGATCTCGAGCAGAATCCCACGGACTGTCAATGATTATGTCATAGCAGATGTGCGACAATTTATGATGGAATGAATGAAGAACATGCGCAGCCTCAACAACTTCATTGTCCGTTTGACGCCTTCCGTATATCCTTCTCATTTTAGGGCTTCCGGTCTGTATTCCCATGCGCACAAAATATAAACCAGCATCCACCAATGCTGCAACCTTGTGAATGTTAAATAGGCCAGAGACAAGACCGTAGATGCGGAGCGGAAGATTGACACGAATCCGATATTGGTGCGCGAAATCCTCCACCTCTTCAAGCGTCCTAGCCATGAATGCATCATCGTTCAGACTAATCTCCCTAACCGCAGACATAGCGTCTTTTGCCCAACACAGTTCTTCAATAACACACCTGATTGACCTCTTCCGTATCCCCCAAGAAGTCCCATACAATTTACCATAGCTGCTGTTTGCACAATACGTGCAGCGCCCCGTGCAACCTCGGGTTGTGAACGTCTCATACATGTTTCCCGTAACATCGCCTGACACCCCGTCGTTGATTGGCATCAACGTTTGATCGACAAGATGAAAATGACCTGCACCTTCATAGTCAGGACGTGGAAGGGCATCTAATTCATCTACAAGGGGCCCAACTCCCATTGATACAACAATTCCTGCCGCTTTATACCAAATCCCTGGAAACCCTTTTTGCGCCAATCCCACTCCCTGCGATGCTAGCGCGGTCAAAGCTACTTCACCCTCTCCAACACAAACAAGATCTGCAACATCCAGACATTCATGAGGCGCAACAGTAGGATGAACTCCCCCCCAGATTACAGTAACCTTATTTTTTCCTTTTATCGCATACGTCAGTTGACACGCCTTATTAAAGTGAACAGTTGTCAGAGATATTCCCACCAGATCAACACCCTGTGCGGCAAGACAGAGCTGCTCCAATTCCTGGTCCGTAAACGCCAAACCGGTCTTGTGTCCAGCAAACACCGTTCTAACTTGATGTCCCTGCCGCTTCAAGACAGCGCTCAGCATTCGAACACCATAAGCACGGTAGTCTTCCCCCATCCAATAAAGCGTGACTATCATAAGGCACTTCCAGAAATGGTTCGAGTCTGGGTGATCCAACGGCACGGACATACGAATATTGCCTTGTAGGTTGGTTTCCAATCTATCGACAGATCTCCAATTGGCAATACACGCATGATCATGGCAGAGGGTATGTATTCTGACACTTTGTCACCTCGAACACCCAAACCTAAGTGATATATACCAGGGACAAGCAGGTTCGGTTCAACCCTGCATCGGAGCGAGAGAAGGTTCCTTTCTTCGGTTGCTTCTACCCCCATCCACATTGTCATTAGTTGAGCAATTTGACGCCCTTCTGGAAGTCCGATGCTGATGCCTATCGAACAATTAATTCTTCGTGTCGTCTCACACTCAAGCGACAATTCAAATGGTTCACCTAGTTCTATGTTGCTCGTTTCCCTACCTGCTGAATTCCTAAGCACAAGCTTCTTCCAAATGAATACACTGCTATCCAAGCATCTATCCCTAATCCGTTCCCGTCGAAGATCTGAAAGATCGACAATACAGTCGGAAACCTCGTCACTGCGATGATATTCGGAAATTGCTGAATGCGTGTCAGAATAGGCAGTAACACGCCCATTGTTAAACAAAAGACAGGCCCGACAGAGATCACTGACTACACCCATATTATGGCTCACGAACAACACGGTTCGCCCTTCCCTTGCCACTTCGCCCATCTTGCCCAGGCACTTTTTCTGGAAGGAGGCGTCGCCTACGGCGAGGACT
>Ga0208374_1000928_pt1 | contig 10252 bp, 7 predicted proteins | sample RifOxyC3_FD_184037 | JGI IMG/M metagenome (GOLD analysis project Ga0208374, IMG submission 184037) | Groundwater microbial communities from Rifle, Colorado - Rifle Oxygen_injection C3 (SPAdes) | ecosystem: Environmental > Aquatic > Deep subsurface > Groundwater | place: Rifle, Colorado, USA...
GTAGCACTTCCTGTACCTCCTGTTGGAACGGTGTACCATAATAAATTACTTCCTGTTGCTGTAAGTGCAGTTGCTGTTACTCCCTGACAATATGTAACAGGAGTCGTTGCTGTGGGAGGATCTACTGTAACATTGGGATTTTGAACTTCTACTCCTACTAATGGCATAGAGGACGTTAAATTATACCAATCCCATACGCCACTAACCTGAATGTAAACTTCACTGAAGCCAAAATCTCCCGGATACTGTCCGTCTGCGAGAAGCCAGACTGTATCTACTCCTGCTGTAATATTCATTTCAATTGTGGCGGTTAAAATAGCTGTACCTGTTACATTGTAAGGAGCAGTCAAAGGAATTGTTATTGCTTCAATGTTTCCATAAGTTGTAGTTGGAGCATAGTTTGATGTTGATGCTACTTCTGTTCGTACACCTGTGTTTAAATCCATACTGTATAAGCGGCCGGTAATAGTAGGACTGCCGGATTTACCATACAGAAAAACTGTAATTCCATTCACAACATCATTATTTAAAAAGTGATAATCTGCCCCGAATTCATAACCTGTTGCGCCCGCAACCCCTGATCCTGTAAAGCTGTATGAAGTCAAATAACTTGTTATTTCACCACCTCTCAAGTACAATGTAGTATCTGTTGAAAAGTATACAGAATCTGTATTATTCAGCGGAGTTTCATCTGTTTGAGTTTGTGTTACTGTAAGTCTCACTCCATAATCCGTAGGAACAGTTGAAACCATGCTGATATCTGCAGTTAGTGTATCTGTAATACTAGAAGCAAATGAAGCAGTAGGATTGTTGTCTCCTGTAGATGAAGTATAAGCATTATTATTTACATTTGCTGTTAATGTAACATTCGTTTGAGCATCGGTACCTACATTAGAAATAGAAGATGTAAAATAAACTTCTCCAAGCTGAGAAATCGGAGTAATAGAATAATGGCTCATACCATAGAAGTCAGCATAAACTTTGTTAATTATAATATCATTGGTAGCCAAAACAACATCAGCTTCAGGTCCGGTTACATTATCTATGAACAATGCAAATCCACCCCAGTCACTAACAGCTCTAAAACGAACTTGTACGCTACCACCATTGTAAGCAGATAAGTCAACAGTAAAAGTTGTTGGTGTTTCAACAACTCCAGCTGTATTATGACCTGTTATACCTGTTAATACATTTGTAGTACTAGTTGTCCAATTAGTACCATCAGTAGAAAATTCAATATATAATGCCATTCCTCCAGCAATCCAACTTGGTTCACCATAATAAATTTCCATTATCTCGTAACTTAAAGTAATATTACCAGCTACAGGGTGAAGAACAGGTGTAATCATAGAACCTACATTACCAGCGTCATAGTTTGGAATATCTGCAAATGCAAATAAGCCATCACCATACGCTGACGGATCAATGTTAGAAGTGCTTGCACTACCAATCCAATAGCCTGTAGCAGGATTAACCGACCAGCCTGCAGGAGGGAAAATATTAAATGATTCGCTTAAATTTGCTGTAATGTTTTTTGTAGTCTGTATAGGCGCGGGTTTTATTTCGCCTTTTTTCTTAAATAGACAAGTGTTAACCTGTTTTTTTGGCAAGTTTACTTTTTTCAATGTCTGTGCAGAAACAAGACTGACAAGAAAAAATGTAAACGCAATCATTAAGCTTAGAAACGTAAAATTTTTCATAGTATATAAATTTTAGGGTTATACGAAGCGGTAAAATTAAACATAATTTACTTTATTGCAATTCTATTTTTACAATACTCTAATGTCAATACAAACAAGAGTTTGCATGTGGCGCAGATATAATCTTCCGTTTGCAACAACAGGTACTGTCCATGCATGATTGCTTACGTTTTCAAGCTTCCGACAGCAACAACATTTTCCTCAATTCACATAACGTTTTTATTTAAAAAAAACATTTGCAATTTCTGCCTTTGCTTTTCCAATAACATTTCCCAATTCTTCTAATGAAGCGGCTTTGATGTTTTCAATGGTTTTAAAATGATCGAATAATTTTTGTTTTATTTTGGGTCCGATTCCTTTAATTTCATCCAGTTCAGAAACAATAAAAGCTTTGGAGCGCTTGTCTCTGTGGAATGATATTCCAAAACGATGTGCCTCATTTCTGAGTTGCTGTATAAGTTTTAATGATTCTGAATTTTTGTTCAGATATAAAGGAATGGAATCATCCGGGAAATATATTTCTTCTAATTTTTTTGCAATGCCTACAATTGCTATTTTTCCTCTCATTTTAAGTTTTTCGAGACTGTTTACTGCTGCGCTTAATTGTCCTTTTCCTCCATCTATAATTATTAGCTGAGGTAAAGATTTTTGTTCTTCTAAAAGCCTTTTGTAGCGTCTGAAAACAATTTCTTCCATTGAAGAAAAATCATCAGAACCAACAACTGATTTGATATTAAAATGCCTGTAATCTCTTTTGCTTGGTCTTGAATTTTTAAATACTACACAAGCAGCTACAGGATTTGTTCCCTGAATGTTTGAATTGTCGAAACATTCAATGTGTATGGGTAATTCAACAAGTCGCAAATCTTTTTTTAAAGTTTCAAGTACGCGTTGTATTTTTTCATGAGGATTTATTTTTTCAAGTTGCAGCAATTTTTCTTTCTGATAATATTTTGCATTGCGCCAGGACAGGTCGAGCAGCTTTTTTTTATCGCCACGTTGCGGTATGGTAAAAGATATTTTATCAAGCGAAAAATCCGGATCAAAAGGAACCAGTACTTCTGTTGAGACACTGTCGAAACGATTTCTTAGTTCAACGATAGCCATTGAAAGCAAATCTTCTTTTGTTTCTTCAATGCGTTTTTTCAGTTCAATCGTGTGGCTTTGAATAATAGCGCCACTCATAACTTTCATAAAATTCACATACGCCACATTTTCATCATCAATAAAAGAAAAAACATCAATGTTGTTTAAGGAAGCATTAACAACGGTGGAGCGACTTTGAAATTTCTCCAGCACTTCTATACGCTCTTTTACCTGCTGCGCTGATTCATATTTATATTCTTCTGCATATTGATTCATCATTTTTTTCAGATAAATAGTTACAGAATGCAGATTTCCTTTAATAATATTTTTTATCTCCTCAATGGTTTGCAGGTATTCTTCTTCCTGCTGATTTCCCACACAGGGACCCTTGCAGTTCCCTACATGATATTCCAAACAGACTCTGAATTTTTTTTGTTCAATATTTTCTCGCGTAAGTTTAAGATTGCAGTTGCGTAGATGATATAGTTGCTTTATAAGTTCAAGAAGAGTTTTCATCGCATAAACAGAGCCATAAGGACCAAAATATTCTGACCCGTCTTTAATAAGAGTGCGGGTTGGAAATACTCTTGGAAAATGTTCTTTTTTGATACAAATCCAGGGATAGGTTTTATCGTCTTTCAGCATCACGTTGTATCGTGGCTGATGTTTTTTTATCAGACTGTTCTCAAGAAGTAGTGCCTCTGTTTCTGTATCAACCACAATGTGTCTGATGGTTTCTATTTTCCCTACTAAAATTCTAATCTTGCCTGTATCGTGATTTTTATTGAAATAAGAAGAAACACGCCGTTTCAGATTTTTTGCTTTCCCGATATAGAGTAACTGATCATTGCTATCATAGAATTGATACACGCCCGGAAGCTCTGGTAGAATGGAAAGAAGCAATGTTATATGATCGTTATTTGAAGACAGATTATTATTTTTTAGAACTACGTTAGATATTCAATAGTGCTACAATAGATGCTCGGTAGATGGACAATTGCTTCTTCGGTAGATGGACAATAGTGCTACGATAGACTTACAATTGTTTCTTCGATAGATGTACAATTGTATTCCTATCGAACACCTATTGAATTCCTATTGTACACCTATTGAATTCCAATTGAATATCTATTGTACACCTATTGTATTCCTATTGTACATCATTTTTTTCACTGAAGAACAAGTTTTTTAACAGAAATTTTTTCTTTGCCTTCATAAACAGTAACAAAATATTCTCCTTTTATGTGTGTGCGTGAATCCCAAACAATTTTATTATTGCCCTTACTTATGTTTTGAATATAAATGATTTTTCCCATAGAATTTGTGATTTCAATTTTTCCTGTTTTTTTGATTTCATATTCAATTGTTACCTGACTGTCAGTGGGGTTTGGATAAACGTTAAGATGCATTGTGCCCTCAGTATTGCTTTCAAGAGAAGATATCCAGCTATAGGTAGCAAGTGCGTATTCTCCTTTGTAAAGCGTGTCAACAGTGAGAAACCCAACGTATGCATTTCCGGTTTTTGTAAATTTTGTTCTTCTCCATTCACGGGAGGAATTTTCGCGGAAGAATATAACAATAGAATCAGTAGTATTAATTAAAAGTTCATGGTCTAATTGCGTAGATGGGGTTGCATTATAGGAAAACTTTCCCTTTGCAAGAAATCCGTCAGATAAAATACCATCAACTTTATAATACCTGTTTGGTGAAAGCGTATATGAAGGGTGGGGCGTTTTGAATCCATCGGGAGCAACCCAGTTGTGCTCAATTCTTAAAAAAGCAGAATCGGGTAAATTTGAAACAATGGCAGTAAAATAGGCCTTGTCGAATGCATACGTGCCGGTAGTTTTAATAACTTTATAATTATCAACGGTTGCATCGGCTGTTTTTTCTTCCAGATCGGCCATTACGGCTACAGGATAAAATGGCAAACTAAATACGGCATTTCCGGTTTCACCATTAAAAGAAATTACGCGACTTGTCTGCTGCCATGCAGAATCCATGAATGTTATTTCAAATTTATTTGAATTTGCAAATTGAGTGACGCCTTTTAATCGTTGACGAACATAAATATTCACATCAAAATTTTGTCCTGCCGGCGTTACAATGAAAGAATCAATTGAGTAATGCGTGAAACCCGGAGAAAAAACAAAAAAATCAAAAAAGTCCGTCAAATCTACACCTGTATGCTGTGAAAGAAAGTCCCGCATCTGAATACTTGAAATATTATTATATGCAAACGAATCAAGCATCGCTTTTACAGCAGAAAAAAACAAAGAATCTCCAAGATAATTTTCCAGAGTATGCACTACATTTGCTCCTTTTTGGTAAACGGTAGAGCAATAGGTCATATCTAAAGGCAATCCGTATACCGCCCTGTATCCACTATCTTCAACATGAAGGTAACGAACAACCTCTGCATGCCTTGCGCGAACATGACTTTTAAAAGCATCGTGTCCGGTTACATGTTTTCTGAAAATTTCTTCACAATAAGTTGCCCATCCCTCGTTTATCCACATATCTGAATCAGTTTTACATGTTATCAGGTTGCCGAACCAGTGGTGTGAAAGTTCATGCGCTAAAAGTTCTTCATAATATAAAGTGTTATCAATGCAGGCATTCGGATAAGCAATATTTGTGGCATGCTCCATGGCACCGCTGTTAAAGGGCACTCCGACATAACCCACACGTTCCCACCGGTAGGGTCCAAAACAATCTTCATAAGCAGCAAGAATATTATTCAGATTAATAAATGAATTTTTTGCTTTAGTCGTGTCTGCCGGACGCACATGAAGGTATGTGGGAATATTTGCCTGAATCCCGTTGAATGTGTCAATGACAGCAGCATAATCGCCAACTGCAACAGATGTAAGATAGGTCGGAATAGAATTATTAAGTTTCCAGTGATAGGTTTTTGACAGGGTGTCATTATTTGTAACAGATTGCAGTGTTCCACCGCAAACAGCATATTTGTCGAAGGGCGTGATGATATACAAATCATACAGTGCACGATCAACAAAATCATCTACGCAAGGAAACCAAGTTCTGCCATAGCAATGGGGGTAATCTGCAAAGCCCACACCCAGATTATAAGCTCCTCCGCTGTAAAAATAAAATCCACCCCAACCGGAAGGATCTGTAACCGGATGCCCGTGATAAAAGACAGTTACCAAAAATGTATCGTTTGCAGAAAAACCTGAAGTCTGAATTTTCAACAACGTATCATTGTACGTATAATTTACATCAGAAGAATTAATTTTTACTGAATCAACATTCAATTTTAGTAAATCAAGACAAAATACATCAAGATTGTTAATTTTTGAAGCAATTCTCAGCTCCGTATTTCCAGAAATTTGCTGATTGATGTAATCTTCAAAATTCAGTGTAATTTTATAATGCAGAACATCTATTGAATCACTGTGCAGCTTCGTATTCGCAATCATACTGATATTGAACAGAAGGACTGTTAAAAGAGGCAAAAATATTTTTTTCATAACAACAAAAATTAAAAAATGCAAGATAGGAATAATGGAGAAGAAGAACAAATTTTTATATCTTTACAGTCTCGTTTTTTGAAAACAATTTATGAAATTACCATACAACCTTATGTAAATATAACAATTTTCGGAGCAAGCATAACAAAAAAAGAAAACAATGCGAAACAAACGATTAAAATTAAGTGCTGTATTTTTGCTTGGACTTGGATTAACAGGACTACAGGCACGGGAAAATATTTACACCACGGGTGGTAATTCATCCGGCAGCGGAGGTTCTGTAAGCTATTCCGTTGGTCAGCTTACCTGCCAAACCCACGTCCCGAGTGGGAAGCCGAACGTACAAGTTGGAGCAGTAATAATTCTGCCGGAGCTTTTGCCTCTCCGCTTAAATTGTCCGTGGCAGACTACCGCAGCAACAGCAATGGTTCGCTCTACAGTGTGGATTCCATCGGCGGCTATGGATCAAGTACCGTGGATGATACCGACTCGCAGTGCTTGTTCTTCATCGACAGCACTGCCAGCATGAGCATCGGCTACCGGGCGACCGGAAACTCTGTACGTTGCCTTAAGGATTAAGAGAGTAAAGAGTAGAAAGGTAGCAACGCAGTTGCTTTAAAAGCTTTCTACTTTTTTTCTTTATAAATATCACGATTGAATTGGATTTTTTACATTTTGCATCATTTATTGATTTGGAAATTTCGCATTTTATTTCATTTATTGGTTTGGATTATTTATATTTGCAGTTGGTTATTGATTTGGAAATTTAATAATTCTATAAAAAAATGTATCTGAAACGAACAATAGATAAAGAATTGCTAAATTGGCAATCAGCAAAAAATAGAAAACCTCTGATGTTGCGAGGAGCTCGTCAGGTAGGTAAAACCTCAACTGTTAAAAATTTCGCAGCACATTTTACATATTTTGTAGAAATAAACTTTGATGAGCAGCAGGTTTTTTCTATCATATTTGAAAAAAAATTATCGGTATTTGAAGTTTGCGAACAACTTTCGGTATTAACCAACACTCCTATTGTTGAAGGGCAAACCTTGTTGTTTTTTGATGAAATACAAACTTGTATTCCTGCTATTAGCATGCTTAGGTATTTTTACGAGAAAATGCCCGAATTGCATGTTATAGCGGCAGGCTCTTTATTAGAGTTTGCTTTGTCCGATATTCCTTCCTTTGGTGTTGGCAGGGTTCGTTCGTTGTATATGTACCCGCTATCTTTTCACGAATTTTTAATGGCTCATGGAGAACATTTGTTACTAGAGCAATTGAACAAGACCGGCGTCTCCAATCCATTATCAGAACCTATCCATCAAAAATTAATTACGCTGTATAAAAAATTTCTCATTATCGGAGGTATGCCTGAAGCAGTGAGCGTATATGTAAACAGTAAAGATTTATTGGAAGTACAACGGGTATTAAACGATTTATTGATATCTGTACAAGCCGATTTTGCCAAATATAAAACGAGTGTGCCCGGGGCAAGGTTGGTAGAGGTTTTTAATGCCGTTGCACGGCAGGTGGCAATAAAATTCACTTATTCTTATCCAAATGCTACCTTGAATAATTTGCAAATTAAAGAAGCCATAGAGCTTCTAAAAATGGCAGGTTTGGTTTATGCGGTTACACATAGTGCGGCAAATGGTATTCCTTTGGGTGCTGAAATAAATTCCAAAAAGACAAAATACTTGCTTTTTGATACAGGAATATTTCAACAGATTTTAGGTTTAAATATCGCTGATTTACTAATAAGCGATGATTTTAATGCTATTAACAAAGGCAATATTGCAGAACTTTTTGTAGGATTGGAATTGTTAAAAGCCGAAAGTTGCTATCAAAAGACCGACTTATTCTATTGGCAGCGTGAGGCTAAAAATAGTCAGGCAGAAGTAGATTATGTTTGTCAGTTTAATAATGCCATTGTTCCGGTTGAAGTTAAAGCCGGAACAAAAGGAAGTATGCAAAGTTTGTATTTATTCTTAAAAGAAAAAAAACTAACCCTGGGTTTTAGACTTTCTCTTGAAAATTTTTCGAAAATGGAACAAATTAATATTTTGCCAGTTTACGCAGTTAATAATTTAGCCGATAATTTACAGAAATAAAAAATAATTAGAACCATGAATAATCGCATTATAGATATTTTGTTATTATGCATATCTCTAATATCCATACCTGCTTTTGCACAGCACAGCATCACTGGCAATTTCCCTCCTTTGTCAGGTCAGAAGATTCTTCTTATGGGTTTTGACGGTTTTGATATTTATACCATGTGATAGTACTCTGGTTAATGAGCAAGGCATTTTTATATTAAAATATACCGATAAAGATTATGGCATGGGCTATTTGTCGGTCGCCGACAATAAACAGTTATTTTTAGTTCTTGGCGGTGAAAGTGTAAAGTTGAAAGGCAAAAGTTTTGCCATAGCTGAAAGTATTAAAATTATTGAAGGCTATGAAAACCAAGTTTTTGAGCAATATGCAACCGAACATCCACTCAGGGAGCAGGCATTAAGTGCATGGGGCTATTTAGTGCTTGCAAGAAAACGTCAATTTCTGCGTTACTCTCGACCTGAAAAACAGTCATGTACATTAGTACACTCCTGATTTTCAGGTCTTCGAAAGCCTTGAACTTGACGTTTTCTTATCAAGCACTGACACTGTCAATCAAAAAACATGAGTTTTCTTGCTGGCACTATTTAGAAAAAATTTATAGTATAGATTCTCTTTTTGCATTGCAGAAAACACCCAAACAATCAATTACCAACGAAACGCAACGAATAAAAAACCGAAGATAGCTTGTTTTTAGCCGTTTTACCCAAAAATTTTTACGTAAGCTACTATTTGCCACTTCGCAAATTAGTCAGTTCTGTTTCTACCATTGCACAATACCGTACCGAAGAAATACAGGCTACTATCAATGCGTTTAGAAAAATTGACTATACCGACCCTCATTTGCAAAAAAGCGGCTTGCCGGCAGATGTTATTGAAAGCCATTTTTGGTTGATAGAGAATAGCGGACGTTCATTAGATTCCATTTATATTGAAATGAATAAATCCATTGACTTCTTGGTCGAAAATCTTTTACAAGATAATCAACAATTGAATGAGATAACAGAATATTTATTCAAATTTCTTGAAAAACGCAGTTTGTTCAAAGCATCGGAATATTTAGCCTTAAAATTACTCAATGAAAAGGATTGCTCCATTAACAATGATTTTGCTGCTCAATTGGAAAGCTACCGTGCTATGAAAAAAGGCATTATTGCTCCCGATTTTGCTTTCAAAAAAGATATAATTAACCTCGGCTATAAAGCTACTAAACTACCAAAAAAACTTTCAAATTTAATAAGCAAATATACCGTAGTGGTATTCGGAGCAAGCTGGTGTCCGCAATGTCCGCAATAACTTTCAAAAATTTCAGGGATTTACAAAAAATGGAAAGAACAAGAAGTTGAAGTAGTTTTTATATCGCCCGACGAAGACAATAAAATGTTTAAAAGTTTTGCAGGAGTATTTCCATTTATCAGCATCTGCGATTACCAAAAATGGGAAAGCCCAATCGTACAAAGATATCACGTATTTGCATTACCTACCATATATTTGCTAAATGACAAACGAGAAATTTTGCTTCGACCAAATTCTGTAAGTCAATTAGATTTGTGGGTTGATTGGTATTTGGTGCAGGGAAATAAATAGCTCCCATGCTAGCTCGAATTTGCAATCCGGGCAAATCTTCTAATTTTACCTTATAATATTCCGCACTATATCGGATTTGCAATCTGAGCAAATCTTCTAATTTTACCTTCTAATTCCTGCTATTCACAAAAAACTTAATACAAATTTAACACAAATAGGTATTTTAACCCATTGGATATTTAAATTTTTATATATAATTTTATACCCTCATATTTTGTAATCAATTAAAATTTAAATACTATGAAAAATTCTTTACTGCTTCTTGCT
>Ga0208374_1000931_pt1 | contig 10233 bp, 5 predicted proteins | sample RifOxyC3_FD_184037 | JGI IMG/M metagenome (GOLD analysis project Ga0208374, IMG submission 184037) | Groundwater microbial communities from Rifle, Colorado - Rifle Oxygen_injection C3 (SPAdes) | ecosystem: Environmental > Aquatic > Deep subsurface > Groundwater | place: Rifle, Colorado, USA...
CTTCGCAAGTCTCCTCCGTATTCTCGTCAGGCACTGGAATGGCGAACTCGATTCCCTGTGGATGGCATCCGCCGCCTGATTCAGGTCAATGAATCAGGGATGCGCCCCAACCAGACCAGACCCAACGAAAAACATGGATATTCATCCGCGATTCGCTACGATGTATGGCTATATAGAAACACTCATACGGGAGTATGCATGAAAACATTGTTGTCCGGATGTCTTGCCAGCCTGATGATGCTCACACTCGCAACGCCGGTTCACGCCACCGAGGGCGGTGGCGGCGCCTATCCCAACGGAGCCGAAGGCTTCATGGCCGGAGCCGTTCCGCCTCCCGGAAACTACCTGGTCGACTATGTCCTCTATTATTCCGCCGACACATTCAACGGACCGGACGGTAACAGCGCCCTGCCGGTATTTGATCTCCAGGTGCTCGCCAATGTTGTCCGATTGATCCACGTGTCGGAAACCAAGGTGTTCGGGGGATTCTGGGCCGCCCACGTGTTCATCCCGATCATGGATCTGGATGTCACCGTACCCGGCATGAACGACCGCAAGACCGCCCTGGGCGATATCATCGTCGACCCGATGGTCCTGAGCTGGCACTCCAAGAACTGGCATGCCGCCGCCGGACTCGACATCTTCATTCCCTCCGGCAGCTACGATGCCGCCGACCTGGCCAACGTCAGCCGCGGATACTGGACCCTGGAACCCGTTTTCGGATGTACCTACATGAGTGACGGCGGCCTCGATGTGTCGGCCAAGTTCATGTATGACTTCAACCTCGAGAATTCCGACACGGATTACACCTCCGGTCAGGAGCTCCACGCCGACTATACCGTGGCGCAGCGGTTTGGACCCTGCTCCATCGGCGTCGGCGGCTACTACTACCAGCAGGTGACGGACGACGAATGCGACACTCCCGGTGTGTCGGTATCCGGCAAAGGCAAGGCCCTCGCCGTGGGACCGCAGATCAAGTACGATGCCGGAAAAATGAGCTTTATCGCCAAGTACCAGAAGGAAGTGGAAACCGAGAATCGCCCGGAAGGCGAAGCGGTATGGCTGAAATTCATCTGCGCATTTTGAGGGATCATGCTGGAAGATCTGAAACAGGCGGTCTGGCAGGCAAATCTGGATCTTGACCGGGCCGGGCTTGTCACCCTGACCTGGGGCAACGTCAGCGGAATCGACCGGACCGCCGGCCTGATGGTGATCAAGCCGAGCGGGGTTCCGTATTCCGAACTGAAGCCGGATCACCTTGTCGTCCTCAACCTGGACGGCAAGGTGGTGGAGGGCAAACTCAACCCCTCCTCGGACACCCCCACCCACCGGTGTCTGTACCGGGCCTTCCCGGCGATCGGCGGCATCACGCATACCCATAGCGTCCATGCCACGGCATTTGCCCAGGCCTGCCGCGAAATTCCCTGCCTGGGAACCACGCATGCCGATCATTTCGCGGGACCTGTACCCGTGGCCCGCGCGCTGACCCCTGCCGAAGTGGAAGCGGATTATGAAGGCAACACCGGGGTGGTTATAGTCGAACGATTCAAATCGTTAAACCCCATGGAAGTACCGGGGGTACTGGTCTCCCATCACGGCCCCTTTACCTGGGGCAAGCACGCGATGGACTCGGTGAAGAACAGCATCGCCCTGGAAGTGATCGCGCGTATGGCGCACATCACCCTCGCGATGAATGCGGCGTCCGGCCCGATCCCGTCACATATTTCCAACAAGCATTACACCCGCAAGCACGGACCCAACGCCACCTACGGCCAGCGGTAGGGCGCAATCGGCGAAAGCCGCCCCGCCATCCCTGGACGGCACCAACCAGCCAGATATCTCACGCAGAGGCGCAGAGGTAACAGAGAACTGCACCAGACCAGAGGTTCCGGTTACTCGTTAACCGCTCTCGTCGCCCGTTCTCGTTTACCAAAAAGATGGGAGTCGGCTGACGAGAACGGACGACGAGAGCGATTTACGAGTAGAGAATCTTCATGTCAACTGAATACTGACCTCTGAAAACTGAACACTTCCCCTCCCCGTCCCTACCGGTACCCCAGTTCCGCGGACAGGTCGAAGTAACGTTTGATGCCGTCCGCCGGAACGTTCCAGGGGATGTGATTGCCGACGCACATCATGTATCCGCCCGACAGCTTCGCCGTTTCCACCATGGAATCCACCATCTTGCGGATCTCCGCAGGGTCATTCCGCATCAGGACACGGTTGTCGCCTTCCCCGGCGATGAAGCAGTTCTTGTATTTCCGCGCCATGGCCTTGTAATCGGTAAAGGGTTCGCTGATGATCCCGCGTGCGCCGCAGGCCATGACATCGTCCACGAACGCATTCACGCATCCATCCACCATGAAGATCACTTCTTTGCCGGCCCGCTTGAGGATGTCCCAGTACTCCTCGTAACAGGGGAAAATGAACTTGCGCATCCAGGCCGGGCTGCATACCGGACCTTTGGTCAGCACGATGTCGTCGTGGCAAACGACAAAGTTCACCGGCAGACGGGCAAAAGCCCGGAACACCCGCCGGTTGATTTCGGCGAACTCACCCATGATCCGTTCAAATTCCGGTTCCAGGCATAACGACAGGAAATTCTCATAGCCGAACACCAGCATCGGCCACTGGAACATCGTGTTGTAAAAAGAGGTCGAGGCCGACGAACCTGCCGGCCCCTTGTCACCCCATTCGGCGGGATAATGCTTGCGGTAGCGCTGGTAGATCACCTCTTCCGACCGGTAATCGCCATCCTCGACGACGCCCCACCCCGTGAAATCCCCCTGCTCCAGGGGGCTGAACTTCAACATGTCGTCCAGGCTCTTGAACCGGTGGCTGGCATCTTCCTGTTGCCAGTGGTCGCGGAGCGCATGCCCCCACCGCCCCTTCCCCTTATCCTGCTGGGCATCGATGCGCGGCAGCGGATCGTCTTTTTCCGGAGGCCAGAGATTGATGAACGGATACATCTCATTCAGTTTAAGCATGCAGGAACGCGGATGATCATAGAAATCGATACCGGTAATGGCGGTGGCAGCATCCGGATTGGACCAGTGCTCCCAATGAACGATCCGTTTCGGCCCATGCCCCATGTAAGTCTGGTAACGCACATCTTCCGCCATAAAAACCTCCCATGTTTCGGTCAATCACCCGACATCGCCGAACCCTGCCACAAATCCCCCGGAATATTCAAAGGGAATCCATGGAGACGAGTGTTCAGTTTTCAGTGTTCACTGCATAATGTATGAGCGGTCCCTCTAATATTTCCCATCCCCCAACCAGATGGGATCTCACGCAGAGGCGCAGAGATAGCAGAGAAGAAGGACCGCAGAGGTTGCGGGTCTTTGTACCGCCCGGGTACGGTCGGAACAAATCCCCGCAACGGTGGTCCGGAAGAGTTGGGGAGCGGAGGATTGTGGGATATACAAGATGAGACTCTCTGCGAACGTTGCGCATTTGGGTTGCGGTTCCCCAATTGTCAACCGCTCTCACGTGCCACGCCGAAGCGTCCGTGCGAAGGCGGGTCGTCCGTTCTCGTCAGCCGACTCCCATCTTTTCGGTAAACGAGAACGGGCGACGAGAGCGGCATACGAGTAACCGGAACCTCACCTTTCCCTGTCCGTCTGCGAACTCCTCTTCGAGGCAACGTTCCGGTTGGTATGGGCTTGGCGTCTGCGCCAAGCGCAGGCTTGCCGCGCCGAAGCTTCTGTGCGAAGGCGGGTTCTCTGCTACCTCTGCACCTCTGCGTGAGATCCCATCCCCATCCCATCCCGTTTTTCCGTCTTCCGTTTTCCGTACGGGCGCCAGCCCGCTTGCCCCGAAATGGAAGCCCGTCGGTTCGTCACACGGCCTGCCCACCACCGCAACCAGACCGGCCCGGGGTCGGGCCGGCTCCAGCCGGACCAGATGGGCTCGCGGGAGCTCGCCCCTCCATGCGCTTCGCACGACTTCATACTCTTTTCCATATTCTATCGCGGTGCCGGCGTACTCGCCCGGACCGCGAGGTAAACACGGGCTTCCATTTCGATCAGGGCAACGGCTTCGCGTTAGATGGCTCCAGCCGCAAGGCGGAGCCGTCGGCGCCATACTCCTGGTATGCGCCGATGGCGACAACGCCGCGGATGGGGCCATATCATGGTTAACCCTTCGAAGCCTTGGCGAAGTAGGGCGCGAAACCGTTGCCCCGAAATGGAAGCCCGTCGGTTCGTCACACGGCCTGCCGACCACCAACCCGCACCAAACCAGACCGACCCACCACCAACCACACCCCCGCCAACACCACCACCAGCATGCCAAACCCCTGCACATACAACCCCGTCACCGGCGGCGCATACCGGAACACCACCTCATGCTGACCACCCGGAACATACGTCCCCAACGTCAGGAAATTACATCGCAACACCGGGGACGCCTTCCCATCCACGCTCGCCTGCCAATGCGGCGCATGCTTCTGGCTGAACACCAGCACACCGGAAACATCGGTCGTCACCTTCAACCGCACCTGCTTGGGCGTCAACTCCAACACCTCCACCGACCCGACCAGATTCGACTGCACCCCCTCCGGTGGGGGGGGCAGCTCCGACCCTCCGGCAACCAATACCTGGCGATGCGGATCGAATCCCGGATTTGCCAGTTGACGGCATACCGTCTCATCCGGCGTCACCACCCAGTCATGAACCAGGGCAAAACGCGGCATTCCCTTGAACTCCAGCACCAGGTGCCCCGCCCGTCGCAAATCCAGCACCGGTGATACCCCCACCCCGTCCTGCTGGGGAAACACATCAAACCCCATCACCGGCGTGAATGAGGATGCCAACCGCGGATCCTTGGTCACCTGTTCCCACACCTCCCGCGGCGCCAAGGCATACCGTACAGCCGCCAATTCCCAGGGACGCACGGGATTACGCCCCACCACACTCAAGAACTGCTGATAATCCGCCGGCATACGCGGCATTTGGACGATATTGAATGCCGGAATATTGTGATACGGAAAGACCACGCTCAGCCAATGATTGTAGAAACTCGACTGGTTCAGTAACAGGACCCGGCCATGGTTCAGTTTCTCCTTCAGGAACTTAATCACCGCATGTTCCGTGGTGATCGAATCCGCCCGGATGGTTTTGACATAATGTTGGGACAACGCCCAGGCATCCAACGCCACAACAACAACCAATACGGCTGCCATCCCCCATTGCCGTTTCCGGCGTTCATAACCCCATGGTGAGGACAACGCCCACACCACCACGGCACACACCAACGCCAATCCGCCGCCAATCATCACCGCCTGGATCATGTTCGACACGATCACCGGGGCCGCTTTTCCCCACCCCTGTGCCGCAAAGGTCTTCTCCTGTATCCCGTGTGCCGACGCCAGAAACAACCCGTATATCATCAACAGCACGCCGAACCCCGCCGTCGTGAACACGAACGCCTTGACCCGGCCCTGGAAACGCGGCCGGAAGGATCCCAGTCGTTCATTCAACAGACCATCCAGCCCGTAGGCGCACAGAATCCCGATTGCCAGTTGGAACACCTGGATGAACTTGTTGGGGTTCCGGATTTCACGCACCAGTGGCAACTGGTAAAATAGTGAATACAGGGGGAAATATTTGCCGAAAGACAGCAGAAGCGTGATGACGGCGGTAACACCCCAGAACAGCACCTCGGCCCGTCGATCCAGGAATAAACCGATATCATCTTCCTCAATGGTAGGGCGTTCTCGCCGAGAGCGCCGCTCTCCTCCCTTGATCGTCCCAACTCCCGGAATCACATAGATCACCAAGGCAAGCATCGCCAGCAGGATCGGGATGGACCCGATATAGATGCTTTCCAGTCGGAAATTCATGAATCCCTGGCCGGTCTTCTCCCAATCGGCGGATCTGCCGGTCCGCCCCCAATAGGGTCCCTCCGGCTCTCCGGACCGCCACCCCGTATAACCCGGAGCCACCAGGTCAATGGTTTCGTCCGGCGGAACACTCCATTGCGTGATGAAATTCCAGTGCTCTTGCGGGTTTTTCGGCGACTCCTCGGTTTTCGCATCCGACACATTGGTTGTGAACACGCTCAACATGCTTGACCCGGCAATCAGCAGAGCGACCACACCCACCGGGACCAGGAATCGGATCAACCCGACCACCCCCCACCCGTGGTGCCGCACCCAGGCAAATACGGCATAGGATCCGACAAACAAGCCAAAGAACAGCGCCACATCCTGTTGTTCCAGCAACATCCCGCCGACAGCCCCGCCGAGCAGTACCGCCCACCCCACCCGTCGGCTCGTCACCGCATGGTGAATACACCACAACGCCGCCGCCGCAAACATGATCACCCCGAACTTCCCAATATGCCCGGCATACAACAGGGTGAAATTGCTGCCCAGGAACAAAATGGCAAACACACCTACAAGCATGCCGACAGCGGATATTTTCTTGTCCTTAAAGAATCCAATCAAGAACCAAGAAGCCAGAACCACGTTAAACGCATATATCCAGTTGTTATATATCCTCGACGGCAAGAACCAATTAAGTACATTCGACCAAGTCAACGCACGCAGCGTGTCATAACCTAACAAAGGCGAATGCCAAAAATGCCCGAGATAACCCCACGGAAACATTATTTGCCTTGATGTAATTGCGCCAAGATTACTGTCTCCGGTTAGCAGAATGCTCGTCGTGTTAAAGGCCGACATACAAAGAATCATGATCAGCCCAAGGCTGACAGCACCGGCAATCCAAACCGAGTTCCACCGATCATCATTTTTCATATGCACCTACCTGCGAAACAATAAATGCTTTACCTTCAATATCCCATTTAATAAACAATTATTATCGACATCCATCTCATTCGCAATGCGCGTTCTGCACATGTAAAAGGCCGATCTGCTGCTGATGTGTATTTAGTGAATTCTGGACCTTGAATACCCGGACAAGTTAAGCCATATTCGAATCAAATATTCATACAAACACGATCATGATTAACGGCAACCAACAATCCGTAAAACACTTTTTAACAATCATCTATTTTCTCCATCCCAAATGAATATCGCCATCTGTACTCGGCATATTGGGTCTGCTGCCGGAACCGGCGCTGATCAAGTGGTCAATAATGCGTTTCGCGCACTTGTGACACATGACCACATTAACACATACTTCCCGTATCACGAACAACTCGGGAAGTGGGGGCGGTCTGGATTGCGAGCAACCCTGGCCCCACTTATCTCGGACATCCTTCTCAAGAATTTATGGATACCCCAATGGGCTCAACATCATCACATCGATATTCATTTACACCTCGCTCCTCCCTGCATATATGTTCCAACCCACATACCACAAATATGTTACATCTACGATGTTCCCCGTGGCCCTGATAACGCACGCCTATGTCACCGGCTGTTCAATGATTATATTGTCAGAACGAGCGCACATCGCACCGATCACATCATCGCCCTGACAACCGCCATGAAGGACGATATCATATCTTCATACGGCATCCTTCCCGAACGCATTACCGTAATACACCCATGTATAGACCTTGGCATTTTTAATCTCCCAAATTCCGGACCGAAATGCAACATGCCCCAGGAACTCCATGATGTGAAGCCAGGATACATGCTGGGAATTGTGAGTCGGCTTGTACCAAGGAAAAACCCGGCTGCTTATCTCGAAGTATTTTCAAGGCTTCCGCCCGCCGTAAGAAAGAAACACAAACTGGTATTGCGCATTCCTGCAGACATGCACGACCTATGTCAATTCGTGAATACAACCCGCATCCAGGAGATAGCGCCGGACATCAGGTTCTTGAAGGAACCGCTTGATATACAAAGCATTGCCGCTCTCTACCAGCATGCGGGTGTCCTCCTTTTCCCATCACATTACGAAGGATTTGGACTCCCTATTATAGAAGCATTGGCATGCGGTCTCCGCGTAGTCGCATCAAATATACCCGCTTGTCTGGAAGCTGGGGGAACTGTGGCCTCATACCACGATCCGACGGACTTTGCTGGCATGATGGCTGGATGTCTGAAGTCACTTCATGAGTGGCAAATAAATCAGTCATTCCATGCCGGACACAAACACGCAGAACAGTTCAGCCGTGAAGCCTTCGCCTCAAACATGATGAACCTTTTCGAGGCAATGACACGATCTCGTCCTGCCGCTAACTGCGTATTCCGGGATGAATCGGCCACTGAATCCGGGATTGAACCGGCCACCCATTCCGGGATTGAACCGGCCGGGTAATCCGGAGTAAATCGGCCACTGAATCCGGGATGATATCGGCCACTTTTGGGTGGGTCCGGAATGAGTGGCCGATTGATTCCGGAAAGGGTGGCCGGTTCAATCCCGGAATGGGCGTAGCGACGCTGGATAACGAGGCATAGAGTTTCCGAAATTGCCGATGGACGGCAAGGGAGGAACTCATGTCGAAGCAGAGGTTATCCATGCGTAAGTTGACCGAGATTCTCCGGCTGAAAGCGGCCGGGTTGAGTGCGCGACAGATTGCCCACAGTTGCGGGGTAGCCCGGAGTACGGTGGCGGAACAGCTGCGTCGGATGGAAGCCGCCGGTATTCAATGGCCGCTGGATCCGGAGCTGACGGAAGAAGCGTTGGAAGGGCAGTTGTCGGGCACCGATCGCCCGGTTCGCAAGCGCGATGAGGCACGTCCCCTGGCGGATTGGCGCACGATTCACAAGGAGCTGGCGCAAAAGGGTGTGACGCTGAAGTTGCTGTGGCAGGAGTATCGTCAGGCACAACCCAACGGATATCGTTACAGCCAGTTCTGTGAACATTACAGTCGCTGGGCGGGTAGCCTGGATGTCTCGTTGCGGCAGACGTACCGGGCGGGCGAGCGGTTGTTCGTGGACTATGCCGGGCTGACGATGCCGGTTCATGAGCCCGAGCGTGGGCTGATCCACGAGGCTCAGGTTTTTGTCGCGGCCCTTGGCGCCAGTCACTATCTGTACGCGGAAGCCACCCGTAGCCAGCAACTGCCCGACTGGATAGAAGCGCACATCCATACCTATGAATACTTGCAAGGGGTTCCGGAGATCACGACATCGGATAACCTGAAAAGCGGAGTCGCCCGCGCCTGCCGCTACGATCCGGACATCAACCCGACCTATCAAGACATGGCCCAGCATTACGGTACGGCCATCATTCCGACCCGGCCGCGGCATCCCCGCGACAACGCCAAAGGGGAGAGCGGCGTCCAGGTGGTGGAACGTGAAGTGCTGGCCCCGTTGCGGCATCAGACCTTCTGTTCCCTGGTGGAACTGAACCAGGCCATCCGGCTACGGCTGGATGTGGTGAATCGCCGGCCCATGCAAAAGCTGGAGTCTTCCCGCCATGACTTGTTCGCCGAACTGGATCGGCCGGCGCTCAAACCCTTGCCACCGACCCGTTATGAATATGCCGAGTTCCGTAAAGCCCGGGTCAACATCGACTACCACATCGAGGTGATGGGCCATTATTACAGCGTTCCCTACGAACTGAAAGGGCAGCAACTTGATGTGCGGCTGAGCGTCCGCATGGTGGAAGTGTTGCTCCGGGGTCGGCGGGTGGCGGCCCATAGGCGCGATGACCGCAGAGGGCGGCACACCACCGATCCGTCACATATGCCCCGCGCCCATCGGGAATATCTGTCCTGGACCCCGAGCCGTATTATTCATTGGGCGGGCACCATCGGGCCGAACTGTGCCCGTGCCGTGCAGCAGATCATCGAGAGTCGGACCCATCCCGAACAGGGATATCGAGCCGCGCTGGGGATCATTCGCCTGAGTAAAAGCTATGAGGCATCCCGGGTGGATGCCGCCTGCCGGCGGGCCATGGCCCTGGATATCTGCCGGTTTCAGAGCATCCAGTCGATGCTTAAACACGGCAAAGATCGGGAGGCTTTATCTGCCGAAACGCCGGTCGATACCGCTTGCCGGGCCTATCATCAGAATGTTCGAGGCGCCCACTACTACAACGAAACGGAAAGGTTGGTGATGCATGCTGAATGAACAGACCAAAAGCAAGTTATACGCCATGAAGCTCCACGGGATGGCCACGGCCTATGAGGAACAAGGCCAACAGCCTCGGGTGGCGGAACTATCCTTCGATGAACGCTTCGGACTGCTGGTGGACCGACAATGGACGTGTGGACCCGGCACTCGGATAATGCACCAATCGGCACTTAGAAAGTGCACCACCCTGAGGCATGATTTCCCCCGACGCAATGAGGCGTCGGGAAGGAAAG
>Ga0208374_1000939_pt1 | contig 10153 bp, 9 predicted proteins | sample RifOxyC3_FD_184037 | JGI IMG/M metagenome (GOLD analysis project Ga0208374, IMG submission 184037) | Groundwater microbial communities from Rifle, Colorado - Rifle Oxygen_injection C3 (SPAdes) | ecosystem: Environmental > Aquatic > Deep subsurface > Groundwater | place: Rifle, Colorado, USA...
TGCTTGCTGAAGATGGTAAAAAGATGAGTAAACGTCTCAAAAATTATCCAGACCCAATGGTTGTTTTGGAAAAATATGGAGCTGATGCACTTCGTTATTATCTAGCTTCGTCTCCTGTGATGTATGCTGAAGGTTTGAATTTTTCTGAAAAAGATGTACGAGAAGTTTACAACAAAGTGGTGAATACTCTTTGGAATGTATTTAGTTTTTACTCCATGTTTGACACTGATTCCACAGATTTAAAAAAAGATTACACAGAATCTACACATATTTTAGACAAATGGATCATGGCGAAGTTGCATTCTTTGTTGAAAGAAGTAACTGAAAAAATGGAAGAGTACAAACTTGCTGAAGCTAGCCGTCCAATTTTAGATTTTATTACCGAACTTTCACAGTGGTATGTGCGTCGTTCGCGTGATCGTTTCAAAGATGAAAATAGTGCAGACAAATTGCAAGCTGTCGCAACACTGCGTGAAGTGTTGATGACACTTAGTAAAGTGATGGCACCTTTTACACCATTTATGTCTGAGAGACTTTATCAAGAATTGGGTGGAGAATTAGAATCAGTTCATTTAGAAATGTGGCCACAAGTAAATGAAAAGTTGATAGATAAAAAAGTCTTGGAAGAAATGGAAACAGTTCGTAAAGTGGTAGAGATGGGTCTTTCTATGCGTTCAGAAAGTGGTATCAAAGTACGTCAAGTATTATCACAATTTTATATTTCAGGAGCTGAATTTGCTTTTGCTGATTCCAAAAATATTATAGCTGAAGAATTGAATGTCAAAGAAGTTTTGCTTGAAAATTTTGATAAAGAAGATAATCATTTGAAGAAAAAAGAAGATTGGGGATTTAAAATGGCTCTAAATATTCATGTGACTGAAGAATTGAAAAAAGAAGGTCTGGTGCGTGAGATAGTGCGTACTATCAATCAGATTCGTAAAGAGCAAGGTATGACTATTGCTGACGAGGTTATCGTAGAATATCATACAGAAGATGAAAATTTGCAAGCAGTTTTTGTAGATTACTCCACTGAAATTAAGAAGAGTGTCTTGGCTAGAGAATTGGTAGCAGAGAAAATTGTGTTGGATGAATCGGATGATAAATTATATAAGATTGACGGAGTGGAAGTGTTGTTGAGTGTTAAAAAATAAAAATATTAAAGTATTAAAATATTAAAAAAGACGTTGTGAGACGTCTTTTTAGTTTGACTTTTTTATAGGTAAATGATTAAATTGTTTTAGGTCTTGAAAAGGGAGTAGGCTTATGGGATTGTATTTTTTGGTTGGTATCTGTGTACTCATCGTTCTCGTCGCTGTCGCGGATTTCGTGCGCGACGAGCTGAATCGAAGAGCTAATAACCGATTCAGGCAGAAGTGTTATGATTCTGTTCATGCTCTTAGTGAGGAGCATAAAGCGAGATGTCAAGCTCTCATCGCCGTCGCGAAGAACGGCGAAGGGAAGGTGAGCGAGTAAGTTCGCCTTTGGGGGAGACTCTCGGTTAGCGGGCGCGAGCTTGTCTAATCGAGAGTCGTCGGTTCATATCTATAATTCGTTCAAATCCGTTAGATCCGTTTAATCCGTGTTCTATTATGAATGGATTTTCTTTATGAAAGTTTTTGGCGTATAATAGTGTCGAACCTGTTTTATATTGTGAAGTTTTTTAGTTCTTTTGAAAGATGATTAATTTAAGTAAGTTTTTTTTTAAGAGAGATCCCTCGTGTATTCTCACTCGGGATTTGTGAACGAATCTATGAAAAAAGGCAGATTAGACGTGATAAGTGGTCCGATGTTTAGCGGTAAGAGTGCTGAGCTTATTAGACGTCTGACAATTCAAGACATCGCACAAAAGAAAATTGTGGTTTTTAAGCACGGAGCTGATGATAGATTTGGACATCCGGAAGACATTTCTTCTCGCAATGGACATCATCTGTCTGCTATTCCTGTAAAACAAGTTTCGGAAATGTACGATCATTTGGATTCCGCCCAAGGCGGACAAGGGTTTGATAATTTGGATTTGGTAGGAATAGACGAAATACAATTTTTTGACAAAGATGAACTTGTAGAGCTGTGTAAAAAGTTAGTAGATGAAAAAGGTATTTCAGTCATTGCTTGTGGACTGGATAGTGATTATTTGAGAGTACCTTTTGAGACTACGGCACATCTGATGGCCTTAGCTGATTCTGTTTATAAGAGCAATGCTGTTTGTATGAAGTGTCGTGATACTGATGCGGTCTATACTCATCGTCTATCTGGAGGAGATGATCGTTTTGAAGTCGGTTCGGACAATTATGAACCGAGGTGTCGGAAGTGTCGGGTGAGTGGGGAATGATTTTTTTGGAATTTAAAAAACCTCTCGAAGTGAGAGGTTTTTGTGTGGATAAGTACAGCTTTAAAATTCTGTTAATTTTCGGTATAATGTAATTATACTTATAAATTAATAAAATATTTTATGCTTAGTCTAACTAAAAAACAAAAACAAATTTTTGATTACATAAAATCTTTTATAGAAAAAAAAGGTTATTCTCCTACTTTGGAAGAGTTGAAGAAACGTTTGAGATTAAAGGCTTTGTCAGGAGTTTATCAACATATTGATGCGCTGATTGATAAAGGTTATATCATGAGAGATGAAAATGCCACAAGAGGTCTTAGCATTAGAGATCTTGGTAAAATTGATACTTTAGAAATTCCGCTTGTTGGTACAATTACAGCAGGACAACCAATTGAAGCTTTGGAGACTAGAGGAGATACTATTACTATTGCTAGAGATACTTATTTTGATCCAGAACAATTGTATGCTTTGAGAGTTTCTGGTGATAGTATGATTGAAGATGGTATTTTTGATGGAGATATTGTTGTTATTAAAAAACAAGATTATGCAGATAATGGGCAAACAGTAGTTGCTATTATAGATGAAAATGAAGCCACTCTAAAAAAACTGTATAAAGAAAAAAATAGATTTAAATTACAACCGGCTAATCAAAATTTATTACCATTTTATCGTACAGAAGTAGAAGTTCGTGGTATTGTTGTTAAAATTATTAGAGATTTTAACAAACAATTGCAAACCGAAACAAAAAAATTCAAAACTATTGATTTGTTTGCTGGAGTTGGTGGTATTAGACTTGGTTTTGAAGAAGCTGGATTTGAAACTGTGTTTGCTAATGACTTTGAACAAAAGTGTAAAGATACTTACGACTTAAATTTTGATGGAACACAACTTTTTGTAGAAGATATACAAAAATTAAATGAAAAAAAATTACCAGATTTTGATTTTTTGCTTGGAGGATTTCCTTGTCAAGCATTTTCTATTGCCGGATATAGAGAAGGATTTGATGATAAAAAAGGTAGGGGAAACTTATTTTTTGATGTTGCTAGAATTATAAAAGAAAAAAAACCAATGGGTTTTATGCTTGAAAATGTAAAAAATTTGAAAAATCATGATAATGGAAAAACCTTTAAAATTATATTAGATACTTTAGAATCGCTTGGCTATCATGTAAAAGCAAAAGTATTGAATAGTATGGAATATGGTAATGTACCACAAAATAGAGAAAGAATTTATATTGTCGGCTTTAGAGACAAAAAACATTATGAAAAATTCAATTTTCCACCTATAATAAAATTGAAAAAGAGTATAAAAGATTTATTGGAAGATAATGTAGATGAAAAATATTATTATGATGGTAAACCTCTTTATGAAAAAATAAAAGATGACGTTACAAATTCAAATACTGTTTATCAATGGCGTAGAAAGTATGTTCGTGAAAATAAAAAAGGTGTTTGTCCTACTTTAACAGCAAATATGGGAATGGGTGGTCATAATGTACCAATTATTAAAGATAAAAAAGGAATCAGAAAACTGACCCCTCTTGAGTGTGCTAGAATACAAGGCTTTCCTATGGACTTCAAACTTCCAGCAAACATGTCTGATTCAGCTCTTTATAAACAATTTGGTAATTCTGTAAGTGTGCCTGTTGTAAAAGCTGTTGCTAAACAAATTAGAAAAGCGATTGAAGATTAAACACCTGATAACTTTTTTAGTATATCCCAATTTTCCCTATATTTTTCTAATTTACTAAGTGATTTTGAAGTTCCCATTTTCTCTATATCATCTATAGGAATAATATAACAATCTCCATTTCTTCCATCTACTACCAATATAATATCGCAGTCTTCGCGTGTATATTTATAAGTACGTTGTGCAACATCTCTACTTATTTGCTTTCCACTTCTTCCTCCTCCTGTAAAGTTGACATTACCTCCTGAAGTTCCTTTGATTTGTATTCTTAATAATTTATTATTTCCAACATCTATAATTGCATCATATCTACCATTTGTTACATCTGCTCTAGAACATGGAAATCCTGCTTTCATACATCTTCCAACCCCGATCATTTCGTCAGAATTACCATTTATACTTCTAAAAATTCCATCATTAATATTTGTTAAATTTTTTTTCCACATATTTTTTTGTGTATTTTCCATAAAAAATTATTTTAAATTATATAGTATTTTTACCGGGATTCCCGGTAAATGTCAATTTTGTTTAATTCCCGGTGTTTTTAGCCAAAAAATAACCATTTTTTAACTATTTATCCTCTCCAAAATATTCTCCACATGTACATCGTAATCAATCGTGGCTTGGAGTGGAATAAACTGTACTTGGTTTTTTTCAAGAAAATGATTGATGAGACTGTCTATCAAATTGCGAAATTCATCATCAGTAGTACGAAAGCCATCATCTTCGGCTTTTATATCTAATTTTTGAGTTTTGAAAATATGGTCATAGGTTTTACCATGCTCAAAAGCAATATTTTCGTATTCTTCTGAAGTTTTTTCATCGGCTATACGATGTAAATAAGCAAAATTGTCTATAGTAGCTCTATCGGTTATTAGTATTTTGTCACTATGATCTACTTCATTTTCTTTGTTTATTTGGTTGTGCATTATCCATTTTTGAGCTTCAATAGTCGTGCCTTCATGCACTGGAAAAGGACAACTGCGGGCATGTTCTTGGATAATCATCACTTTTTTACCTAAGTTTTCTAGTTTGTTTTTTAATTTTTGAACTAAAGTTGTTTTACCCGTAGAGTGGGTGCCGATGATGGCTATTTTCATAGATTATAAAAAAGCTTACAAGGCTTACGAGCCTGCCTGTCGGCAGACAGGGCCTACAAGGCTCACAAGGCTTTTGTTTAATTTTCTTATATTATACTTTTTATAAAGTTCTTTGGCAAGGAAAATTTTGGTTTGACTAGAGGTGTTTTTTTGGGTATTATGAGTTAATAACTAATGTTTAAAATTATTATGTTAAAAGCAATTATTTTTGATTTTGATGGAGTGTTGGGGGATACTTGGGCGATGAATATGGAGGTTACCAAACTTATTCATCCTGATATAAAGGAACAGGATTTGAAGGATTTCCATAATGGGAATGTTCATGCAGGAGGTTTTAAATTGAGTTTTAGTAAAGAACAGGCAGATTTTTTCTTTCAAGAAATGCATAGACGTTTTGAAAAAAAACATTTGTTCCCTCTAAAAGATGAAATAAAACTTTTGGCTAAAAAATATAATTTGTTTATAGTTTCTAGTTCATCTGAAGTTAATTTGCAAAAATATTTGGAGTGTGGTGATTTACTACAAGATTTTGTTGGATTTTTTGGACCAGAAACAGATAGATCAAAAGTTGCCAAGTTCAATATGATTTTTGAAAAAAATAATTTGTTACCAGAGGAATGTTTGTTTTTTACAGACACTTTGGGTGATTTGAAAGAAGCAAATGAAGTAAATTTGTCTTCAGTAGCTGTTACCTGGGGGTATCAAGATTATGATAATTTACAAAAGGGTAATCCTTACAAAATAATTTCTAAATTTGAGGAATTTCTTCCTGTTATAGAAGAGTTTGAAGATAAAAAAGTGGAGTGACAAATTGAAAGAATTGAAATTTGTTGGTGTGTTTGACGAAATTCACATGTTTCCCGGCGACAGAGTACATTTCGTCATTCCATTCTTTGGAAAATATAATTTTATTAAGATTATAACCAGGGTCTACAGATCCCTGCCTGCCGGTAGGCAGGCCTCACCGTCCTTCGGCGGTTTCAGGATTAATAAAAAAACATATGACAAAATATACTATAAACAAAGAAAACAAAAAAACAGATTGTCTAATTATTCCTATTTTTGAAGACATAGGACTTGATACTTTTAGTAAAAATTTAGACAAGGATTTGGCAAAATTTGTTGCCAAAGTTTTTGCCAACAAAGATTTTGAAGGGAAGAAAAAACAAAGTAGTTTTTTTTATACTGATAGTGAAAAGTACGAAAGAGTGTTGTTAGTAGGTCTAGGAAAAGAAAAAGATTTGAGTATCAAAAATTACAAAGAAACAATTGGCTCAGCCTTTTTGAATTCTCAAAATAAAAAATTTAAAAAACTAAATTTGGTAGTACCAAATAGTTTGCTAAAAAAGTTTGAAGTAAAAAGATTGATTCAAGAAACAGTCGTTGCTATTGAAATTGCTACTTATGCTTATGATGAATTCAAAACAAAAAAAGATGATAAAGTAGTGAGATTGGAAGCTGTAAATTTACTAGGAGACTTTGAAAAAAATGTTAACAAAATTTTGCAAAAGGGAATTGACGATGGTTCCACAATTGCTAGTGGTGTTAATTTTGCTCGTCATTTGGGAAATATTCCACCAACCATTATGACGCCAACTCGTCTTGGTCAGGAAGCTCAAAAAATGTCAAAAGAAAATTCAAAGTTGAAAACAAAAATTTTGGATGAAGCAGATTTGAAAAAACTTGGTATGGGTTGCCTACTTGCTGTCGGTCGTGGATCAAAACATGAAACAAAATTTATTATTGTAGAATATTGGGGTGATGACAAAGATAAAAAACCAAGTGTACTTGTTGGCAAAGGAATTACTTTTGACTCAGGTGGACTTTCTCTCAAACCAGGGGATTATATGATCGATATGAAATTTGATATGTTGGGTGCGGCTTCAGTGCTTGGTACTATCAAAGTTTTGTCTGATTTGAAAGTAAAGAAAAATATTGTTGCTTTAATTCCCGCTGCCGAAAATATGCCTGGTGGTGATTCTTATCGTCCTGATGATATTTTGATGGCGATGAATGGCGCAACTGTAGAAATAAAAAATACTGATGCTGAAGGACGTCTTATTTTGGCTGATGGACTTTGTTATGCTCATAAATATTCACCAAAAGAAGTAATTGATTTAGCTACTTTGACTGGTGCTTGTATGTCAGCTTTGGGACTTGAGAAATCAGGATTATTTACACCAGAAGATAAAATTGCTGAAAAAATGTTGAGTTTGGGAGAAGTTATTGGAGAAAATTTGTGGCGCTTACCACTTGGTGAAGAATATAGTGAAGCAATGAAAAGTGAAGTAGCTGATATCAAAAATACTGGCGGAGTTGGTGGTGAACGTTATGGTACTGCTAGTACCGCTGGAGCCTTTTTGCAATTTTTTACACAAGACCGTGAAACTGGTGAAGCCAATTATCCTTGGGTTCATATAGATTTGGCGAGTGCTATTTATGGTAGTAAAGGCAAAGCTCATATTAGAGCTGGAGCTAACGGATTTGGAGTACAGGTGTTGGTTGAGTATTTGCGTTCTTAGTTTTGAAGATGTCTTTGTTTAATCAAAATTTTATTAATTTGCAAAGAGCTTACAAGTCTTACAGGGCTTACAACCTACCGGCAGGTAGGCATGGGCTAACTAGGCTTAATTTTTAGGTTTACATTTTTATTTATTTTTTTATGCAAGATTATCACAATTTGAAGCTCTGGAAAGAAAGTCTTGAATTTGTTAAACTAGTGTACAGATTGGTGAGGATGTTTCCTACTGATGAATTATATGGTTTGACTAGTCAGCTACGAAGAGCTGCTGTTTCTGTTATGGCTAATGTTGTTGAAGGTCGTGGTAAAAAAACTGATAAAGATTTTTTGAAGTTTTTGTATATTTCCAATGGGTCTTTGAATGAGTGTCAATGTTACTTTGAACTTGCTAAAGAATTAGATTATATAAGTGAAAAACAATTTGATTTTATTTATAAAAAAAGTAAAGAAGTCGGATTTTTACTATACAAATTAATAAACAGTTTGTCCCTACAGGGACAATAAGTAAGCCAAGTAGGCCATGTAAGCCTCGTAAGCTTTTATAAAAAAATATGTCAAAAAAATTAGAATTATTAGCACCAGCAGGATCTCCAGAAAAAATGCGTTATGCTTTTGCTTATGGTGCTGACGCAGTTTATATGGGAATTCCAGATTTCAGTATGCGTGTTCGTGTGAATACTTTTACTGGGGACGATGTCAAAAAGTCTATTGAGTATGCGCATTCTATTGGTAAGAAAATTTATGTCACAGTGAATATCGTGGCTCACAATGATCACTTGAAAAGGCTTCCTCCATATTTGAAAAAATTAAATGAATGGCAACCAGATGCTTTGATTGTTTCTGATCCTGGCGTAATGGCAATGGTCAAAAAGTATGCTCCAAATCTTGCTATTCACTTATCTACTCAAGCCAATGCAACTAATGCTGAGACTGTAAAATTTTGGCATAATCAAGGTTTGGAAAGAGTAGTCCTTGGTCGTGAAGTAACTCTAGAAGAAATAAAAGAAATTCACAAAGCCGTGCCAAAATGTGAAATAGAATATTTTATTCATGGTGCGATGTGTATGAGTTATTCTGGTCGCTGTATGCTTTCTTCTCATCTTGTTGGTCGCTCGGCCAATCTGGGAGATTGTGTCCAGCCTTGTCGTTGGAAATATGATTTGAATAATATCAAAATTATTGAAACAAAAATAAATGATCCACTAAAAAAAGAAAGAGAAATGGATGTGGAAGAAGATATCAATGGAACTTATATTTTCAATTCCAAAGATATGTGTTTTATCGAATATTTGCCAGAACTTTTTGAAGCTGGAGTAACAAGTTATAAGATAGAAGGTCGAGCCAAGAGTCCTGCTTATCTATCAAGTGTGGTCAAAGCTTATCGCACTGCTTTTGATTATTTACTAAAAGATGGTAAAACGGATGACATCAAACTCAAGAAAAAATATTTAAAAAATATCAAGAAAAATATTTTGGACAAACTCGTGCATCGTGGTTATACTACGGGTTTTCTTTTTGGTCGTGACACTGTAGAGCAAAATACTGACAATAGTCATGAAGGGACTGAACAGCAATATGTGGGAGAAATTTTGGCGTGTGAAAAAGAAAATAAAAAATATAAAATTACTGTGCAAGCACACAACGCTCTTCGTCTTGGTGATAAAGTAAGAGTGATGCAACCTTTTGAAAAAGATCTTTCTTTAAAAATAGAAAAGTTGTATACTGAGGATGGTGAAGAAGTTGAGAGCGTTCATGGTGGTACTGAAAAAAATAATTATTTTTATAGTGCAAAACCAATAAAAGAATTTGGAATTTTATTTTTGAATAATTAGTAATATGAGTAATTTAGAAGAATTTGTAAGCATGGAACAAATAAATAGAAGATTGACAGCTAGAGAAAAACTTAGAAAAGGTGATGGTGTTGAACCTTTAAGAGAAATACCTGTTAGGATAAAGCCAAAATTTGGAGTAACTGATAGATGTCTTTCTCCTGAAGAAAAAAAATTAAAAAGAACATTTGATAAATTTAGAACTGAAGTAAAAATTAATTACGTGATTATAACAGATCTATTTGATAATCTGAATTCAGATCGTGTGAAAAAAATATTAAAAAGTAACAGTATAACTTTTGATTTTTTTAAACCATTGGAAAATTTTTTAAAACTTGATTCTTTTACTGAAAATGAAGATGTAGAAATTCGAGAAGCCATATTGGATTTAAGAAAAGGAATATTAGAAAAATCAACAGTATTATTAAATTTTGTGAGCGAAAATAATACAGGAACAATCGCTAGTCTGGCGAGTCATTACTTGGATTTGGTAAATAGAGAATTGCAAAAATATACAAGTTAATTTTTGTATTTATTTTTAAAAAGTATTGCTGAAGTTGTAAGATATAATAGCGTTGTTTACACTTTTGAGTTAAACTAGTAAATAGATTAACTTAAAGGTAAGTAAACAAAATTATGGTGGTACATAAAAATACTAAACTAATGCCTCGACAACGTAGAGAGT
>Ga0208374_1000945_pt1 | contig 10109 bp, 2 predicted proteins | sample RifOxyC3_FD_184037 | JGI IMG/M metagenome (GOLD analysis project Ga0208374, IMG submission 184037) | Groundwater microbial communities from Rifle, Colorado - Rifle Oxygen_injection C3 (SPAdes) | ecosystem: Environmental > Aquatic > Deep subsurface > Groundwater | place: Rifle, Colorado, USA...
CTCGCTTCGCTATGTGGGTCTTGTGACATGTATCGTAGCTCCTTTCTGTTTGTCGCTTCTTACGACATGAAACAGAGCCATTATACTTGATCGTCAAGACCCCATAGCATCTACCGGGGATGGGGGAAGGGGGTCTCGGTAGGGACCCTGCTTCGCCAAGGCTACGCAGGGCAGGCACCTTGCCCTACCGGGGATGGATGTCGGGGAAGTGGATGGGTTGGCCTTGATTCAGGTGAAGGGTCCAGCCGTCTTTCGTTTCCGTGAGGCGGATGGTGGGGGCGGCGCCACGATAGGGTAGGAGGAACATGGCAAATATTGCCTCGTGGCCCGATTGCGGTTTACGACGCCAGGTGAGATTGGTGATGGATGGGGTGATGCGCTGGGCCATGTCGGGTTTGTCCGGCTGCCGGCCAATATCCCACAAGCGCATCGCCCGGTTCTCCGGCAGGGGGTATGCCGAGGGTAGCTTTTCCAGCCGGGGTGCTTCCAAAGCATCAGGATTTCCGGCCACCACCAGCAAGCCACCTTCCGCATCGGCACCCTGCAGGATGCCTGAACCTGCCGGCTTGAGGTCGTAGGGGGTATGCAATAACCACTCAATGGGGTATTCCGCCAGGTTGATGGTTTTGGGCGCGGTCAGGCGGTCGTGGATGAACCAACCGAGTCCCTTGATGAAGTGGATGGTCCGGTCCTGGATCACACCGAGCGCGTGTTCGTAGGCGTGGCTGCGGAAACCGGCGATATCCCGGTCCGGGCCGGGGTTCCAGAACCGGCGTTCAGCCACTTTCTCGCCTTCAATATCACCGATGACGATGATGTTGTGCGCGCGCAGGGATCGGAACCAGGTAACGTAGCGGGGGTCCTCGTAGGAAACGCCGATCCCGCTGTCGAGTGCGAGGGGTTTGCCGTGGGCATAGGCCACGAAGCCCAGCGTGTCGAGATGGCTGTGCTGGCCGCCCAGGGGGCCGTGGTCAATCGCCAGGTAGAAGGCGTCGGGGGACCACCCGTCCCGCATCACCGTGAAATGGGAGTCGAGGGAAACCGATGTGTAATCCGGTTGGCGTGGTTCGATGTCTGCCGGGATCAGGGCGGGGGCCAATTGCCGGAGTGGCCAGGCCAGATCGGCCCGGTTGAAGATGGCGGACCCCCGGCGCATGAACCGGAGATGGGTGTTGGCGCCGCAATCGCCGAAAGCCGGCATGGAACCGTCGGGTGTGAGCATGGCCAGATCCCAGTCGTGCATGTGTTCCATCCGGCCCAGGGTGTCCGGGTTCATCAGGTCGGGGAATCGGGACTCGACGTGGTTGGCGCGGATGGTGGCCACGGCATGCATCGCGAATGACATGGCGACGGAGTGGTATCCGCACCGTTCACGGTAACCGCCGTCCGGGTAGAGTTCACGTTCGAGATGCAGGCGGATGGAGCGGGAGGCCACCTGTGCCCAGGCATCGTTTTCGGGGAATTCGGGGAACAGGGCCGCGACGGCGCCCAGTCCACCGCTTTCATACATCTGGTGATTGCCGTAGTGGTAATCGCCGCTGATATTGAAGGCGGCGAACCGGCAACTGCGCAGGATGGTCCACATCATGGCGGCATGGGTTTCTGGCGAGAGTCCGGCCTGACGCATGTTCAGGTAGGTGTAGGCCAGCATTTCGGCGCGGACGATCTGGCTGTCGTGGTAGGGGTTGGTTTTGTAGTTGAGCGCGTGGGGATTGTCGACCTGTTCCATGATCATCCGTGTCCGGCGGGCATGAATTTGCAGGGCGCGTTCGAACACCTCCACGTAACGGCGGTCGCCGGTCAGCAGGTAGGCGTCGCCCAGCACTTCCAGCGGTTCGGCGCTGAAGGCGGCGGGGTCGGGTGGGTCCTGTGTCCAGCCGGGGACGGTATCCATGATGCGTTGCGTCATGCGCATGAGCATGGGGATGTCGTTGGCGGGAATGCCCTCGCGGCCGGGGTGGACGTCATCCCAGCGGACGGGCAGGGGGGTTGGGCGCCGGGCGATGTAGTCGCCCCAGGCGGACCAGTCGGCGATGCCGAGTGCCTGGAGCGCGTCGGGCTCGCGAATTCCGTTGATCGTTGTCCTGAAGCATTCAAGCCAGTCGCGGGTTCGTCGGGCATAGGCGGCGGTTTCGGTCGGGCGGTCCCCGGCGGTGCCGGCGAATTGGATGATGCCGAACCGTTCGGGGCAGAGGGCCTCGCCGAAGGTGGGGGCCCATTGGACATAGCCGCCCGGTTCGTTGGCGTTGACCCGCATCACGTTGAAGCCCCAGGTGTCGCCATCGGCGGGCGTATGGCCCAGTGTGGCGAACGGGAATGCCGCTTCGATGGTCCAGGCGTCGGGTTCCAGGGTGACCGTGTAGTGGAACGAGGGATGCCAGCCCTGTTTTTGGCGGTTGCTGAAACCGCGGTAGGTGATGGCGTGTCCGTCAGGCGGCAGGATGAAGTGGCAGTATTGTGACCGGGTCCGGTTGACATCGATTTGCAATTCGATGGCGTCGTAGCCCCAGGTGTCGCGGGGTTGGGGCGTGGTGCGTGCGGCGAGGGTGCGGACCCGGTCCATGGCGGCGGTTTCGCAGCGGGCTTTCACGTGCAGGGTGTCGGCGGTTCGCCAGAGCCAGAGCGTGGTGGGTTCGCGGGCGGGGGTGTCGCCGCGTGGGGCAAGCAGGGTGTGGAGGGGACGGGTGGATTCGAAGCTCGATCCGACCGCGGCCTGTGAGACGGGGTTGAAGTAGGGGGAATGGAACCCCAGCCAGTTGACGGATCCGGTATCGGGCGAGGAATAGGGCATATGCGACCTCCGTTAAGGATGCCTGAGCAATACCGGAAGCGGGGTGGAAGGTCAATGCAATGGCGACATGGCGGGCTGGCGCCCGCACAGAAAACGGAAGACGGAAAAGAAAAACGGGACAGGAAGGGATTTCACGTGTTCTTCACGATCTGTCTGATCCGGGGTGGACGCCGTTGTCCCTAACGGCGTCGGGAATTTGACAGGATGGACAGGATGTGGATGGGGGATAGACGGGATGGGAAGGGATTTCACGCAGCGCTATGCGCAGCGTCATAAATCACACCACAGACGGTAGGGCGCTTTCGCCGAAAGCGCCGCGGACGGCTCGGCCCTTCGACCGTGCTCAGGGCAGGCGCGCCGTCCCTACCATGCTGTGGACTTATGTCGTCATGTATAGTTTGCAGGTTTCCGGGGATTCATAGCCCGTGGGTGACCGTCATGAAAAAGCTAGGCTAAGAGTTTACATACAAATGAATTACATGGTAAGATTTCGGACATGCAGACGCGTGTCATACGTGTGATGGCCGTGTTGTTACTATCCGGAATTATCGGCATTCCGGTTTTGGCGGGCACCCGTTATGTCACGCCCACCGGTGCGGGGGCACAGAACGGGACCGACTGGGCGAATGCGTACAGCAGCATCCAGACGGCCATAGTCAACAGTCCCAATGCCGGAGACATCATTTACCTTAAATCCGGCGCGTATTCACTTGTGGCCCAGTTGGCGGTGTCAAATCATCCGGGATTGATTTTCAAGGGCGGGTACCAGGGGCTTACGGGTACTCCGGGTGTGTTGACCAATGTGGCCAGCGTGGTGAAGCGGGATGGGGCGGTGACTTACCTGTGCCTCGGGAGGGTATACGCTTCCACGGTAGCGGTGGAACGGGTTACGTTGGCGGATGGAAAGCACAACGCTGCAGACGGCGGTGCGTTTCGGGTTGAATCCGGATCGTCGTTGGCCCTGCGTGACTGTATTGTCAGCAACCACAACCTGATACAGGGGGGCAGCCGGTACGGAGCAGCGATCTATATGACCGGAGGAGGCAGCCTGGACATCCGAAATTCCCAGTTCGTTAACAACCGCATTACCGGCGGCTGGTGGTGGGAACAGGGTTATGGCGGCGCGATAGCCTGCGTGAACGCGGATGTCGTGGTGTCGAACGTTCAATTTCACGGCAATTACATTTCGACGCGTTCGGGCTATGAGCGTGGTGGATCCTTGTATCTGTCCGGAGGACAGGCCGTGCTGACCGATAACGTGTGGTCAAACTCCATTGCGGCCTCGCAGTATGTTCACGACTATCCGTCATGCTACTCCTGGGGAGGCGCCCTTTATGCGTTGGACGTTGCGCCGCTGATCATCGTTTCCAATACCTTTACCAAATGCAGCACCAAACTGACCGATGGATCCGCGGTGGAATTCGGCGATGCCCTGTGCCTGGACGGCGCCAGCATCCAGGCCCGCATCACCGGTTGCATGATGACGGCAAATGGCGTCACGACGGGATCCCGTAACCTGTATGTGAAGCAGGGGACGGTATGCCTGGACCGGGTGACCGTGGCCAACGGGAAGGGCGCCGGGATTTTCCAGGCTGGCGGCACGCTGACGGCCACCAACCTGTTGGTATACGGCCAGACCGGCCACGGGTTTCGCGGCGGAGGGGGATCCGCCAACCTGTCGCATGCCACCATCGTACGCAACGCGGGGTCCGGGGTGACCAATACCGTGGGCACGGTCTCGCTTACCAATAGCATCGTATACTGGCATCCGAACACCACCTATGTGCGGGAACAACAGACCAACAATATCGCCGGCAGCGGGGTCACGGCGGCGTATACGTGTTCCTATCCCCCGCCAGCCGGAACGGGTAATATCGGGGATGACCCGGAGTTCGTTTCCGTGTCATTGAGCGATTATCGCCTGCGCATGGGATCTGCCTGTGTGGATGCAGGATTCAACCCGGGGGCGGGCGTGGATCTGGATGGGCGCATTCGCCCGCAGGATGGAGATGGCGCGGGGGGTGCGCAATACGATCTTGGCGCCTACGAACTCACCAACGTCGCGGCGGGGGTCTTGCGTTGTGATTTCGTTTCTTCTACCAACCAGGGATGGGGGTCCGTGACCGCGGTATTGACTGCCCACGTGGCGGGGTCCAACACCAACATTGTCTGGTACGGGTGGGACTTCAACAGCGACGGCACGTGGGATGTCGAGGGGGTCGGCCGGGGCATTGTGACCAATACGTTTTCGACGCCGGACTGGTACGATGTGACCCTGCGTGTGACCAACGATGTGTCGGCGTATGCCGTGACGACCCGTGTCGATTACATCATGGTGCTGACCAACATCTTTCACGTCGCACCCGACGGCGGCCACCAGTCACCCTACAGCACCTGGGCCACGGCGGCCACCAATCTTAAAGCGGCGCTGGATGTTGCCTATCCGGGCGCGGTGGTTCTGCTGACCAACGCGACTTTCACGCTGAAACCGCCGGTCAACGTGACCAATGCCGTGATCATCCGCGGCCGGAATGGCGCTGCCGGAACGATCCTTGATATCAACGCATCCAGTGGTGACCGCCGGCGCGGCTTCTATGTGACCATCGCCGGCGCCGTCATTGAAGGTTTGACCTTCAAACGCGGATACAGCGCCACATCGGGAACCGACAGCTATGGGGGCGCCATTTACCAGACCGCCAACAGCCTCATCCGGGATTGCGTGTTTACGAACAACATCGCGGTTTTCGGATCAGCCGTTTTTATGACGGCCGGCATGGTCAGCAACTGCCTGTTCCGGAATAATGCGGCCAACGATCTGGGGGGCGGCGGCAGTTCGGGGCGGGGGGCGCTTTACCTGGCCGGTGGCGTTGCGGAGAACTGCACGATTTCCAGCAACACCGCCACCCGGGGGGGCGGTGGTATCTGCATGACCGCGGCAACCGTTCGGCGAAGCACCATAACCCACAATACGGCCGGGCATGGCGGCGGCGGGATTTCCATGGAGGGCGTTGGATTGGTTGAGAACAGCCTGTTGTTCAAGAACAGCGGGGGCTCGTACAACGGCGGTGGCGGCGGGATCTTCATGAACACCGCCGGATCGCGCATCCTGAACTGCACGCTGGCGGATAACCGGACCACGGGCCTGGGCGGAGGCATCTACCACAGCGCCGGCAGCATTTCCAACAGCATCATCTATTACAATACCCTGACTGAAAGCGGGGCGGACAACGACCTGTACAGCACCAACCTGGTGCGATACTCCTGTGCGTCGGAACTGGCGACGGGGACGGGGAATCTTTTAGGCGTGCCGGATTTCGTTGATCGGGTCAACCGGGATTACCAGTTGGCCGCGGGCTCCATATGCCGGGACAGCGGGGCGAATCTGGCAACCATCACCCTGGACCGTGACGGCAATCCGCGGCCCCTGGACGGGGATGGGGATTCGGTTGCCGTCCATGACCTGGGTGCGTTTGAGGCGCCCGCCTCCGACGGGGGGCCTTTACGGTGTGGGTTCTCGGCACCGGTAACCGATGCCTTGGGGTCGCTGGCGGCTGTCTTCACAGCCACGTTGGAAGGTGAGCACACCGATTCGGTGACCTACCGATGGGATTTCAACAATGACGGAACCTTTGACCGGACTGGGACGCAATACCCGGTGGTGACGAATGTCTACAGTCCGGGGCGTTACACCGTGCGGTTGGTGGTCAGCAACGACCTCAACGAAGTGACGAATGTCACACGGGTATCCTACCTGCGCGTTTCGCCGACGGACCTTTACGTGTGGGTGGGAGGCGGTAACACATTGCCCTATGCCGACTGGACCCAGGCAGCGAACACGATTGCCGATGCGATTGACCTGGCCTATCACGGCAGCACCATCTGGGTGACCAACGGAACCTACGGGGTCACCGAACAATTGAACCTGATCAAGGGAGTCACCCTGCGCAGCGTAAACGGCAAGCTGGTGACCTTTCTTGAACGGACCAGCGGCACGATCCGCGTGATCGGGATCAATCATGCCGATGCAGTCCTGGATGGATTCACCGTGCGAAAAGGCGCGGCCACCAGTATGAATGGCGGCGGCGCCAACCTGGTGGCGGGGCTGATCCTGAACTGCACGTTCACCAATAATGCGGCCGCTTACGGGGGAGGTGTCTATGCCTCGGGTGGGGTTATATCGAATTGTTACTTCACCAAGAATGTGGTCAGTGGAAGCGGTGGGCAAGGGCAGGGGGGCGGCCTTTACCTGGCGGGTTCGGCGCTTGGGGTTCAGTGTACCGTGTACAGCAACACATCCGGCCGCACGGGGGCCGGGGTACGGATTGCGGGAGGCACGCTCCGGCAAAGCACGATTCGCGGCAACACGGATGGCTGGGGTGGTTCACTCAGCCTGACCGGCGGGCGGGCTGAAAGCTGTCTGGTTGTCGGCAACAAGGCGAACGCAGACTCGGTGGCGGGCGTCGGTGGCGGTGGGGTCACCATCAACGCCGCCAATGCCGTGGTGGTAAACTGCACGGTCGTCCGGAACTACAACGCTGGGGTGACCAAGGGAGGCGGTGGTCTCTACATCAACGCCGGATCCGCCACCAATTGCATTATTTACAACAACGCCTCCGCCATCGGTAATGCCAACGTTGAGGCGACCACCATCGGAAAATGCGCCTACTCGTGTTCGCCGGACCTGTCGAGTGGGACCGGCAACATTACCAGCGATCCCATATTCAAGGATCCGGGGTCGGGGTCCGGTCTCGCGCATGTGCTGGGGGATTATGACCTGGACCCTGCCTCGCCCTGTGCCAACCAGGGGATCAATCAAGCCTGGATGAACGGACAGCGCGACTTGAAGGGGGCTGTGCGTTGGCTCGGATCGGCGGTTGACATGGGGGCCTATGAGACGCCGATGACCGGCGGCTCCCTGTTCCTGTTTCGTTAGGTCAAACGATGCCCGTAAAGCGAATAACCGGCAGGTGTTGCCATCCATGGCTGGCGGTCCTGTGCCTGGCAGCGGCTGCTTCAGCCGGGACGAAGTATGTCACCCCCACGGGTGGGGGAGGGAAGACCGGCGCCGACTGGGCCAACGCGTATGACAGCATCCAGACCGCCATCAACAACAGCCCGGTGTCCGGCGATATTATTTACCTGAAATCCGGCACGTATTCGTTAACCGCGCAACTGGTGGTGTCGAACCATCCGGGATTGATCATCCGGGGCGGGTATCAGGGGTTGACCGGAACACCGGGTATATTGACCAATGCCGCCAGCCTGGTGAAACGGGATGCTGCGGTGACCTATATGCGGCTCGCGCGGATCTACCGGTCCACGACATCGGTGGAGCGCGTGACGCTGGCGGACGGGAAACAGTATGACACCTCCGCGCATGGAGCCTGTTTCCGGGTTGAGGCGGGGTCTTCGCTCGATCTGCGTGACTGTATCGTCAGCAACCATAACGAGGTCTACAATAATTCCAAGTATGGGGGTGCGATCTACATGGACGGGGGTGGGAAGCTGGACATCCGCGATTCCCGCTTCGTCAACAACCGGATTACGGGCGGCTGGTGGTGGGAGCAGGGGTATGGCGGGGCGATCGCGTGTGTGAACGTGGATGTGGTGGTGTCGAATGTCCAATTCCTGGGCAACTACGTGTACTGCCGGGCGGGTTACCAGCGGGGCGGCACGCTGTACCTGTCCGGCGGCCTTGCCGTACTGGCGGACAATGTGTGGTCAAACTCCAGCGTCTATTCGGACTATGTGCACGACACCTGTTTCTCGCTGGGCGGAGCGCTATACGCGCTGGACGTGGTTCCGCTGGAGATCCGTTCCAACCGCTTTGTGCGATGCAAGGCACGGATGCAGGGCGGAACCTCCGTGGAATATGGGGATGTGTTGTACCTGGACGGGGCCACGACCCAGGCACGCATCACGGGGTCCGTGTTCCTCGAGAACGGGGTGGATGCCGGTTCAAGGAATCTGTATCTCAAGAACGGGACGGTGTGGATGGACCGGGTGATGATTCATGGCGGCATGGGCGCCGGAATGTTTCAGGCCGGGGGCCTGGTGATGGCCACCAACCTGCTGGTATACGGCCAGACCGGCCACGGGTTCTGGGGGACCGGAGGTTCCGCCCAGCTGATGCATGCCACGATTGCCCGCAACGCGGGTTGGGGAGTGACCAATGCCGGCGTCATGTTGAGTCTGACCAACAGCATCGTCTACGAGAACACCAGCACCTATTATGCCGACAGTCGCAACCTGGTGACCAACGGCGTGACCGTTCGCGCATCCTGCGTGTATCCGTTGATTCCCGGCGCCGGGAACATCCAGGATCACCCGGCGTTTACGGATGCGGCAGCCGGTGATTTCCGGCTGTTGCCCGGGTCGGCGGCGATTGACCGGGGATTAACCGCTGGTTCCACGCCGGATCTTGATGGCGTGGCGCGGCCACAGGACGGGGACGGGGACAGCGTGGCGGCATCGGATATGGGCGCCTACGAGGCGCCCGCCCAGGCGGGCGGGGAATTCCGATGTGGTTTTACCGCGGCGACCAACGAGGCATACGAGGTCTTGCATGCCGAACTGACCGCGTACCTGTCCGGCCCGGTCACCAATGCGATCTGGTACGGGTGGGATATCGATGGAGACGGAAGCTTCGAGTATCAAGGGGCTGGTTTGGGTTCCATCACGCACAGTTTTGGGCCCGGGTTCCACGTGGTATCGCTCCGGGTGACCAACATCCTGAACCAGGCGGCCGCTATCACGCGCGGCGATTACATCCGGGTGCTGACCACGACCCTGCACGTGGCGCCGGGCGCCGCGCCGGTTCCGCCCTACGCGACCTGGGCGACCGCCGCCACCAATCTGCCCAGCGCGCTGGCGGTGGCGCCAGATCATGCCACGATTCTCGTTACCAATGGAAACTACGCTGTCCCGACCGTGCTGGTGTTGAACCGGCCGGTGACGATCCGGAGTGTAAACGGCCCCGCGGTGACGATCCTCGACGCCAATGCCTCCTCGGGAAGCCGCCGCCGGATCCTGGAGCTATCGGCATCTGGCATCGTGGTGGACGGTTTCACGCTGAAGCGCGGGTACTACAACGGAAATGGCGGGGCGGTTTACATGACCGGGAACAGTTGTCTCCAGAATTGCTGGCTGACCAACAACACGGCGGTGTTCGGCGGGGCGGTTTATATGACCACGGGAGTCCTGAGTAATTGCGTGGTCCGGAACAACCAATCCACGGACATGGGGGGCGGGGGCTCGTCGGGGCGGGGTGCGGTCTATATGACCGGGGGAATGGTAGTCGATAGCACCGTTGGCTGGA
>Ga0208374_1000951_pt1 | contig 10074 bp, 13 predicted proteins | sample RifOxyC3_FD_184037 | JGI IMG/M metagenome (GOLD analysis project Ga0208374, IMG submission 184037) | Groundwater microbial communities from Rifle, Colorado - Rifle Oxygen_injection C3 (SPAdes) | ecosystem: Environmental > Aquatic > Deep subsurface > Groundwater | place: Rifle, Colorado, USA...
TAAATTATGAAGATAAAAAATGAGTCTGTCATTGGGGCCCCGCGTCTACGGCCCTGCGTCAAAAAAAAATCAGCAAAAGATGTGGGTTAAGCTAAGGTTCCATCTCCTGTAATTAAAATTTTTAAGCAACAACATTAAGCTACAAGATGGGGCCATGTTCAAATTTCAACTAAGTATAGGACATTCCCTCACAACTCCATCGAGTTAATAAAATCGACCATCTTACTATTACAAACAAATTGTTCATCAGGTGAATTCACGCCATGAGTATTAAAGTCGTTGTAATAAAAATATCTTTTATCATACCTCTTGCACTCTTCTATAAATTTTAAAGGTTGGTGCTCTGGCACTCTACTATCTTTTTTGCCATGAAAAATTAAGATCGGTATATTTAACTTTTCAATATCTATTCCAGACTTTTTTGTTATTAGCGTTAATAAAAAATCTTTCAATTTCCCAAAGTAAAAAGAATAAGGCAAAGAATCCCAGGTCTCTGTTCTCGACTTTGCAAAATCTTCAATATCATAAACAGCACCAACCAGAATCAATCCGCAAAAAAGATTTTCACTTTTTTGAATTGCGCGTAAAGCAACATATCCACCGAAACTCATTCCCTGTAGAAATATTTGGGAAGAAATAACATTGGAATGATTTCGTTAACCTTTGGAGAGAGCAGTTACAAAGTTGCCCCCTTTGCTTATGCTGATGATTTTTATGTTATGAAAGGAAAAAGAGGTACCGGCATTGGCAGAGCTCTCATTGAACGAGCAAAAAAAGAAGCAATTGACCATCATTGCTCAAATATATTAGTAGGAGTTGGTAACGGTGAATCCGATTCAATTGAATTTTATAAAAAAAATAAATTCTTTGATATGGAATGTAAGTTAATGAGTCTACCTCTCTAGCTTCTTTCGAAAAAACAACGTCTACGAAAATAATTTGTTCCTCTTGACATGATTAAAAAATTAACTGAATGGTATGATTGTGGTCATACGCTATTTTGCTCAACTAGAGACTTCCGTCTATCTCGATATCTGGACTTTGGGGTTTTGCCACTTTGCCAAGATTGCCATCTCTATCTTCACTGATAATTTCTTTTATTGCATCGATGAACTCTTGACTGTTATTCCCTTTTTGAATTTTCTTTAATTCTTCAAGGGCCTTTTCAAGCTCGATCCTTTCAACACTTTTTTTCTCTGTCATAAAAAACTCCTAGTAAACTTTAGTCCATTATACCATAGAAAGCAGAGCGATAACCCTTGGATTTTACGCCCGGCGATTAAACCGGCTTGTAAGTAATTTACACAAAAATTAATAAATTAATTTTTGTGGATGGACTATTAATTTTTCTCCACCGCACAATTTCATCGTAATGCTTGTTCCATACTTGGAAGGTAGCAATAGATTATTCGTTTTACTTTCGACAAGTACGCTCTCTACCTCCTCACTGCAGATGATTTGGTCACTTCCCTTGCAAAAAAAGGATGCGAACAAGAGCAAATTAGTGTAAAAAGTGAGCAAACGGTGCGCCTGGTGCGTTTGGCCGTTTTTTTTTCGAACAAAAACACCTGTATTTACAGAGGATTAGCGCCGTGCCTGAGCTACCCGAGGTTGAAACTATTAAGCGACAACTAACAGAGTATCTACCTCTTTCTGTAAACAAATCAAATATCGCGCCCCTCGCAAAAAAAATCATTAAGACAAAAAAACAATTCTCCCTAGAAAATATAATCATCACCCAAATAAAGCGTTATGGAAAATATCTAATTTTTTACATTTCAGAAGATAAAATTCTTCTATCACACTTGGGGATGAGTGGTTCGTGGCAAATTTCTAACAAGCCAATTGATAAAAAGCATACCCACTTACAACTTTATTGCACCAATCCTTCCGAAAAAACATCACTATTTCTTGCTTACATTGATCCTCGCCGCTTTGGGCAAATATATTTTATGAATCGGGCTGAGCTTGAAAAAAAAATATCTACTTTGGGAGTAGATATTTCAACGGAGGATCTAACCACCGAGTACATTTATCAGGCTTGTCAGCTACATCCTCAAAAAAAAATTAAAGCACTTCTGCTAGATCAAAAATTTTTTGCCGGCGTTGGCAATTATATTGCTAGTGAAATTTGTGCGCACGCACACTTATTGCCAGCTAGAGAATGTAGATCAATCAGCAAAAAAGAAGCAGCAAAAATCAAACTTGCTACTAAGAAAGTAATCGAAAGAAGTATTAAGAGAAATGGTCTAACTTTCCATGGCGGCTATACTGATGCCTCTGGTAATAAGGGAGAGGCCATAGGGAACCTAATTGTTTTCTACCAAAAGCAGTGTGGTTTTTGCCAAAGTGAGATAAAAAAAATTATAATTGACGGAAGAGGAACTTATTTTTGTCCAAAATGCCAGCAATGAATAAAATTTTTTTTTTAATTATTATCTTACTTTTAGTCACAACATTTTCTTCCTGCACACTACTATACACTAAACTTGGTGGTAACTTCGCAGGCCCTCCAACCATTTTACAAAATGATCTACCTCCGCCTGTAAAAGCTGTTATAGATAGATCTCTGCAAGGACTTGAGGGCAAACCAATCATCGATATTCATGCACATATTGTGGCATTGGGGACTAGTGATAATGGCGCTTTTGTTACTCCTCATATGCAAACCTGGTGGCGCCCAAAAAGACGTTTAACTTTTGAAGTTTACAAAAATGCCGCTGGAGTGGCCAATGATACTATGGCAGATCAAGAATACGTTACTCGATTAATCTCGCTGATTGAGGCCTTCCCATATCCTATAAAAATGGCCTTATTTGCTTTTGATAAACATTATCGTAACGACGGAAGTGTTAATCTAGATTTAACAGAATTCTATGTGCCAAACGAATATATGTATGCTCTTTGTCAAAAATATCCATCTTACTTCATCCCTGTGATTTCCGTACACCCATACCGACAAGATGCGCTTGCCGAGTTGCAAAAGTGGGGAAAATTAGGAGTGCGCTATATAAAATGGCTACCAAACTCTATGGGCATCGATCCGGCCAATCCGGCAATTGTTCCCTACTATGAAGAAATGAAAAAGTGGAGCATGATTCTCATCACGCATGTGGGAGAAGAAAAAGCTGTCGATGGGGAAACCTATCAGGCCTTTGGCAACCCACTCAAATTTAGATTACCCTTGAATATGGGTGTGAAAATCGTAATGGCGCATTTGGCATCGCTCGGCGATGGGGAAGATTTTGAAGGGAAGGCAGATAGCGAGAAAAATTATCCTATCGTAAAAAATTTTCAACTCCTTCTCCGACTTCTTGATGATCCAAAATATCAAAACAACTTGTGGGCAGATATCTCAACCATTGCTCAGTTTAATCGTTACGAGGGCGTACTATCTCCTATTTTAAATAGGCCAGAACTTTATTCCCGACTTGTCAACGGAAGTGATTATCCTTTACCTGCAATCAATATCGTTATCAGAACAAAATTGCTAGCAGAGAAGGGTTTTATCACGGAAGAAGAAAGCAATGCCTTAAACTACATTTACCAGTACAATCCACTGCTCTTTGATTTTGTTAGCAAAAGAATTATTAGAGATCCTCAAGTCCAACGCTCCTTTTCGCCAGCAATATTTACCAACCTTCCGCAGTAATAAAATTAGCCATACTAAAAAAAAGCAATGCCACTATTTTAAAATTTTAGGAAATAATCAAAAAGTTTAAAAAGTTAAGCAGGTTCACCGCAAGGGTACGTTTAATTTAGAATAACATTCATCATCATAAACATTGATGGGTTGGGCTCTAGCGCAAGTTTACTAAACTAATACCACAAAACCGCAACAACCATCTAGAATCATTAATCTAATTGGCACTTTCAAATGTATACTCTGAAATAAAATTAACTTTTTTTCTATTTTTTCACTTGCAAATCCGTTTTTTTCATGATAGTGTATACTCTGAAATGGCAACTTTACAAAAAAGAAAAAGTCACGGCCAGAATTATTGGTACATTGTGGAATCCCGCAGAGTGAATGGGAAGCCTCGCCCTGTAATGCTGGCATATCTTGGCAGGGCAGAGGATCTTCTTGCTCGACTCAACAATGAGAAGGCCTTTGAGGTGCAGTCTTGCTCTCATGGCGAAGTGTTTGCGCTTGCCAGCGCGGCCAAGGAACTGGATATTGTTAACATCATCAATAAACATATACCCCCCGGGAAAAGTGGAAAGAATCCAACAAGAGATGGCCTGAGCGTCGGGGCCTCTTTGTTGTTGGCGGCCATTGGCAGAAGCTGTCGGCCAACAAGTAAAAAAGGATGGTACGAGTGGTGCCGAGAAACTTCTTTGGAACAGATCCTTTCAAAATCATTTTCCAAACTTGACTCTCAACATTTTTGGGATCAGATGGAGTTCGTACCAGAAGCTGTTATCGATAGTATCGAGGATGATTTTGTAAAAAAACTTGTGAAAATTACCAATGTAAAACTAGACTGCCTTTTTTTTGATACAACAAACTTCTTCACTTATATTGATTCGATGAATGACTCTTGTGATTTGCCTCAAAGAGGACATAATAAACAAAAGCGTTTTGATCTTCGACAAGTAGGAATGTCCCTTCTCGTTTCGAAGCAGGAGCAATTCCCTCTTTTTCACGAAACTTATAAGGGTAATAAAAACGACTCAACTAATTTCAAAGAAGTATTTTCCAAATTATCCAAACGAATAAAGCATCTGACCAATGAAATGTCGGACATAACATTGGTTTTTGACAAGGGGAACAACTCTAAAGAAAATTTTAATCAAATTGATAGTGTTGAAAATTTCCATTACGTGGCGGGACTAATTCCATCTCACTTCAAAGATTTAATTGCAAATGCTAATAAGAATTTTGAAACAATGTTAATTGAAGAAGAAAGCATTCCTGTCTTTAGAATCAAAAAAGAAATTTGGGGCGTTGAAAGAACGTGTGTTATCACCGTTTCGGCGCAATTAAAGCAGGGCCAAATTCAGGGGATACACCAACATTTAGAGAAAAAATACAAGGCCCTTATCAAGTTCAAAAATACTTTAGAGTCACCAAAGAGAAAGGCCCGCTACACAAGCGAAGAAATAGAGAAAAAAGTAAAGCAAATTATCCACGGGCAATTTATCGATGACATTTTAAAATATCAAATCATCACTTTAAGTTCTGGCCAACAAAGCTTTACCTATTCATTAGATTATACGGCATTTGATTTTTTAAAAGAGAATATTCTTGGCAGAAAAATTCATGTAACAAATAGACATGATTGGAGCAACGAAGAAATTTGTTTGGCATATAGAGGCCAGTCGAAAGTTGAAGCTGTTTTTAGAAACCTTAAAAATCCATATCACTCGGCCATTCGGCCACAATATCACTGGACTGATCAAAAAATTAAAGTCCACTTTCTTACATGTATCATTGGTTATTTACTTACTTCGTATGTTTATTCAAAATTAAAAAAGTCGATAAATTATTCACACAGCATTCATAAAATGATGGAAGACCTCCACGCGATTAGACTAACAACGCTCATTGAGAAAAAAGAAGGAGCAAAGGGCCTCCCCCAAACCGATATTTGCCTTGAGAAGATTAGAAAAGATTTGGTTGCAATGGCCACCGCACTTGATATCCAGGAGAGAAATTTTAAAATTAAAATATCTCTATCATAAAATCCATCATATCAAAGAAATGCCGAGCTCCATCTCTGTCGAGTTTGATCAAAATACAGCACTTGTAGTATACAAAAAAAATGGCCCTTTTATTATTAATTTTGAATAGTTGTCTGTGTTTTTCGAGATGAGTTTAGTAAACTTGCGCTAGTGATTTTTTTACTGCCGATTCTGATCTGTTCTCGAAACTTTATCGTTCCGTTTCTTTTAATTATTTCCATAGAGAAACTCCTTTTGGTAAAGAAGCTCTCCGTTTATTTAATTCGCCACTGTATTTGATTGTAAAAGAGCTATCGACATTTCCCCCGCCACGCCAAGTGGTAGGGGAAAAACGATGTGACCTTAACATAACACACCTCCAGCTATAAGAGAATGACTTTCTCCTTGTGCAGATTGAGTTTGCTTATTAATCCACTCTTCCAAATGATTGCGACGAAAGCGAACTAATCTTCCCAGTTTGATGTAGTCAATTTCCTTGCGAAAGACCGCCATTCGTAGGCGAGATTCTTTAATATTAAGATAGCTGGCCGCTTCTGTTAACGTTAGTAGTGCACAAGAATTCGCAATTGCTTCTTGTGGTGAATTATTTTCTGTACCCATATTTTTCTCCTTTTCCCTTAATTAATATTGAGCTTCTTCACTAAAAATTCACCGAGTGATAGGTGAGTGCCATTCTTGGAATTAAACTCTTTTAGTGCTCGCTCAACTTTTTCCATCTCACTCAAACTACCTTCTTGAATCTTCTCCACATCCTTGGAACTCAGTCGCTCCAGCGCAAAAATGGCCAGCTCCTTGAAGGTAATTTCGTGGCCATAATCTTTTTGATTGGACTCCAAGAGTAATTTAAATACCAACTCCAGCGCAATTTTATCCGAAGACAGATCAACCATAAATTTCGACTGCTCTCGATTTAATTCGTACTTTACCCTCTCATTTTTTGATCTTCGCTTTTTTGTTTTAATCACTTTCTCCGCACTTAAATCCTCTGTGCTCTCTGCTATCTTTTCTTCCTCTCCTCTTATTTTACTAATTCTACTTAACATAAATTTACTTACTCCTTTTTTAATTGTTTTCTCCTCGCCCCTGCCTAATATTCATCTCATTCCTGCATTTGGTTAGTCCTTCCTGACCCTCTCCTCACAACTGGTTGGGGGGAGAGGGTCAGGAAGGACTAACCAAATGCTTGGAATAGTTGAGGAATTATGGCAGGGGCGAAATCTCTAAGAAACAAAATATCCACTCAGGAAACTGACTGGAAACTACAATTTATCCAAAAATACTTTCAAAACTACGCTCTTCTCCTTTGATCCAACACTGAGCATTTTGATAGTCAAAGTCTGAAGTTGATAATTTTCGGTCAAGCAAAAGCACAATTTTACTTCTAACTTCACTGCTTAACTGTTCTAAAATTCCATTGAAAAAATTTACTAGCGACATCTTGTTAGCAACGTAGAGGACATGCGTATACACCGACGAATTTGCATATCTCACTAGCTTTTGCTTGATGCGATCGCTGCTCTTTTGGGTCAGTTCGATTTCTAATGCGCAGGTATATTCACGCTCCCCCTTAATGGCATAAATCACTCCGTCTGGGGCAAGCAGTCGCTTTCCATCATCGTGAATGAGATTGCCTGCAACGAAATTCTTATACTTCAAAAGTTCAATCAGAGCATTGCTGCAAATAAGATCGTGAGTCAGAGTTTCATCAGAGAGGTTAGTTGATGCTTCTTTGCTTACTAGTTTTCCACCATTAGGTGTTAAGTAAAGATACTTCATTCGATCTCTGCCTCTGAAACTAGCAATTAGTCCGGCCCTTTCCAGTTGATTGACTTGTTTGCCAAATCCTTGCAACGTCATTTTATAGAGTCCAAGTCCAAATAACTTTCGAAGTCCAATAATTTTCCACTGGCCAACATTGCGTAGAATATCTAGATACGGGGCAGACGGAATAAATACACTGTCCATACTGGCCTCCTTACTTCAATACGCTGGTGACATCAACTATCTCATGTTTTGGTGTCACCTTTGGCATTAAACGAATTGCTCCGTTATTTTCCAAAAACCTCACATTTTTTTCTGCAACCGCCGGATTAATATATTTTACGTTCACCAGATCAACTCTTGTCGGTGAGTGGCGTAGTAAAACACACTGTCCAACTCGTAAATTCTTAATGATGTTCGAGTGCGCAATTAGCTCCTCGACTTCTCGTTGGGAGCCTTGATTCATCTCTTTTCCATCTTCCATTCGCTTTGTTAACTTCTTGCTCATAACTGTTCCTATGGCCTGCGAAAACAAATTGGAACTTTCCTCTATCCTTTGCTTGAAGATAAACCAATTCGAAGCATTTTCCAGAATCTGAATTGCCAAGTGTGGATCGACCTTTGAGATATCGCTGGGTGACTGAAATGCAAAGGTGATCTCGACTTTAGCACCTCGACACTTGTTTAAAATCTCGATAAACTCGTTGGTAATTACTGCCGACAACTCATCAACATAGACACCAACGGGGTGCAATTCATTGGCACCAGTACAAGATATTTTTTTGTAGGTGTCATAAACAGAGTAAGCAAGGTCGCCCAAAATAATCTTTCCAAGTGCTCTAGCAATTTCCGCATAGCCCAATACTGAAAGTCCAATGTAGATACATTTGTTGCTTCCTCTAATTTGGCCAAGCGATAGTGCCTTTTCACCTTTTAGCCTCTCTCCAAAATCAGAATCTATTACATTTTTAATTCTGGTGATGATGCCTTGAATATCTTTCCGGTCATGCTTACTTTTTTTATCACTATCAGGTGTGGATAATTCTAGCAGCTTGTCATGAATTGCCTCCAGCGAGATTGTTTTTTTATCATTCTTTAAACTTGTAATCGCATCTTTGAGCGCATTATAACTCATAAGAGCATAGTGCTCCTCCGTCCAAGTAAATGAGTGATGAATTCTATCAGCGATATTTGTGACACTTCCATCCTTCACCGGATTTAGCATCGCCGCCCCATATCCGTCGTAGTGCTCAGAAAATATCTGATAGTCTCGCTTGGTAATTCGACAGAGATTGATAAACATCTCTAACGATCCATGATCGCCTTTTGGATCGATATAGATTACTGGTTTTCCACTTCTCATGTCGTCATACATTAAAACATCCAAAAGCGCGCTCTTTCCTGAACCACTGGCACCAACAATTGCCGTGTGCAACTTTCGGTTAAGCTCTGCCGTTTTAATTGTTCTGCCAGCAGTAATAGAAAAACCTAGCTCATCATCTTTTTTGGTGATCTTCTCGTTTTTCAAATCCTCTCGCTCAATTTTTTTAAGTGCCGTCTGCCCAGTAAATTTAGTGATAGCTTTATTGCCACCCCACATTATCCCCTTAGTACATAAATCCATCAGGGCCATAATTATTAGAGTCATAAGCTCCATTATTGGGAGAAGAATGTCTCCTAACATAAAGTCGTCATTTTTCTTATTCGATGCCATTGTTTACCTCCAATTTTTCATCGTAACTGTGTTCGTAAATTTCAAAGGGGGGAATATAAAAAGTCTTGTTCCCATTTTTTACATACCGCTCTTTAGACTGGTACTTGATGAGATACTGTTTATTAACCTTACCCTTTAGTTTTTCCGGTAGCTCCGTCAGCGGAACTTTATAACCTTCAACTTTTTTTAAATCGGCCTGAATGTTTAAATTGCCAAGTCCGATGTCAATTTCATCGGGCCTTACCTCTTTTTTCTCTGACAGCAGCATGTTTTTTAGCTGGTAGTTTCTGGGATCATCCTGATAAAGAGCATATCCAGTAAGTGCCGCCACTCCCGCGCCAATTAACCCAAAAACTGCCGCATTTGCACCTTGGCTCTCTTTATTTGGACTAAGCAGTGCTCCCGAAGTTGCTCCGGCCACTCCTCCTATCAATGAACTATAAATGATAGTTTTTTTCATTGATGAGCAGGAGGTTAAAAACATTACAATTAGTAAAATTTTCATTCGTCCTCCCTTGTTAGCGCTAGCCCTTCATTGAAAAAGAGCAATACCTCCTTGCCAGCATTTACAAATGCTAGGGAGATATTTTGCTCGCTAGAGTCACGCACCTTCCTGTTAGCGTTACCGGCCACGCTACTCATTCCAGCTAAAATTTTATTCTTGCCACTATCTTTGCTTGTCTCTCCAAAAGGAGTAATGATCCGCTCCTTGGCAGAATCAAGTGCTCCTTCAAAAAAAGAGGCAAAACTTCCAGTCAAAAAAGATTTCTCTTCGCCGGTGTAATAGTAATACCAATTATGTAAAATAAAAGTGGGCCAAATGTACTAAGTTTGCTAAATTTTTCGGATGGAAAATTTAAAAGATTTAGTAAAAAAAATTCAAGATTACGACTTCAAAGCAGAATACAAGCGAG
>Ga0208374_1000959_pt1 | contig 10012 bp, 6 predicted proteins | sample RifOxyC3_FD_184037 | JGI IMG/M metagenome (GOLD analysis project Ga0208374, IMG submission 184037) | Groundwater microbial communities from Rifle, Colorado - Rifle Oxygen_injection C3 (SPAdes) | ecosystem: Environmental > Aquatic > Deep subsurface > Groundwater | place: Rifle, Colorado, USA...
GATGACAATGCATTTGCTAATCCCGAAGCGGATAATATGTCATTCATGGATGAGAACGGAAATCCAAGAAGATATTCCACAAAAAGATTGCCTGGCGGAGATGTAATGTTTTCTCCACGTGTTGGTTTTAACTGGGATGTATTTGGTGACCGTACAACTCAAGTACGTGGTGGTACCGGTGTCTTTACAGGTAAACCGGCATACGTTTGGATTTCAAATCAAATTGGTAATAACGGTGTGTTAACCGGATTTGAACAGTTGGATAATACTAAGTTGAGACCATTCAATCCGGATCCAAATAAATATAAACCAACTACCGTAACCGGAAAACCAGCCAGCAGTTACGAACTAAACTTTACAGATGCTAACTTCAAATTCCCTCAGCTTTGGAGAACTAATTTAGCTATTGATCAAAAATTACCATTTGGTTTAGTTGGTACTTTGGAAGGATTGTACGGTGAAGATATTAATGGTATGTATTACATTAATGCAAATCTCTCTAAACCATCAACTAACTTTAAAGGTGTAGATAACCGTCCACGTTGGACAGCTGGTAATAGAATAAATTCTAAAGTTGCCGGTGCATACGTTCTAAAGAATCAAGATGTTGGTTATAACTATAGTATATCTGGATCATTAGAAAAACAGTTTAGCGATGGTTGGTATGCAAAAGCTGCTTACAACTATGGCGTTGCAAAAAATACTATTGACCCGGGTTCAATTGCTTCAGGTTCTTGGACTGGAAATGCAATGTCTGGAAATCCAAATAATCCAGGTGTAGGATATGCAGCAACTTATCCAGGTCACAGAGTATTTGCAGTAGTAACATATAGAAAAGAATATTTTGATTTTGGTGCGACTGCGGTCTCCATCTTTTTTGATGGATTTAACACAGGAGCTACCAGCTATACATTCAGCGGTGATTTGAATGGCGATGGTTCAACAAATAATGATTTGGTTTACATTCCAAAAGATGCTTCGGAAATGAATTTTGAAGCTTATACAACTACTATTTCCGGTAAAGCTTATAGCTTCACAGTTCAAGATCAAATTAACGCCTGGGAAGCTTTCATAAATAGTGATGACTACTTAAGTTCGAACAGAGGTAAATATGCCGAACGTAATGCTGTTCTTTTACCTATGGTATTTAGAGCTGACTTAAGTATAACTCAAGATGTATTTACAAATCTTTTGGAAAAACGTAACACTCTCCAATTTAGATTGGACATTTTGAACTTCACGAATTTGCTGAATAAGAACTGGGGCGTTTCTGATAGAATTTCTACCAGTCAACCTTTAGTAAGCCGTGGTGCTGATTCACAAGGCAGAGCTCTCTACCGTATGCAGAATACAAGCGGCAAACTGATTAACAATTCTATTGCACAGTCACTTTTACTTTCAGACGTTTATAGAATTCAATTATCAGTAAGATATATGTTCAACTAAAAATAAGTAGTAGTTAAGTTATGGAAGAGCTAAGTTCTAACACTTAGCTCTTTTTTTATGGGGATTAATAACTCGGTAGAAAATGGAATTTACTTTTTGTCCGGAAAAATTTAAGACTAATCAAGCCTTAAGTTTTGTTTATTAAAAAATGGTTAAATCCTTTTGACATTTGGGCTATTTTCATATCTTCCAAGTGCAAAAAATAATCTCCTTTCTAACGAGCAAGAGATACAGTGAGTTTATTAAGCGGCAAAACATTTCGAAAAGAAGCTTATTTCATATTTACCGGTATATTTTCTACCGCCCACTTAGGTAAAAATTTATCACTAACCAATGATTCATTAACCCATAATAGGAGTAATGTATGAGTAAAGTTAAACAACTATTCTCCTTCTTCGCTTTAGTTATAATGTTTAGCTTCCAGTCAATGTTCGCTCAAACAACAACGGCATCCATTAACGGAACAGTTGTTGACCAAAACGGCGGCGCATTGCCAGGTGCTAACGTTATTGTAGTGCATGTACCATCTGGAACACAATACGGTACTAACACTCGTGACGACGGACGTTATAACGTTCTCGGTTTGAGAGTTGGCGGACCTTATAAAGTAACCGTTTCCATTGTTGGCTACACACCTCAGGTAGAAGAAGGTTTTGATCTGGCTTTAGGACAAAACTTAAAAATTAACTTCACATTACCTGAGCAAGCAGTAATGATGTCTGGTGTTACAGTTACAGCAGAAAAAAATGCTGTTATGTCGCAATCACGCACCGGATCAGCTCAAAACGTAGGTATAAAACAAATTGAAGAACTTCCGACTGTAAGCAGAAGTTTTCAATCTTTTGCAAAACTATCTCCATTGTTCTCAGGTACAGATGTTCAAGCTGCCGGACGCAGCAATCGTTATAACAACGTTCAGATTGACGGAACACAGTATAATGATTTGTTTGGTTTAGGAAGCAGTGGAACACCTGGCGGACAAACCGGTACAAATCCAATTTCGTTGGACGCTATCCGCGAATTTCAAGTTGTTGTAGCTCCTTATGATGTTAGACAAGGCAGCTTTACCGGTGGTGGTATTAATGCTGTAACACGCGCCGGAACCAACAAGTATGGTGGCTCAATTTACGGTTTTGGTAGAAATGAAAAGTTTATGGGAAAACTTGACGGCAGACCGGACATTGCTGAATTCTCCGATTACCAATATGGATTCCGCGCCGGCGGTCCTATCATGCAGGATAAATTGTTTTTCTTTGTTAACGGAGAAATTACAACTAATGATAGACCTGTAAGAAACCTTTCTCTCCTTGATGGTTTTGGTGGAAAGACAGGTGCACAATTAATTAGTGATAAAGTTCTTCCTTATGCAAATGCATTAAAGGCAAAGGGAATGGATGCCGGTTCTTATGAAGAATTTATTCGTGAGCAGCCAAGTACAAAATTGTTCTTAAGATTCGATTACAACTTATCTCAAGAACATCAACTAACATTGCGTCACAACTTTGTTGATGCCTATGTAGATAATATGAATGCTCGTAGCGGATCAAACCAAATGAGCTTTGATACTTATAATTATAGAATTAGAAATAAAACCAACTCTACCGTACTTCAATTAAACAGCCGTTTAGGCAATAGTTTTTCTAACGAACTTATTGTTGGCTTTACAACTATTCGTGATAGAAGATCCGGCACAGCCGCTGCAAGTCCTGAAGTTGAAGTTCGTGACGGCGGTTTCAATATGTTTGCCGGTCCGGATCGTTTTTCTTCTGCTAACGAACTTGACCAAGATGTTTTGGAAATTACAGATAACTTCTCCTACTACGTTGGCAACCATATTTTTACAGTCGGTACACATAACGAATTTTTCTCATTCAGAAATATGTTCGTACGTTCATTCTTTGGATACTATCAGTATAATAGTTTAGCAGATTTTACAGCTAACAAAGTTGCTTTCTATCAAAGAGTTTACGGAAAGAAAGATCCTTCAGTTGCTCCAGCGGCAGAGTTTAGTGTTGCTCAACTTGGATTTTATGTTCAGGACGAATGGACAATTATTCCAACTTTCAAACTTACTTATGGTATTCGTGTAGATATCCCAACATTCCCTGAAGCACCGGAAGCTAATCCGTTACTTCCGCAATACTTCCCTGGATATCAAACTGATGCAGCTCCAAGCGGAAACATACTTTTATCTCCTCGTGTTGGTTTTAACTGGGATGTTAACGGCGATAGATCAACTCAATTTAGAGGTGGTTTAGGCTTATTTACCGGTCGCGTTCCTTACGTTTGGATTTCTAATAATTATGGAAATTCCGGTACACTTCTCGCAGAAGTTCGTAACAAAACTACCGGCGGAGTATTACCATTTATTGCTAATCCGTATAATCAATATTTTGCCGGTGATCCACGCGCTGCCGGTGCATTGGGCGATCCAAGAGTTCAATCAGAAATTAACATTGCTGATCCGGACTTGAAGATGCCGCAAGTATTAAGATTTAACTTGGGCGTTGATCAAGAATTACCATTAGGCTTTGTAGGCACTGTTGAATTATTGTATTCAAGTACTGTGAACGATATGTTGTACCGCAAGGTAAACATAGCTTCTCAAATTGGAACCATTGCTAGTTTAGGTTCCGGTGTTGACGGCAGACCTGTTTACGGTGGAACAAACAGTGGCGGTGGTAATTTCTTTGATATTTTGGAAATCTATAATACAAGCAGCGGTTATCAATCTAACTTGTCTTTCCAATTGCAAAGAAGTGTTTCAAGAGGATTATCAATTAATACTGCTTATACTTACGGAGTTGCAAAAGATAAAAATAGTGTAACTTCATCTCAGGCTGTTTCTCAAATGAGATTTAATCCAATTTCGATGGATGCTAATGCACCGGCATTAACAACTTCGAATTTTGAAATTAGACACAGAGCGTTCATTTCTCTTTCTTATTCTCACGAATTCTTTAGAAACGCTCCTACTACAATCTCATTATTCTAGGCGATTTGAATAATGATGGTTTTGATCAAAATGATTTATTCTACGTTCCTAGAAATGAAACTGAAATTCTTATCGGTACAATTTCTAGCGGGAAATATGTTCCGGCTACAAAAGCCAATACAACATACGCGGATTTAGATGCGTTCATTAAAAACAATGAATTTCTAAATGAAAGCCGTGGCAAGATTTTCGAAAGAAATAGTGCTCGCAATCCATGGTCAGAGTATATAGATCTTAAAGTTACTCAAGACATACCGGATTTTATGGGTATGGGTGCTTTCCAAATTTCTTTGGATATTTTGAACGTTGCCAACTTACTCAACAAGGATTGGGGTAAGGTTGAACTTACTACTTTCGATTACGCTGCTGTTAGATTGCAGGGAAGAATTACTCATAACGGTAGAGCAAATACTCCGGTTTATAGCTTTACAAAACCAAACAATAACTCTCCATATTCTATTAGTGATATTTCTTCACGTTGGGCTATGCAGTTTGGTGTTAGATACACTTTATAATTCTTAGTTGTAGTGAAAACAAAAAACCCGCTTCGGCGGGTTTTTTGTTTTAAATATGGAATTAAAAATTTTACTTGAAATTTGTGAACTGAACCGGAAATTCAAGATCAGCTTCTTTTAACATTTTCATTATTGCTTGTAAGTCATCAATCTTTGGCGCAGTAACTCTAACTTGTTCATCTTGTATTTGCGCGTTTACTTTTAGCTTGCTGTCTTTAATCATTTTTGTAACAAGCTTGGCGTTCTCTTTCGAAATGCCGCTTTGCAAATCAATGATCTGCTTCATTCTTCCGGCAGCAGCGGTTTCCGGCTCCTTAAATTTCAATGCCTTTATAGAGATTCCACGTTTTAAGAATTTAGTTTGAAGAATATCAATTGATTGTTTGCGTGAATAATCATCTTTGGTATTAATCGAAATTTGTTTGTCTTTCTTGTTGAGCAGAAGTTCTGTATTGGAGTCCTTGAGATCATATCGTTGCTGAATTTCCTTTATTGCCTGATTGAGAGCGTTATCAACTTCCTGAAAGTCAATTTCTGAAACGATATCTAAAGAATGATTGGTTGCCATAGTCCTCCTAAATTTTTGCGACAAATCTAAACAATTAAGAAGTTATTTTGCAGCAGATCACACAAAAGTATTAATCTTTATGAAACTATTTGAACTTTAACAGTGAATTAATATATTCAATCGTGATTTATGAAAGTTCGGTCAAATGACTACCTACCCATATTCAGAGGGCAACAAAAATTATCTATGCGCGAGAAATCACAATTTGTGAAGTCGGTTAGCTATATATATAATAAGATAAGATTAATTAGCTCTTTTTTGATTTTGTTTCTTGTAACTAATGTTTTTTCTACTGATAAAAAAGTCATCACAGCTCAGTTGGTAGAAAACGGCTTCGAAAATATTCGGATAAAAATTGAAAACGCGAGAATTTTGATTGCCTATGAAAATCGTGTCTATAGGTTTGAAGTTGAAGCCCTAAACGAAGTTATTAAAATTGTTGTTCCTTTAATTGATGACCGAGAGGAATTAATCTTAATCCCTCTAAACAGAAAAATTCCAATTATCAAATTCTTATCAAGTATTGAAAACTGTAAGGCGTTTTTAGGTAATAAAATCAATGCTCAGCAGTTTATAGATGATTCCGATATCAAACTTGATGTTGATAGAGAATACAATCTTTTGCTTGATGAATCCGAATTTAATTCTTCTAATTTGAGATTTGATTTGGTGATAAAACCAACAATGAGTTTTGAATTCGGTCCCTATTCAGATCCGATATTAGCTCAAATTAATTTAGCACCGGATATTAGAACGGGTTTTTGGAAAGGAATGAGATTGAGTTACGAAACAATTTTTCCACTTTGGAATGAATTGGGTTCCCGAGGCGATTCAATAAGAACCGGAATGGTTACAATTAATCAAACATTTCGTTTGCCTAAAGCGTTCTTTATATCAACCACCGCCGGCATTTTCTCTGGAAACAGATACGGATTTGATTTTGAAGCGAAGAAATATTTTGGTGACGGAAATTTTAGCCTTGGTGCAAATTTTGGAGTTACAAGTTATATAGATTTCTCCGGGATGACTAGAATACTTTATTCCAATCAGTTTTTAGTTACCGGTTCTTTAAGCGCAGAGCTTAGGATTGAAACATACGACCTTACTTTAGGTGCCAGCATTGGTAGATATTTACAAAAAGATAATAGTATTAGATTTGATATTAACAGGGAATTTAGTGAAATTGAAATCGGTTTTTTTGCCATACGGTCATTCGAGGGTGTCACAAACGGAGGGTTTACATTGACAATCCCATTGTTTCCTTCCAAATATTGGAACCCAAGTTTAGTGCGTTTAAAAGTTGCTGAGAATTATTCTTGGAGTTATGTTGTTAAAAGTAACACGAACGATTTAATTGGGCAGCGTTACAATACCGGTAGTAGAATAAATACATTTTTTGAAAAACTGAATCCAAGCTTTGTAAAAAATACATTTAGAAAAATTAATTAACTCATTATATTCAAGAGGTGAAAGATGAATAAAAAGAAAAACTTTCTTGTTGTTTTTTCGTTTTTAGTAGTGCTTGCGGGTTCTTTGGTTTTCTCAGGTTGTGAGACCTCCAGAGTTGGACCCGAAGCTCCAAGACCAAACCCGCCGGCTCCAACGCCGCAAGCTGTTGTACTAAGTGGTTATGTTTTGGACAATACCACAGGAAATGGTATTGCTAATGCTACGGTAAGTTTAGTGAAGCTAGACGGAACTGTAGTAACCACAGCTGCTACTAATGGAAGTGGTATGTATCAATTTAATCTTACAGCGTTAAATGTAACTGAATCCACTTTTAATATTTCTACTAATGTTGCTGGTTTTGGTTATGGTTTTAGAACAGCTACTTACGACAAAGCTAACGGCGTCGCAAGTGTAGTTCCATTAGTACTAACAAAAATTACAAATGTTACAACAACAACTATCGGCACATCCGGTGGAACTGCTACAGTACCTCCAACATCAGACGCAAAAACATCTACCCCGGTAACAGTAACAGTTCCGGCAAATGCAGTTCCGGCAAATACACAAGTTACAGTTGCGTCAGTTCCAGTTGTTAGTACGCCTCCTCCATCAACGACTGCTGCAACACAAAACATTGTTGCATCTAACAACTTATCTGCTCCAGGTGTAACAACTTTTGCTCAACCGGTTACAATGACTTTTAATTTACCATTTCCATTGCCTGCTGGTACACAAATCCCACTATTGTTATTTAATACAGCAACAAATAAATGGGAAAATACCGGTTCAAACGCGGTCGTAGCTGCGGGTGGTTTAACAGCTTCTGTTCAAGTTACCAAGCCAGGTCAGTATGCATTATTAGGAAATGTATCTGTATCTCAAACTGTTACAGGCAAATATGTTCAGGGTGAAGGAATTTCTATTACTAAGATGGAAAAAGTTTTAGGAACAAAAGAATTGATTATTGAACTTGGTCCTAATAACAAAACTTCAGTTTATGATGGTTCTGATCCCACACCGCCATATATTACCGTAGTTAGTGGTGATGCTAACAATCAACCAACTCAACCTTTTACTTATGGATTAATTCAAGCTCGTTTTGGTAGATCAAATCAAACTGGTCAACGAGCAAGATATTATTTTACTTATAATTTGCCAGCTATGTTAGGCGGTTCTCCTACAGTTAATTCTGCTGGCTTAGTTCAGGGTCCTGCCGGGCATGAAACTGAATCTGGTGATTGGATCTACAGAATAAGAATAGAAGAATTGAGCATCAACGATGTATTTAGAGTCTCTCAAACTGGTGTTTTCATTCAAGATGCTAACTTCATGAGATATAGACATAATTTCATTTATGAATGGTACTGGAGACAGCATAATCAAGGTGGTGTTGGCGTAGGACCATTTTAATAGATTTGAATTGAGTCGAGAGATGAGTTAATCTGTTTGATATAGATTAACTCTCTACTTGATTGAGAAGTACTAAGTACTTTAATAAAGTAACTTATTGCAGAAGAAAAATAAATTGAAAATCATTCCTCATTTAAGGAGGTTCTATGAAAAAACTTTTAACAATAGTAACAATTATACTTTTGGTTGGTCTTGCTGAGGTTACTAATGCTCAGCTTGCCAAAGACAGCTGGTCTCTTGGTTTCGGTTTCAGATATCCAAGAATGCTTAGCGTTAATACCGAGGCATTGAATTCGAATTACGGAGGTTTTCTTTCTATACAAAGAAACTTTTCAGAACATATTGCTTTGAGACTTAAAGCCGGATACTCACATTTGGAATCAAATTGGGTAAGCGGTGTTGGAACTCAATTAGAAGAAACCAACGCTATTACAGGCGATTTAGATTTCTTGTATTATCTTGTTCCATGCGAACCAATTTCACCATATGTATTTGGCGGACTTGGCGGTAATTACAGAATGCTCACTAATTATTATTCAACCACAGTAGATGAAAATGCATTTGTAATGCAGTTTAACGTTGGTGCTGGTTTAGAATGGTGTTTAGATGAAGATTGGAAGCTTATAACAGAATTCGGTTATCATCAAACAGGTAACTCAACTTTTGATGGTGCTGTAATAGCTGGTGAACAAAGTGGTTCAGATTCTTATATCGGTTTAAATCTCGGACTTCTTTATTTCTTAGACAAAGGCGAACCATCTAAGTACTGCCAGCTTTATACCGGTATTACACAAGAGCAAAAAGATCTTACAGATTACAACAAGATCGAAGATATGATCAAAGCTCATATTCCTAAAGAAGTAACAAAGGAAATTGTTGTTGAAAGAGCTCCAAAAGCTACAGCTGTTTCGGAAAAATGGGTTCTTGTTGGTAATAACTTCGAATTTAACAGCTCTCAATTAACAGCGGAATCTTATCCTATGCTTTATGATGCAGCCAAAGCATTACTAAAGAATCCGGATATGAAAATTGGTATTGAAGGCTATACAGATAATGTTGGTTCAGAATCTTACAATAAAGGACTTTCTGAAAGAAGAGCTAACACAGTTAAAAACTATTTAACTTCTAAGGGCGTTGATGCCGGCAGAATTACAGTTTCCGGAAAAGGCGAAAGCAACCCGGTTGCTGATAACGCTACTGCCGATGGAAGAGCAATGAATCGTAGAATCGAATTCAAAGTTCAATAGTAGTTCCTGAAATTGAATAAAGAAAGACCACTGAGTAAGTGGTCTTTTTTTTGTTCTTTATGGAAAAATATTCTGTCACCAATCCGTTTTTTTAACAAAAATTTTTTTAGATAGCTAAAAACCATTATTTTTCGACGTCATTTTCGGGGTGTAGCGCAGCCCGGTTAGCGCGCTTCGTTCGGGACGAAGAGGTCGGGAGTTCGAATCTCCCCACCCCGACAATTATGAATTGTTACACAACAAATATTCTGTTTAGTGTCAAAAAGAATAAATATTATGTCGGTCACACAAACAATATTTCTCGTAGATTAACTGAACATAATTCCGGTCAAAATAAATCTACAAAGATTGGCTCTCCTTGGGAATTAGTTTATGCGAAGGA
>Ga0208374_1000964_pt1 | contig 9953 bp, 8 predicted proteins | sample RifOxyC3_FD_184037 | JGI IMG/M metagenome (GOLD analysis project Ga0208374, IMG submission 184037) | Groundwater microbial communities from Rifle, Colorado - Rifle Oxygen_injection C3 (SPAdes) | ecosystem: Environmental > Aquatic > Deep subsurface > Groundwater | place: Rifle, Colorado, USA...
TGCCCGTGCGCCCTCGGCCTGGCGACGCCCATGTCCATCATGGTGGGTGTCGGACGCGGCGCGCAGGAAGGCGTGCTCGTGAAGAACGCCGAGGCGCTCGAACGGCTGGAGAAGGTCACCACGCTCGTCGTGGACAAGACCGGCACGCTCACCGAGGGCAAACCCAAGCTCGTGGATATCCTGCCCATCGGGGGTTTCGACGCGAAGGAATTCCTGCGTTTTTCCGCCTCACTGGAGCAGCATAGCGAACACCCACTCGCAGCAGCGATTGTTCAGGGCGCAAAGGAACAAGGCATGGCTTTAGAGGCCGTGAAGGATTTTCGCTCGGTAACGGCGGGCGGTGTTTTCGGCTCCATCGCGGGTCGCGGGGTGATGATTGGCAAGCCGGATTTCCTGCGAAACGAAAAGATTTCCGGCCTGGAGCCGCTCGAAGCGTCAGCGGCGAAACTTCAAGAAGAAGGCAAGACCGCCATGTTCGTCGCCATAGATGGCAAGCCGGCGGGAATTCTCGCCGTTGCCGACCCGATAAAACCCACCACCGCCGAAGCCATTGAAGAACTCCACGCGCTCGGCTTGAAACTCGTCATGCTCACGGGCGACAACCGTCGCACTGCCGCTGCGGTGGCGAAGCAACTCGGCCTCGACGCGGTGGAAGCGGAGATCGAACCTGCCGGGAAAGTTGCCCGCGTCAAGCAGCTGCGCGAGGCAGGCCAACGGGTGGCGATGGCCGGCGATGGCATCAACGACGCTCCCGCCCTCAGTGAAGCGGAAGTCGGCATTGCCATGGGCACCGGCACCGATGTGGCCATGCAAAGCGCGGGCATCACCCTGGTGCGAGGCGACCTGCGTGGCATCGCCCAGGCCATCCGCCTCAGCCGCGCCACGATGAACAACATCCGGCAAAACTTGTTCTTCGCGTTTCTCTACAACGCGCTGGGAATCCCCGTGGCGGCGGGCGTGCTTTATCCGTTTTTCGGCTGGCTGCTCAGTCCGATCATCGCCGGTGCCGCGATGAGCCTGAGTTCCGTCTCGGTCATCAGCAACGCCCTGCGACTTCGGAAAATGAAACTGTGATCTTTGCGCAACCTAAAAACAACCAGGATGGATTGATCCAAGGACCAACTGAGCCGGCAAACGCCGTTCCCACCATGACCCAACCGATCAAGTTTTCCCTGGCAGCGAACTACGATCCGGAACTGGTTCCGGCACTGGCCGCCTACCCGGTCGATGAAGTTTACGGTAAGCTGCCCGGCGACGGCGTCAGCGGTGGCCGTCCCCGCTACCTGGCCAGGCCGCTCTCGGAAGACGATCTGCGGCGCTACGTCCGCCTGCTCGACCAGTATGGCATTGCCTTCAATTATCTCCTGAACGGCTCCTGTTTCGGCAACCGCGAATGGACAAGCTCCTGGCAAAAGAAAGTGACGGCCCTGCTGGCCAAGCTGGGCGACATGGGCGTGCGCCGGGTCACCGTCTCGACCCCCTTTCTGCTGGAACTGGTCAAGCGCCGTTTTCCCGAGTTCAAGGCGAAGGTTGGCATTTATGCCCAGGTGGACACGCCCCGGCGCGCCGGCAGCTTGCCCGAGCGCGGGACTCGGCGGTGGAACTGCTTCAGGAGGACGTGTTCACACACCAACCTTCCGAACCGTATGATTGCGCCGTGGCCTCCATGTGCTTCCATCATTTTAGCGATGCCCAGATCATCGCGCTGATGCAACGGCTGCGCCGATTCGTGCGCAAAAGCCTGCTAATCAACGATCTTCGGCGTTCGGCACTGGCGGATCTGGCGGCAAAACTGTTGCTGACCAGTATTCGTGCCCCGGCAGGGGTACGACACGACGCTTTGCTCTCAATCCGGCGCGGCTTCAGAGTCCATGAACTGAAAGCCTTGCTGGGGCAGCTCGATGGCGCGACGGCCACCGTGGCGCCAGCCCGCTGGTTCCGAATCGCCGCTATTGTCCGGTTCAAATTAGGAGAAAAAACATGAAAACTATCCTCAGCGGTTTGGGCACCGCCACCGCGCCGCTCTATGCGACACAGGAAGAGGCCTACAAATTCTTCACCACGCACTGCCCCCTGGAACCGGCTGAACAGGATCTGTATCGCCGCATTCTGCTGGATGGCAAGATCAAGGGTCGCTACCTGGGGATGGATGCCACGATCGATGCGCTCGAGACCGACCCCGACCGGCTGCTGGCGCGCTTCCTGAAGTTCGGCCGCAGCACCGCCGTTGCCGCCGCGCGCCGCGCCCTGGCCGAGGCGGACGTCGAGGCTGCCGAACTCGCCGGCCTTGTCGTCAACACCTGCACCGGCTACCTCTGTCCCGGCCTCTCCTCCTACATCGCGGAAGATCTGGGGCTGAAGCCGTCGATCCGCTTTCAGGACTTGATGGGGATGGGTTGCGGCGGGGCGGTTCCGAATCTCGAAGCCGCCACCAGCATGCTTGTCCGCAGCAGGGAAGGCCCGGTTCTCAGCCTGGCCGTGGAGATTTGTTCGGCCACCATTTTTCCCAGCCATGAACCGGACTTGATTGTGAGCAACTCCATTTTCGGAGACGGCGCCGCCGCCGCCGTGCTCAACCTGGTGCAGGACGACCACCCGGGCGGTCTGGCGCGTGTGGTCGATTTTGCGACGGGCCTGTTTCCTCAATATCGCGAGGAATTGCGCTACCGGACGGACGGTGGGCGCCTGCGCAACCACCTGACCAAGCGGGTCCCGGTCATCGGCGCGCAAACCGGGGCGGAAGTGGCCTCCCGGCTTCTGGACCGACACGGCCTTTCACGGGATGACATCGACTGGTGGGCGGTACATCCGGGCGGCACGGTCGTGCTCGCCCAAGTCGCCAGAAAACTGGAACTTGACGACGAAGCGATGCGCTTCTCCTACCATGTCTTCGAGAACTACGGCAACATGTCCTCACCCTCCGTTCTGTTTGTCTTGCGGGAAATCCTCGATCATGGCCGGCCACAACCGGGGCATAAGGGGATGCTTGTCACGTTCGGAGCCGGCTTCTCCGCCTTCGCAGCGCTTATCGAGTTTGCGTCCGCTTGAACACGGATGGCGGATGCGAAACAAATCGGGAAACAGGAAAGGACTATCTATGCAAACGCACGTGGATGTGGCCATTGTCGGTGCGGGCAGTGCGGGACTTTCCGCATTGCGCCAAGTCAGGAAATTCACCGACAACTACCTTCTGATTGATCCCGGCCCGCTGGGCACGACCTGTGCGCGGGTAGGTTGCATGCCCTCGAAGGCGTTGATCCACATTGCGAACGCTTACCACCGTCGCCGCACGTTCGCCGAGACAGGCATTTCCGGTGCCGAGCATCTTCGGTGCAATATCCCCGCGGTCTTGCGCCATGTGCGCACACTTCGCGATCACTTCACCACAGGGATGATCGAGGCAACGCGCGAGCTGGCGGGAGAGCGGCTCGTTGAGGAAAGAGCCGTCCTCGTTGGGCCCAAACGCGTGCGGGTCGGCAACAGAATCGTTGATGCTGACCGAATCATCCTCGCGCCCGGCGCGCGTCCCCTGATTCCCCGCGAATGGCAAATATTTTCCGAGCACATCCTGACCAGTTCGACGATTTTTGAACAGGACGTTCTGCCGGAACGCATTGCCGTAATCGGGCTGGGTGCAATAGGTCTTGAGCTCGGGCAGGCGTTGAGCCGACTGGGCATACAGATGACCGGATTCAACAGGGTGCGCGAGATCGGAGGATTGAGCGACCCTGATATCACCGCAGCAGCAAGCGAGATTGTTGCAGGGGAATTCATCATGCATAACGGTGCAGCCGCAAAGATCAAAGCCACGGACAACGGAGTAGAAGTGCAGGCGGGAACCGCTACCGCAACGGTGGATAAGATTCTTGTCGCAACGGGAGTTCGGCCAAATCTTGATGAGCTGGGAATGGAGACGCTTGGTGTTGAACTTGACGAACACGGCATGCCGCCGGTAGACCCGCACACGTCACAGATCGGGGATCTTCCTGTTTACCTTGCCGGAGATGCCAACGGGTACGCCCCGGTCCTGCATGAGGCACTGGATGAAGGCTTCATCGCAGGTCGCCACAGCTTCGGAGCGGATGGAGCATCGGCCGGTTACTGCCGTCGCCCACCGCTGCGCATCGTGTTCAGCGATCCCCAATGTGCCGTTGTCGGCCAATCCTTTGCGGCTCTGCGGGACACGCGCATCGTTATCGGACACGTTGACTTCAGGCAACAGGCCCGCGCCATGATCGAGGGGCGTAACGCAGGCGTGTTGCGACTCTATGCCGAAGCGTCATCGGGACGAATCCTCGGGGTGGAAATGGTCGTGCCGGAGGCCGAACATCTTGCGCACCTTTTGGCGGCATGCATCCAGGCGAACATGACCGTACATAACGCCCTTCAGTTGCCCTTCTACCATCCCACGCTTGAAGAAGGGCTACGTACCGCACTGCGCGATGCCGTCAAACAGCTAATGGAAGGTCCAAACCCGGATGGTTTCCATCTGTGTGAGAGCTGCCCGGAGTCTGCCCTGCAATGACCAAGCCCTTTCCTGGAATCTTCTATCATCCAACCACATCGCTCAGGTTCTGCGCAATACGAAGCCGACAACGAAAGCCGCCGTGCGGTCTGCGATCCTGGAGGCGCGTTCACCGGCATGGTGCTCTCGTCAGATAGGGTTATACCCCATAGCCGGAAATCCGCCAATCGCATAGACTCATTGAATAGGAAAGACCACGGAAGGAAAAACGAATGAAGACGATGTTGTGCAAAGTTATGGTGGCGGTTCTGCCCCCGCCTGAATGCCGAAAGGACTTCGTCCAGGCATTCCTGGACCATCTGGTGAACTGGGATTTCGCGGCGGCGCAAGTGATGTCCTCATGAGCACGATCATCACCAAGGACGGCACGGAGATCTACTACAAGGCGTTTTCCGAGGGACAGCCTGTCGTGTTCAGTCACGGTTGGCCACTCAACGCCGATGCGTGGGAAAGCCAGATGGTGTATCTGGCGTCCAACGGTTATCGCTGCATCGCCCATGACCGTCGCGGCCATGGCCGTTCGAGTCAACCCTGGAATGGCAACGACATGGACACCTATGCTGACGATCTCTCGGAACTCATCGAAACACTCGGCCTGAAGGGCATCACCCTGGTCGGCCACTCGACCGGCGGTGGAGAGGTGACCCGTTATATCGGGTGCCACGGTACCAAGCGCGTTGCCAAGGCCGTGCTCATGGGCTCGGTGACGCCCTGCATGCTCAAGACCGCCGCCAATCCCGGCGGCCTGCCGATGAAGGTGTTTGACGACATCCGCGCAGGTGTCGCCGCCGACCGTTCGCAGTTCTTTAAGGATCTTACGACGCCGTTCTACGGCGCCAACCGGCCGGGCGTGAAAATCAGCCAGGGAGTCCGCGACACATTCTGGTTTCAAGGCATGCAGGGCGGTCTCAAGAACGAGTTCGATTGCATCAAGGCGTTTTCCGAGACGGATTTCACCGACGATCTCAAGCAGTTCGACGTACCGACGCTGATCCTTCACGGCGATGACGACCAGATCGTGCCGATCGGCGCCGCGGCGCTTCGCTCGTCGAAGCTTGTCAGGAACGCAACCCTGACCATTTATCCCGGCGCACCCCATGGCCTCGCGGACACGCACAAAGACCGGCTCAACGCCGACTTGCTGGCGTTCCTTGGGACCTGAGGTCGCTATGACAACAAGCGCCACCACGCTGACGCCCGATCTGCTCCGCAAGATGGATGCCTACTGGCGGGCCGCGAACTACCTGTCGGTCGGACAGCTTTATCTGCGCGACAATCCGCTGCTGCGTGAGCCGCTGAAGCCGGCCCATGTGAAAGCGATGCTGCTCGGACATTGGGGCACCACGCCGGGTCAGAACTTCATCTATGTGCATCTGAACCGGATCATCAAGGAACACGATCTGGATATGATCTACATTTCCGGTCCCGGCCACGGCGGTCCCGCGCTGGTGGGCAACACATACCTGGAGGGCACCTACACCGAGATCTACCCCGATATCAGCGCGGGACCGCCGTGGCCGGGACCGGAAATCAAGCAGTTCTCCTTCCCCGGCGGCATTCCCAGTCATGTCTCACCGGAATGTCCGGGCTCGATCCATGAGGGTGGCGAACTCGGCTATTCGCTCAGTCATGCCTTCGGCGCCGTGTTCGATAATCCTGACCTGATCGTCGCCTGTGTCGTCGGGGACGGCGAAGCCGAGACCGGCCCGCTGGCCACGGCCTGGCACTCCAACAAGTTCCTCAACCCGATCACGGACGGGGCCGTACTGCCGATCCTGCATCTCAACGGCTACAAGATCGCCAATCCGTCCGTGCTGGCGCGCATCGAGCCGGAAGAACTGGATCAATTGTTCCGCGGCTATGGCTGGACGCCCTACCTGGTGGAAGGCGCCGATCCGGAAACCATGCACCAACGCATGGCGGAAGTCCTGGACAAAGCCGTTCTGGAAATCCGCCAGATTCAGGACTATGCACGGGAACATAGGGCCGCCGCCCGCCCGCGCTGGCCGATGATCGTCCTCCGATCGCCCAAAGGCTGGACGGGACCAAAGGAAGTCGACGGGGTGCCCATCGAGGGCACCTTCCGGGCGCACCAAATCCCCATCGTGATGGATGCGGATCATCCCGGGCATCTCAAGCTCCTGGAAGGCTGGATGAAGCGCTACCGGCCGGAAGAACTCTTCGATAAGAACGGGCGGCTCATCCCGGAACTGGCCGAACTCGCGCCCACGGGCAACCGTCGGATGGGGGCGAATCCACACGCGAACGGCGGTCTGCTGTTGCACGACCTGATCATGCCCGACTTTCGCGACTATGCGGTGGAGGTCCCATCGCCAGGCGCCGTCCAGGCCGCCGACACCCACGAACTGGGTGCGTTTCTGTGCGGGATTGTAAGCCTCAACAGCCAGCAGCGAAACTTCCGCATATTCGGCCCCGACGAAACGCTGTCCAACCGCTTGAATGCCGTGTTCGAGGTCACCGACCGGCAGTGGGAAGCCCGCACCAAAGACAACGATGAGTTTCTGGCCACCGATGGCCGCGTGATGGAAATGCTGAGCGAGCACCAATGTGAAGGCTGGCTGGAAGGCTATTTGCTTACCGGTCGGCATGGTCTCTTCAACTGCTACGAGGCGTTCATCCACATTATCGATTCGATGTTCAACCAGCATGCCAAGTGGCTGACGGTCAGTGCGGAGCTTCCCTGGCGCCGCAAGATCGCCTCGCTGAACTACCTGCTCGCCTCGCACGTCTGGCAGCAGGCCCATAACGGCTTCACTCATCAGGATCCCGGGTTCATCGACCATGTCATGAACAAGAAAGCCTCCATCGTACGGGTGTACCTGCCGCCCGACGCCAACTGCCTGCTGTCGGTGTGGGACCATTGCCTCAGGAGCCGCCACTACGTCAACGTGGTGATCGCCGGCAAATACCAGGCGCCGCAATGGTTGTCCATGACGGCGGCCCTAGCACACTGCGCAAAAGGGATCGGCATCTGGGAATGGGCGGGATGCGACCGGACAACCGAACCGGACCTCGTGATGGCCTGTTGCGGCGACGTACCCACGCTGGAAACGCTCGCCGCCGTTTCCATCCTTCGGAACCACCTGCCGGAGCTGAAGATTCGCGTGATCAACGTCGTGGACCTGATGAAGCTCCAGCCGGAACGCGAACACCCGCACGGGCTGAGCGATCAGGACTTCGATGCCCTGTTCACCAGGGACAAACCGATCCTCTTCGCGTTTCACGGCTACCCGTGGCTGATTCACCGGCTGACCTATCGCCGCACGAACCACAGGAATCTCCATGTGCGCGGATACAAGGAAGAAGGCACCATCACCACCTATTTCGACATGACCGTGCTGAACGATCTGGACCGCTTCCACCTGGTGCAGGACGCGATTGACCGGGTTGGCTCGCTTGGAAGTCGCGGCGCAACGCTGAAGACGATGATGACCGACAAGCTGATCGAGCATAAGCGCTACATCAACCAGCACGGCGTGGACATGCCGGACGTGCGGAACTGGAAGTGGACGGGATGACCCCACTGCTGGGGTTTTGGTCATGAGGAGGACTTCAGGTCGATCCGGTCAATCTCCCGCAACGGCAGGGCGGTGATGTGCTCGGTCAAGGGATACCGTAGGGTGCCGGGATAGACCACCCAGAGATGCTCCAGTTTCAGGTCTTGCCGGGCGATGTGCATGGACTTGGTGGTGGATGGCGCATCGGCGCATTTGAACTCGAACCCCCAGCGCCGTCCGTGACGTAGTAGCAGCAGGTCCAGTTCCGCCCCGCGCTGCGTGCCGTAGAAATAGGCGTCGTGCTGGCCGTGGGCGATCAGGGTTTGTTCCAGCGCAAAACCCTCCCAGCTCGCGCCGTAGTGCGGGTGTCTGGGCAGATCCATGGCTTCTGTCAGCCCCAGCAACTGGTGGAGCACCCCGCTGTCGCGCAGATAGACTTTGGGCGACTTCACCATGCGCTTGCCGATATTCTCGAACCACGGCGGCAGCACCCGCAGCATGAATGTGCCAGCCAGAATATCCCGGTAACGGTCCACCGTCGTTCGCTTGGAGCCCATCGCCTCCGCCAGGCGAGAGGCATTCCAAGTTTGCCCGTGAAAATGGGATAGCATCGTCCAGAACCGCCGCAGCGCATCCGGTGCCACCTCAAATCCAAGGACCGGGATATCTTTCTCCAAAAAGGTTCGTCCAAACGCCTCGTGCCACTCCATGGCGTCCGCATCCGTTTCCGCCAGAAAGGCAGGGGGAAACCCGCCCCGGAACCAGAGCCGGTGGAGACTCTCGATGCCGGTTTCCACCAGCGAGAATCCGGAAACATCGACAAACTGGATCCGGCCCGCCAGCGATTCCGACACCCCTTTCACCACATCCCACGAGGCGCTGCCGAGCAACAGAAAACGGGTCGAGCGGTCGCGCCGGTCGCACAGCGGACGCAACAAGGTGAACAGTTCCGGCAGGCGTTGCACCTCGTCCAAAATAACCAAACCCTCGCACGGTTCCAGCACCGTCTGAGCGCTCCGGGTCAACGCATCCCGATCCGCAGGCAACTCAAGGTCAAACCGTGTTACCGGCTCCGGCCACTCCGCGGCCACTTGGTGGGAAAGCGTTGTCTTCCCAACCTGCCGGGCACCGAGCACGCCAACAACTGGCGATTTTTTCAATCGCCGGATAATGTCTCCGGTGATCGTACTTCTATTAATTTGTTGCATATTGTGCCCTCATGGGAACAATTTACTACAACGTCTTGCAGGGTCAATGAAATATTTTGGCTGTTTAAACGCTACATAGGCTGGCTCCCAGCCTAATGAAGGGACCACCTCGACGCCGTTCGACAACGAAAAGACAGGAACGAACGACTTGACATCCAACACTGCCTTTTCTGAATTATATCCATGCAATTCAACAACCTGGGTTTCCTGTTTGCATGGTTAATCTGCCGAACTGAAAGGCGACGGTCACTTCGGCAAACGATAGCGGGCGACGAGTTATGTTGCGCGCAACATAACTCGTCACCCGATTGGGGTCTCGAACCGTGGGCGGCGGCGGGGCCGCTCCCACGCTGTTTGAAGCAGCGCCTCTGCAATAGGGTTTCACCCCATTGCCCGGCACCCTTGGGGTCGTTATCGTGGGGAATAGAAACATACATAGCTTCCTGCACGACCATGATAAAAGCAGCACTTGATAATTTGCAGAATATCTTCAACCGCGCGTTCGACGGAATTTGCCGGGTGTGCGTAGTATTCACGGCGCTTGGCATGGCAGGGTTCTGTTTCGCCGCGGGAACCGAGCTTGATTCCGGCACCAATCAACCGCTGGAAGCCATCCAGGTGATCGATATCGTGATTGTCTCGTCCAATTACGTTACGCTCGGCACGAACACCATGTCACTGGAGGCGGCTACGAACGTAATC
>Ga0208374_1000965_pt1 | contig 9948 bp, 9 predicted proteins | sample RifOxyC3_FD_184037 | JGI IMG/M metagenome (GOLD analysis project Ga0208374, IMG submission 184037) | Groundwater microbial communities from Rifle, Colorado - Rifle Oxygen_injection C3 (SPAdes) | ecosystem: Environmental > Aquatic > Deep subsurface > Groundwater | place: Rifle, Colorado, USA...
CGTGATCGAACGGACGGCCGGATTGAGCCGCCGGGAGGCCATTCTGAAGGTCATACCCACGGGCCTGATGCTGGTGGTGGTCAGAACGCTCGACCTGGGCATGGATCTCTGCAACCGGTTTGCACCCGAACACCTGGAAATCCATGTCAGCGAACCCCGAAAATGGTTGCGAAAAGTACGTGCAGCCGGCGCGATATTCGTGGGACACTGGTCCCCTGAACCAGCCGGTGATTTTGTGGCGGGACCGAGTCACGTCCTGCCGACCGGCGGATCCGCAGCCCGGTTTTCCGGGTTGACGGTGGATGATTTCCGCCGGCGTTCCAGCGTGATTGCGTTCACCCGGGCTGACCTGCTCGACACCCTGCCCGTGATCGAGGTGTTCGGCAGGGTGGAGGGCCTGGATGCGCATGCCCTGTCGGCACGCGTTCGTTTTGAGAGGATGTCATGACCATTTCGATTCGTGAAAGTGTTGCCCGCATGCAGGGGTATGTGCCGGGTGAACAGCCCCGGACGGGCGGGTTCATCAAGCTGAACACCAACGAGAATCCCTATCCACCCTCGCCGGCGGTCGCCCGCGCCCTGCAAACGTTGGATCCGGCCGACCTCCGGCTGTATCCCGATCCCGCCTGCACGGTCCTGCGCCGGGCCATCGCGGACCTGCACCGGTGTGATCCGGCCCGGGTATTGGCCGGGAACGGGCTGGACGAGCTGTTGTCATTGTGTGTGCGGGCATTCGTTCCGGATGGCGGCAGTGTCGGTTTCATGGATCCCTCCTATTCGCTGTATCCGGTGCTGGCGGACATCCGCGGACTGTCCAAGCGGCCGGTTGCGCTGGGGGCCCGCTATGAATGGAACATGCCGGCAGGCTATACCGCTTCCCTGTTTATCCTGACGCATCCGAATGCGCCGACCGGCCTGTGTTATGACCGCGCGTCGGTCCTCGGGTTCTGCCGTTCGTTTGCCGGGGTCGTGGTAATTGACGAGGCCTATGTGGATTTTTCCGACCGTGACTGCCTGGAGTTTGCCTTGTCGGAACCCAACGTGCTGGTGGCCAGGACCCTTTCAAAATCCTATTCCCTGGCCGGCTTGCGCGTGGGCTACCTGGTGGGGCCGGAACCGCTGATCGCCACCCTGGACAAGATCAAGGATTCCTACAATCTGGACCGGGTGGCACAATGCCTGGCGACCGCGGCCGTCAATGACCAGGCGTGGATGCTTGCCAACGTGCGGCGGATTCGCGACACCCGGGCACGGCTTCAACAACAGCTGGTAAAACGCGGGTGGGAAGTGTTCCCGTCCCAGTCGAATTTTATCTGGACACGGCCGGCCGGCAAAACTGCAGACGCCTGGACCATGGCCTTGAAGGACCGGCAAATCCTGGTTCGGTATTTCCGCGGGCCCCGGACGTCGGATTGCCTGCGCATCACGGTTGGAACGGATGAGGAAACGGATCGTTTGCTGACGGTCCTGGATGAACTGGCCTCCGGAGGAACCACACGATGAAAGCACGCCGGGCGATCATAGAACGAAAGACACGGGAAACGGACATCCGGATCGGGTTGAATCTGGATGGCGCCGGACGATGCCGCGTGACGACGGGCATCGGTTTCATGGATCACATGCTGGAACTGCTGGGACGTCATGCGCTGGTGGACCTGGAGGTCCGGGCGCGGGGCGACATCCATGTCGATTACCACCATACCGTGGAGGATCTTGGAATCGTACTGGGACAGTGCCTGAACCGGGCGTTGGGTGACCGGAAGGGGATTGCCCGATATGGCTGGTGCCTGCTGCCCATGGATGAATCCCTCTGTCAGTGCGCCGTGGACCTTGGCGGGCGGCCGTATCTGGTCTACCGGGCCGCAATCCGCAAGCGCAGGGTGCTTGATTTCGACATCAAGCTCGTGGAGGAATTCATGCGGGCGCTGGTCACGGAGGCGCGGATGAATCTGCATCTTGCGCACCTGTACGGCAAGGAACCCCATCATGCGTGTGAATCCATGTTCAAGGCGCTCGCCCGTGCCGTGCGCATGGCGGTTGCACCCGATCCGCGTGAACGTGGGATTCCGTCCAGTAAGGGCCGGATCTGACACCGTTTGCGAACCCCGTTGACTCGAATGGAATCCGTATGGAATCGAAATTGATCCTGTTGCCTGCGATTGACCTGCAGAACGGTCGCTGTGTCCGGTTGCGCCAGGGGAATCCGGATGATGCCACCGTCTATTCCGATGATCCCGTGGCCATGGCGAAACGATGGGCTGATGCCGGCGCCACCTGGTTGCACGTGGTGGATCTTGACGGCGCGTTCCGGGGGGAACCGGTCCATGCCGACCTGATCCGGCACATGGTCAAGGCGGCCGGTATACCGGTGGAAGTCGGAGGCGGCCTCCGCACCGATGATGATCTGCAGCATCTGATCGATCACGGGGTGGCACGGGTTATTGTCGGAACCCGCGCGCTGGCCGACATCCGGGTGCTGGAAGGAATGGTCAACCGTTTTGGCGAACAATTTGCCGTTGGAATCGATGCACGGGATGGAATGGTCCAGGTCCGCGGATGGGCCGAAACCTCGGCGATTACGGCGCTGGAACTGGCGGACCGTGCGGACCGGGCGGGGGTACAGACGCTGATTTATACCGACACGGCCCGTGACGGCATGCTGGGTGGTGTCAATGTGCCGGCGGTGGAGGGAATGTGCCGGGCGGTCTCCTGCAACGTCATCGCATCGGGCGGTGTGTCCTCTGTGGACGATGTCCGGCGGTTGCGGAGTATCGGGTGTGCCAATCTCCAGGGTGCGATTGTCGGCAAGGCCTTGTATGAGGGTACGGTTGATCTTGGCGACATGATCCGGGCTGCATCCGGGCAGCCGCCTGCCGGGAGGAAGCCGGCATGATTATGAATGTGCAATCCTCGGTGCTGGAAAACGGGGTCCGGGTTATCACGTCATCGATTCCCCGTGTGGAGAGTGTGACCGTGGGCATCTGGGTGGCCGTCGGGGCGCGCCATGAAAGCAACCGGCAGGCCGGGATCAGCCATTTCCTGGAACACCTGCTTTTCAAGGGGACCCGCCGGCGTTCCGCCATCGATATCTCCCGTGCCATCGAGGGGACGGGTGGGTACCTGAACGCATTCACCCAAGAGGAGAGCACCTGCTATTATGCACGGGTTGTCGCCGACCAGACTTGGACGGCGCTGGATGTGTTGGCGGACATGGTGCTTCATCCCTGCCTGGCAACCGGGGATATCGGGAAGGAATGCGGCGTTATACTCGAGGAAATTGCGATGTATCAGGATCAGCCGCAACACCTGGTGCAGGATATGCTTGGCCGGGCGCTCTGGCTGGATCATCCGCTTGGCAGACCCATCATCGGGCTGGCTGCTTCGTTGAAGCAGATGAACCGGGCGGAACTGTGCCGGTTCCGCCAGCGCATGTACCGGCCCAACGGCACGATTGTTGCCCTGGCCGGAAAGGTTGACCATGACGATTGCGTCAAGGCGGTCCGGCGCCTGCTGGGCCGGATACCACGCCAGCGGGTCCAGCCGTTCCAACCGGTTTTGCGCAGCACCGCCCGTGAGCCGGTCAGCCTGATGGCCAAGGATATCGAGCAGATGCAGCTGGCTGTCGGATTCCGCCATTTCGGAAGGCATGATGGGCGCCGGTATCACCTGCGGATCCTGAACGCCGTATTGGGTGAAAACATGAGTTCACGACTGTTCCAGACGGTTCGGGAACAACATGGGCTGGCCTATTCGATTCATTCCAGCTTCCAGTTGTTGGCGGATACCGGGGCCTGGATCGTGGGGGCTGGATTGGATCGGAAACGGTCGCGCAAGGCTTTGGGATTGATATTCCGTGAGATTGAGAAGATACGACGGCAGACCATTCCGTCCGATGAGTTCCGGCGCGCACGGGATTATGCCATCGGCCAGCTCAAGCTGAGTCTGGAAAGCACCACCCACCACATGATGTGCCTGGGGGAACACCTGCTATCCTACGGGCGATTCCTTTCACCGGAGGAAGCCATCCGGAAAATTGAGGCGGTGACACCGGCGGATGTGCAGGATCTGGCCGCCGTTCTGTTCCGTCCCGAGCGGTGTAGTGTCGCCATGATTGGACCCGGGTTGACACCGGCGGATGCCACCTGGATACAGGACGTTGTGAATCGCCTCCGATAGGGTTATGAACCGTGTCCTGACGGAATTTCCGCGCCGCCATCCGCTGGTCCTTCCGGCCGTTGCCTGGGTGGCGGGCCTGTTGACCGGGTTCGGAACCAGGCCGTCTTATGATTTCCGCTGCCTGGCCGTTTTCGTCGGATTTCTTCCATGGTTATTGGCCGTGTTTTTCCGCCGTCAGGTCGGATACAATGTCCGGGTAACCGGTTGGTTGATGCTGGTGTTTTGTCTCGGCTATTGGCGTGCCGGAGGGACCCTGAATTCAGCGATCGATCCACCGGTGGATGACGCTGAAATCCGACTGATCGCCGTGGTGGCTGGTGATCCTGAACCGGCGGGAAACCCCTGGGAACCGCGTGGATTGGTGACCCCGGTTTCCCCGGTGGGCGCCTGGCGCGAGGCGGATGGAACACCGCTAAACCTTGGCGGCCGGGTATACCTGAAGTTGTATGGCCGGGGATTGCCGGCGTACAACGAACGATGGGAATTCAGGAATGTCCGTCTGACCGGTAACCGTGCAGGATCGGGGCCGTTACGCGCGACGGCCATGTTGCATCACGCCAAACGATTGGAGCACGATCCCACAGGCCGTTTGGGTAGTCGTCTGTTTCGCGTTCGGCGTGAGGCGGCGGATATCCTGGCATACGGCGTTGAGAATAAGCCGGTTTCCGTCAGTGTTGTACGGGCCCTGTTGCTGGGATACCGGTCGGGACTTGGAAATACCCTGCAAAAGCAGTTTGCCCAAACAGGAACGCTCCATGTGTTTGCAGTTTCCGGATTGCATGTGGTCATGATCACGGGACTGGTGGTACAGCTGTTGCGGCTTGTGGGTTGGTCACGGGTATACTGGTTCTGGGGCATTCTCCCCCTGGCATTGTCCTACGCGTGGATGACGGGGATGACCCCCAGTGCGGTACGTGCCACGGTGATGGCGCTGGTCTTCCTGGCGGCACCGCTGGTGGGACGTCGTGCCGATGGGGCGTGTGCTTTGGCAGCCGCCTTGATCGGGATCACGGCGGCCGATCCCGATCAGCTCTCGGCACCCGGACTGGTTCTTTCGTTTACCGTGGTTGGCGGGTTGATGGCCCTGGTGCCGGTGTTTAGCGCCGTCTGGCGGCCATGGCTACAACTCGATCCATGGGTGCCCAAGGCACAGCCCAATCCACATCCACGGTTGAGGTCCATGGTCCGATCCATCCTGCAACTGGTCACCGTATCGGTTTCGGCCTGGCTGGTATCAGCGCCTTTGACGGCCTGGTATTTTGGCTGGCTGTCACCGGTGGCCATGATGAGCAACCTGGTGGTGGTTCCGTTGGTTGGCTTGATTATGCTGGCCGGAAGCCTAAGCCTTGTTTCGGGGTTGTTTCTCCTGCCCCTGGCAGGAGTCTTCAATCACATCAACCTGCTTTTGACCAGCGTGCTGTTACGATCGGTGCGATGGTTTCATGCGATACCCGGCGGCGGACTCCAGGTTGAGGAGTTTCCCGGATGGGCGGTTTTGACCTGGTATACCGTGCTGGGGATGGGGGTATTGGCTTGGTACACCTATCGCCGTAAGGTTTGTCCGCAGATGCAGTACGGTCCGGACTTTATGATGACATGATTTTCCGGCTGACGGGATTGTAACTCCAGGATCGTCCGTTGACGGAGAAAATGACGCCGGGACTCTGCGATTCAATTTCCCGGGCCGGTTTGATGCCGTACCCCGTCTCGTATTCTGCGATTACATTCCGGACCATGGAGTTCGTCAGGGTGGCCACTGGTGGGTTTTCTTCCCGGTAGGGAATGAGCAGGGCATAGAAATCACCGGTATTATCGGGACAGGAGGCCTCCAACTTCAGGTAGGTGATCGGTGTGGAAGGATCAGCCCGGGTACTGTGATCGGAGGCAATCCGTTGCGTCAATGCCATCCGGGATAACGGTATGATCTGGAGGCGTACATGTCCTGCCGTGAACAGCGCGCTGCCATCCCGCGTTTCAATGCCGCCGCCGGAGTGAAAGATCCAGGACAAATCCACCGGTGAATCGCCGGCCCGTTCGATCTGGTCATGAATAAAGATAAATTCGCGATTCACAAAGGCCAGGGTCCGGTCGAAGGTCCGCAACCGTCCCGGATAGGCATTGACGACACGGCCGGTGGCGATGGTGGCGTCAGCTTCCTCGCGTAAATTTTCAAAGACACCATAGACGGTCGCCCATTGTCCGGCACGCAATCGACGGCAGAAGATGCTGGTGTCGGTGGTGATGACCTGACCTTGCCCGTTGACCAACAGGGAATTGTGGGCAATGGTATCCAGCCGGTAATCCTTCCCGTTGGAATAATCATACTGCCCGCATTCGACCAGCAGGCGTTCACCGAACGCCGACAGGGTGAAACTGTTCAAGTGAAGGTGGTTGTGATGGCAATTGGCGGGCCCGTTCAGCCAGGTTGCCTGAACGGCGTCATCGCTCCAATCGCTCCTGAGACTGAGCATCTGCAGGCCGGAAAAAAACCGGTTGCGTTGGGAATCGGGTGGGGGGGCTGAAGGGACCGATGGATCATAGGCGATCAGGTAATAGAGGCTGTATTCGAGGCTTTCACCGTCCATTCCCCAGTCATGGGTGATCAGGCGGCGGGCGATCCATTGGAATTCTGGCTGCTTATGGTAAGCGGCGAGGAAGGCGACCGGCGGCCAGAGGTGGGTGAGGTGACTGGAATCGGCGGTGTTGTTGCAATTCGTCAACCACGGAAGGATGTTGTGCAAGGCGTAATGTGCTGTGTTGTGGAGGAACGGTTCATGGTACAGGTCGATTCCCTTCAGGCGTCGCAACGGCTCGACTCCGCAAAGCATGTGGCGTGTCCCGTAGTTCCAGTAGAGCAGTCCTTCCGGGTAGCCGCCGTCCGGGCAATGGGAATCGATGGCCTGCCGGGTCTGGTGCAGGCAGGCGTCGAAGACGGCACGGGTATCCATGGCTTCTTCGAAGAGGATGGACGCCATGAGCGTGGGTCCATTGATCACATTGATGCCATTGCAGGTATACCATTGGGTTGCGGGGTGTTTGGTCTGAAAATCATGGAGGACCACTTGCAGTCCCCATTCCTGGATGCGGTTGCGGATCTGGGCGCGATCCTGCGGGGAGAGAAAATCGTATAACCAGTCGTAGGTCATGCCCAGGGTGCGGGTGGCCCCGCCGGTAGCCAGACTCGCACAGCCGTGGTTGTTTTTCGGATCCCAGGAGGCATGGTCCAGATAGGCGAGGGCCAGTTCGCGCGCCCGGACGGCAAACTCCTCGCGGCCGGTGATCAGCCAGGCGAACGCCAGATGTTCCGAACGGATATGTCGAGGATACACCGGTGGAGCATCAGGCTTGAGGCGCTGTTCGCAGGCTGCCAGAAGCCGTTCCCAGGTGCCCCGGCAGTCGGGATGGGCGAGTTTTTCGCGGATGGCGGGCAAATCGGACCGTGTGAAGAAAAGTCGGGGATATTCACCGGCTGCCGGCTTTGAATCGTACATGCAACCTCCGGTTCATGGTTTCCAGTTCAGCCAGGTTTCGGCCATTCGACGGCCCAGTTCCAACTTGGCGACTTTATTGAAATGCAGGCGGTCGTAGAGGCACGGGCGAAGGTCGGTCGTGTCGATATAGCGGAATCGCTTGTCAATTGACGGCAGTTCTGATTGCCGGGCACGGACGATGTCCCGGTTGGGGCCCTCGGCGGCGATCCCGCCGATAATAACCTTCATCATTGAGGCGGATGGCAGGTCGACACGCAGGTTTTCAGCCAGCAGTCGCAACCGTATGCCGGATTCACGGGCTTCGGATTCGGAATCGCTTTCGCCCTGGACATACAGCAGGGCGGCGATGTTGAAACCGGTGTCGGCCGGTAACAGGGACAAGGCATGGTGCACGGTTTCCACCACATGCCGGTACATGTGATCGTCCGGTGAACCTTTCATCCAGAATCCGTTGCCACCGCCCCCCCGGCTGGCCTTGATGATGAGGAAATTGCGGATTCCCGCTGATGCCAGGTTCCGCCCGAACCCGATTTCCGGTCCCCAGAAGACTGGGTTGGCTGCTTCGCCCTGCTGGAGTTGCAGGGTTACGATCTTCCCGCCTGAATCACCATAAATTCCGGCAGGTCCGTCCTTGGCACGTGAGGATCGGTTTGACCAGAAAAAAGGGATATTCCCGTCTTGAGGATCAAGTCCGGGAGAGACATCCGTCTCCAAAGGATCGGCCGAAGAACCCAGACTATTGGATTGGCCGGTCAGGAGGAATATGGTGAGGGGCTCAGTCATGGAATGCATCCAGCCACACCCAAACCCGCCGCACGGCCCTTTACATAGTTTTCATTTCCTTCGCGGCCGCAGCCGGTCCATTCATAGGAACGGGCAATTCCATCACCGCACCCGCATACCTCCACGGTGGATGTGACAGCGGCATAAAGACGTTTCAGCAGGTCGTGGCCCGGGAGCACATCGCCGTATTTCAGACCGGTTTTCTGCAGGACATCCAGATCCTTCTTCTGGTCGCGCAGGCTGCATCCCGTGACGCATTTGCCGGTTTCCGGATTCCACGCGCTACACGGCGGACAGATCACGCACTGGCTGGCGCGGACCAGTTTTACGGGGATGTCGGGATTCTTTTGAATGATGTCGATCGCCTCGAAAAGATTGTCCTCGGCGATCGGGGTGAGTGTTGTACGGCCGGCATGGAAGCAGGTCATGCACATCAGGTGATGGGGTCGGATTTCAAGCATGGAGGATTGATACATGTCCGTGACCGACCGGCTTTTGGCACAGGCCTTGATTTCGGGATCGCGGGGCGTAATGAGGGCGTTTACACCGGCTTCCAAGCCACGTTCATAGTCGCCGGTGTGGCGGTGGGTGCATCCCCGCCAGGTGTCGGAGGTTACGGAAGGATACCCGCAGAATCCCTGTGGGGACTTGATTTCCGCCATGATGCGTTTGAGCAGATCGCGGGCGGGATGAACAGCGCCCGGCGCCAATCCGAGCCGCTGGAGGATGTCCAGGTCGCGTTTCAGGTTGAACAGTTCGCCTTCCGGTGTGTCGTCCTGGTTGCCGGGATTCTGAAAATCGTAGACGCTCTCGACATTGCAGTTCATGGACAGCGGGCGGTCTGGGTATTTTCGTATCCGGGAAAGGAGCGTGTGGAGTTTACGGCCGCAAGGGTCTTTTCCGTAACCGGCCTTCCGGCGGCAGATCAGGCATAGCAACTGATAGGGGCGTACCGATAAGGGTTTCATGTGTGCCATTCCCTGTATGCTGTCATCTGTATCCCGTCATGATCGCCGATTAGCGGAATCTTGGGACATTCAAAAAGGGAACATGCCAACTAGTCCGGGAGCTGTCAATGGTGGGTCAGGTCATTGTCAAGACCGGGCGCATTTCACTTCCGTGGGAATCGCCGGGTCGTGCGTCGACGGGCATTTACGTTTTGGAGTGCGGCGGCTTGACGCCGCATTGTGTGGTTGGTGCACGACAGGGTTGATAGGCTCGCTGTGGTTGATGTGTTCAACCCCAGACACCGACTCCATTGCCAAAGAAAAGCGGCGTCAAGCCGCCGCACTCCAAAGTGAAATGCACCCCTTGCAACTATTATTGCGATTCCGGATTTTCTGTCCTATACATTCCTGCGTTGGATGCCAAAGGAGTACGGTGATTAGGTATGGACAAGGAAACCACGAATCAAGATGCTGTCTGGCAGCCATTCTGGCGATCCGGAATCATGATGGGCGAAAGTGTTTTGTTCGTCCGTGCGGGTGGTTCGGACCAT
>Ga0208374_1000975_pt1 | contig 9890 bp, 9 predicted proteins | sample RifOxyC3_FD_184037 | JGI IMG/M metagenome (GOLD analysis project Ga0208374, IMG submission 184037) | Groundwater microbial communities from Rifle, Colorado - Rifle Oxygen_injection C3 (SPAdes) | ecosystem: Environmental > Aquatic > Deep subsurface > Groundwater | place: Rifle, Colorado, USA...
AGGCGGCGGACGGTTTCGAATACCGGTTTCGGCCGGCGGTCGCCATCCACCAATCCCTTGGAATTGATGCCGATGATGCCGATGGACGAGCATTCATAATCCGCGAACAGCCAGATGAAGAACCCGGAGAGCCAGGGTCGTGCCAAAATGGTCTTGAGGTGGCGTCCCACCAGGGCGGCCTGGTAATCCTCAGTCCAGGGTTCCAGGGTCCAGGACCGGCATCCGGGAATGCCCTCGGCGCCGAACTCGGTGACCATCAGGGGGCGGTCCGGGTTCTCCTGGTGGATGGAATCCAGCATTTCCGCCATACCGGTGGCCTTGTGGGAATACCAGCCGGCATAGTTGTTCACGCCGACCACATCCACCACGGCGGCGGTTGGCGGAAGCGAAGTCATGATCTTGTCGGAAGCAGCCACCGCCAGGTGTTGGGGGGGACGGGTGCTTTCGGCGGAGGCTGTGAACCGGGTCGGATCGCTGGTTTTGAAGGACTGTGCAATGGCGCCGAAAAATTCCACGGCTCCGGGTTCAAAGGTATGCGATTCGTTGTGAACCCCCCAGCCGATGATCGCGGGGTGATGTCCCAGGCGTTCCACCATTTCCCGTGCATAGGAGCAACAGAATGCGCGCATGGACTCGCGTTCGAAATGCCACTGGTTGAACTGCCAGCAGGGCATTTCCGATATCACCATCAGGCCGTGCCGGTCACAAGCCTCGTAGAAGCTGTCGGCATGCGGATAATGCGAGGTCCGGACGGCATTGAGTCCGGCATACTGCATGAGGCGTACATCCGAATCAGATACCCAGGCAGGCACGCTGTTGCCGAAGGTGCTGTGTTGTTCGTGGAACGATGCGCCCTTCAGGAAGACCCGCTTGCCGTTGACCCGGATTTCCGGGCCTGAGATTTCGACCGTGCGGAATCCGAACGACTTGCAACAGGCATCGCCCTGGTCGGGATCGAACCGGACGCGCAGGCTGCTGGTGCCGCCCCGGCCGGGTTCCCAGAGGCACGGGGTGTCGACCCGGAGACGGGTGGATCCCGTTCCCGACTGCACGGCCAGCAGACTCCGGGAAGTATGATTGCCGGATTCAAGTTCCAGCGAGAGGGTGGCCGCAACGGGGTCCGACAAGGTGGCGGTGATATCCGCGAACCAGCCGGAGGCATCACGACCGGGCTGGATCTGCACGTTACGGATGAAGACCGGGGTGCGCCATTCGATATACACGGGGCGATAAGGTCCCCCGTAGTTCATCCAGTTGAACTGTTCCTGGGGGCAGGCATGTTTACGGCGCAGGTTATCCACCTTGACTGTCACACGGTTTTCGCCGGCTGTGAGCAGGCGGCTGATCTCGAACTCGAACGGTAGATGGCCGCCTTCATGGTCACCGGCAGGAGCGCCGTTCCAGGTGACATCCGTGCGGTAGTTACTGCCTTCGAACACGAGGAACGCCCGGAGTTTTCCATCGGCGATTGCCTGGATACGTTCCGGCAGGATGGAGACGGTGCGTGAAAGGGTGATGGTGCCTTCGGAGAAGCGGCGTTGGATGTCCCGGAAATTCTGGTTCTGGAGTGGTTTGACGATGCCGGAGAGTTCCAGATCGTTGGCGAGACGCCGCCAATGCCGGATCTGGAGATTCCAGGGGGTTGGGACATGAAACGGTTGTTCGATCACGGCGGGCGACTCAACATCGATCTCCGGATTCAACTCCAGTCGACCCTGCCAAAAGCCTTCAAGTCCCATTCGTTCGCGCATGTATTCCTCCCCTGTCCCGGTGGCGGGGAGGATTGTCGGAAATGCCGGACCGGTCCGCAAGGAACAATTCGCGTGTTCATGGGACTCAAAAAACCGGTGTGATTTCCGCCACCAGCTGCTGATAAATCGTCTTCTTATTTTTACGAACCGCCAACCCTCATATCCCGCCTATCCGTCTTCCCATGGAAATCCGGCGCTTCGCCACCATTGGTTGCTTCGACATGTCCATGTGACACCTCGGGTTGTGATGGATGGTCGTCGGAATATCTCCGGCGATGCCAACCACCGTCAACGGCTTGGATGAGATGCCGGAGGTTGGCGAGCTCAGGATCTAGGGGTCAGCCCTGAAGGTAGCAAATAGAGCCTGCGGGGAGGGCGGTGGTGTGGTGGCGATAGTGCATGGCAAGACGGCGGATGTTATTGGGCTAAAGCATAACACAAATGGTGGACACGATCACGAACCGTTCGGATTCAATATTTGGAAAATGACGATGAACGGTTATTAGCTATCTTCAGGGCTGATCCCTAGACCACGTCGTCGCGGGCGTTGCCGTCATTCTTGCATCAAGGGTCAAGATTGACTGGCCAGCAAGACGATTCACACTTTGGTTCAATGTGGCCGTTACGACGATCGCGTCACTCATGACTCTGCTGGCAATAGGGTTTGCGTTGAAACCGACATAGAAGAGTGCAAGGATGTCCAACACCACATCGGAAGGTATTTGTCAAACTGCGGACGGATCGTCGCCACTTTCAGTGTGAGCGTTCAGGAGGAAGATGATGAGATACATTGCACTCGTCGCAACGGTTCTGATGGCAGCCACCGCACTCGCAGAAACAAACGCACTCCATGGCGCCTGGACGACCGGTCCAGTGCTTAGCCAACTCGGCATGGTCGTGACAGAAAAGGATTTCAGAGCGGATGGCACCATCGCTACTCGCGTGCAGTTCTTGCAGATGACCAATGTTCCTCCGATGGTCATGACCGGCAGATACTCGGTGGCCGATGGCAAATTGGTGACCATCGTCAAGGGCGGTACCAACGAGATGCCATTCATGATCGAAGGTGATACGCTGATCTTGCGAGAGGGGCGAAACAAGGACACCCCTCTGAAACGGAAGAAAGACTGACCCGAACAAGCGGAGCCAGAGCGACGCGCTAATCGCGCGCTCCTGCTCCGCAACGTCCAACCAAGAAGATGAATGACACGCGACAGATTCAAACTCGCGAACTGACAACTCCGGAAATGTGGGCTGAGTTCCATCACTTTGTCGGCCGGTTGGCGCCAACCGAGACTGATCAAGTCTCGGTCCTATTCGCGTTCGCCTGGGGCTTCGCTGTCTACGGCGATCGGAAAAACTGGTGCTACCTCCGCCTGACACCGTCCGCTCTGTATGCGAAGGTGCAAGACCTGGAACAGCAGGAGGAGGGGCACATCGGGAACAGCGACCTGTTCCTGTTGCCAGAGGACAAGTCGTTCCAGATCCAACTCTGTCACGAATCTGACGTTCACATCATATTTGACAAACCATCTGATTTCACCGCGAACGAGAAAGCCCGATGGCAGGAACTCGGATACGTGCCTTGCGAGTGGACGAAGAAGGGAAACAAATGGGTCGAACCATCGGGTGGAGCGTACGTCTCGTCCACGGCGGGCGATCCGTCCGCTCACCCGTAACGGTGGGGCAAAGACGATGATGGAAAAGGGATCGACATACGCATACGTCCTCTTGACAGGTATGGTCGGCATCGTCTTTTGGATCGCGATTGCCGCATCGGTCGGCATGGACTACGCCGTCGCGCGAGTCACATTTGCTGACGCCGTAGTGAAAGCAGTACGGACTCCCGTCGGCACCGTGTTTCAGGACAGTTTTGCGCAGGGCTATCTCTGGTTCCTCGTATCCGTCGTGGGTGCGGCCACGACAATCTTCATGCCAAGAGCATCCTTTCGGATTGGGGCAGTGATAATCTTCATGCTGGTTTCCCTGTCTGTGGGGTCATTGCTCGCGCCGCTACTGGCACTCGCCTTTCCTCTCTATCTGGCCACCGGTTCAGACGGTGAGACTTGGGGCGAGGCATGGCCAGCCATGTCAGCGGTCGGATTCTGGCTGGTCATCTCCGCTGGGTACATCGTGGTCCAGTGGGTGTGTCACAAAAGAAGAATCAGGAGCAGCCCTAACAACGGCGTCCATGGTATGCTCGCAAGTACGCCACCATGACGCCGGGCGTGTTGTGCTCATGAAGAAGATGATCAAAATGATTGCAAAGTGGCCGATCTGGAAGCTCTCCGGCGGGAAGGCCTTCCTGATTATGATCGGTTGTTGGATCGGACTTGCCTGGATTCTCGGTCCAATCTCCGACATCGCCTACGGCCTTTCCATCCTTGTCGCCTTCTTTGGTCCGACGGCGCTCTTCTGTTTTCTCTTTGCCCGCCACTGGCTCCTTCGCGCTAATTACCCTCAGCGTGATGGTCTTGGCCGTTGGATCGGGTGCATTCTCGCATGCGGGGTCACGACTTTGCTCGCAATTCAGACCGCCCTTTCGTACGCCCGCATGAATGATGCCCCTCGGGGTCTAGTATGGGACGTCAACGTTGTGGTTGCTCCACTTCTTGGAGCAGGAGCGCTGTTGCTCGCCAGAATCGCAGTCAGCCCATCATCAGTGTTCAGAGGAAGAAGAGAGCACAACCAAGCCCTGCACGCGCCTTCGGTACCCACGAGGGGCGCGGCGCCAGTCGAACCGTCAGGGTGAGCGTTGGCCCGTGAATGTGAAGGGCTGGGGCGGGGCCCGATAAGCCGACAAAACGCTGGTAACGGTATGGCGGTGGGTATAGCGTGGCCGTGGATAGGGTGCGTAATAAGGCGCGGTGAATGGCGGAAAAGCATTGTTCGGCGAGAGAATATGAAAATACCGGGTCCTTATGTCGGAAAGTGGCGAATCACTCACATGGATGAATGGGATCAGGACTTTGTTGATCTCGTGGTGACCGGTCACGTCACGATTCGGAAGGACGGAACTGGTGGGTTTCAGTTTGGTGCGGTCCAAGGAGAAATGGACTGTCGGCTAGAGGACGCGGGCCGCAACCCAGTGCTCGGTTTCACGTGGGATGGATCGGACGAGTGCGATCCCGCCTCGGGACGCGGTTGGGTGAGGGTGGATGGAAAGCAGATGGAAGGGCACCTCTTTTTCCATCTGGGTGATGACTCGGCTTTCAAGGCAAAGAAGATGAGATGAACCGCGAACCACGGCGTGGTGCGTACGGTCCTCCGCTATGCTTCGGGTCGTCGCACACGCCGGACGTGTTCGCATCTCAGAATGACAGGAAAAAGACCGTTGCATAATGCAGCGGAGCGTTCTATTATTGCAACCGGTTGGAGAATGGAGGTGATATGATGACGACGGCAGTACGAGTGTCAGAGAATCTGGTGCGAGAGGCGCGCCTAGTCAGCGCAGTTGACAACCGCTCGGTGACCGGACAGATCGAACACTGGGCGCGTGTCGGGAGGTGCGTCGAGGAGAACCCGGACCTGACCTACCGCCTGATCAAGGATATTTTGATCGGGATCGAGGAATTGGAGCAGGGCGAGTCCACCGAGTACCAGTTTGGATGAAATGCTATGAGAATCATCCAGTCCCGCACGTTTGAAAAGAGAGTCCGACATTTTCGGAAGCGGGAGAAGGAGATTCTGGACCAACAGGTGCGGAAGATCGCTAACGACCCATCCATTGGACATGAGAAACGCGGCGAACTGCGAGGCGTCTTCGTTCATAAATTCAAGATCCACGCGACGCAATACCTTCTGTCATACCGCGTGACCGATTCTGTGACCCTTGAACTGATCATGATCGGACCCCATGAGAACTACTACCGGGACCTGACGAACTACCTGACGACAAGGCAATAGACGGAAGCGAACACGCCGCTCGTGGGTACGTCGTTCCGCGCCGCCCCACAGCGGCCACGTTGGCTCTGAAAGACAGATTGACATACCATGTTGTCGGCAAAATTGGTGATCGAGTGTGGGCAGGCATAATAACCTATCGCGAAGAGGCCGTCAGACTTATTTCTATGCGACCTGCAAGCCGAAATGAGGTTGAGATATATGAAGGCAAAGGAATTTGATGCCAAGTTCGATAGAGGAGAAGACCTTTCCAGCGCTCTCGACCTGTCACGGGCTCGTCGGCCTGGACAGGAACCAAAGCGTGTTAATGTTGACTTCCCGGAATGGATGGTCGAATCACTCGACAAAGAGGCTAGACGTTTGGGCGTCACTCGACAATCCATTATCAAAGTCTGGGTTGCGCAGCGTCTCGAAAAAGTAACTGCATAAGATGCGAACCACCCCTCGAACCGTACCGTGAACCCCTGCGGGTTTACGTCCGGTTAAGTCAGGCGTGTACATGCATGGTCGCTCGATGAGCGAGCCGGACATGATCAAACAAAAATGGAGCACTGCCCGGTGAACCGGTGTCCGCGTGCACCTGAGCGTATGGTCACCACTGACGGTCCATTACCCGGTACTGGATCGCCTCGGCGATATGCTGGTTCTGGATGTCGGTGGAACCGTTCAGGTCGGCAATGGTGCGGCTCACCTTGAGGATGCGGTCATAGGCGCGGGCGCTCAAATGCATCTGGTTGATGGCGTTCCGGAGGGTTTCCTGGGCATCGTTCGCGAGGCGGCAATGGGCATGCACCTGGCGGCTGTTCATGCCCGCGTTGCAATGGATGCGGCGTTGTCCCTTGAAGCGGTCCCGCTGGATGCGTCGTGCCGCCAGGACCCGGTCGCGGATCGTGGTTGATGATTCGCCCCGGCTGAGGGATGTCAGGTCCTGGTAGCGGACGCTCGGCACTTCGACATGGAGGTCGATCCGGTCCATCAGGGGGCCGGATATGCGGTTCCGGTAATGCTGGACCTGCGTCGATGAGCAGCGGCATTCGCGCTGGGTGTCTCCCAGGTAACCGCACGGGCAGGGGTTCATGGCCGCCACCAGCATGAAACGGCAGGGGAACGTGACCGTGGTGGCGGCGCGGGCGATGGTGACATGGCCGTCCTCGAGTGGTTGGCGGAGAACTTCCAGTACATTGCGGTGAAACTCCGGCAGTTCATCCAGGAACAGCACCCCGTGATGGGCCAGGCTGACCTCGCCGGGTGTCGGATAGGTGCCGCCGCCCAGCAGGCCGGCATCGGAGACCGTGTGGTGCGGAGCGCGGAATGGCCGGCGGGTGATCAGGGGAATGTGCGGCGGAAGGGTTCCCGCGATGCTGTGGATCTTGCTGGTTTCGAGCGATTCCTCCAGCAACATCGGAGGCAGGATGGTGGCAATCCGTTTGGCCAGCATGGTTTTGCCGGTACCCGGACTGCCAATCATCAGGATGTTGTGGCCGCCGGCCACGGCCACTTCCACCGCGCGGCGGGCCTGTTCCTGCCCCTTGACATCCGCATAGTCCAGTTCCTCGTCGACATCGTTCGGACTCGCGGGGATTCCGGCGCCGGTGAAGGCTTCCTGTTCCAGGGTGCCCGCCATGAACTCCGCCGCCTGCCGGAGGGTTTTCACGGGATACACCTCGATGCCATCCACAACAGCAGCCTCGGCGGCATTGTCGTAGGGGACCAGTATTCCCTTGCGCCCGTCCCGGCGTGCCTGCAGGGTGATGGGCAATATGCCGCGAACCCGGCGTACCTCGCCGCTCAACGCCAGTTCGCCCACCAGGGCGAAGTCCGACAGCCGTTCCGGCGGGATTTCATCGTCCGCCGACAACATGCCGATGGCAATGGGCAGGTCGAAACTGGGACCTTCCTTACGAATGTTGGCGGGGGCAAGATTGATGGTGGTCCGTCCACGATGCGCCTTGAATCCCGAGTTCGAGATGGCCGTATGAACCCGGTCCTTGCTTTCCTTGACGGCGGCATCCGGCAAACCCACGATCACGGTCTGGGGGTCGCCATGGCCGGCATTGACCTCGATTTCAACCTCGTAGGCATCCACCCCGCACACTGCCCCTGAATATACGCGTGCCAACACCCGACCACCCTGATCCTTTCTGATGGAAAATCCGGATGGTAGTGGGTTGCGCCGGTTCGGTCTGTCGGGGAAATCCTTACATCGCGAATAAAAAAGCGGCCGGTTTGCACCGGCCGCCCCGATCCGGCCCACACAGACTGATCGCCATTCCCCCGGTTACGCCTGTATGGACACGAATACGAGATGGGATAATGCAAATCGCATGCCAATCTGTATGGCGGACGGATGGTTGTTTGTAACCATCTATACAGCAATGTAATGCGTTAAGGCGTCTCAATATGGAGGGAGGATTGATTATGACAATCTTGTATGCAATGGAACGCGCAGGGTGACAAAAAGGTAAGGGTGAAGTGAATGGTAGCAGGTTTCAGGATCGGGATTTACGTGCGCCGTTGCGATTGCGCATCCAGTAAACCAGGGCGACCAGAACGGGAACGATGCCGACGATCAGGACCATGAAAAAGGGCCACATGGCATTATGCTGGTCGACGGGGAGTTTGATGTTCATGGAAAGGAACCCGCAGATCAAAGGCGGCCACATGATGGCGATCATGACCAGGGTGAGGGTTTTCATCAACTGGTTGAGGTTGTTGTTGATGATGGCGGCGCGGGCGTCCATCAACCCGCCCAAAACGTCGGAATAGATGCGGGTTTGCTCGTAACACTGTTTGTTTTCAATGGCGATGTCGTCGATCAGTTCGACATTGTCGGGGTTGAATCCTACGGCCATCTGGTTCGTGGCGTTCATCCGCAGGCGATCAATCACGGCGCCGTTGCCCTGGATGGCGCTCAGGTAGTAGACGAGGCTTTTCTCGATGATCAACATGTTCAGCAGGTGCTTGTTCTCCATGGCCTTGATGATCTGATCCTCCAGATCATTGGAGATCATGTTGATCACCTTCAAGTGCTCGGTGAAGTGCTGGATGCTCCGGAAGATCATCTTGAGCACAAGGTCCTGGAGGGTGGCCACCCGTGAAAAGAGTTTGCCGTCGAGGATCGGCAGATCTTCGGACAGCAGGATGATCAGGCGGTCCTTGAACAGGAAGACACCGACCGAGGAAATCTTGAACATGAACCGGTCGGCTGCGGAATAGCTTTTTGGGCGCTTGAAGATCAGCGCCATGTAGTCGGGTTCCTGTTCGACACGCGGCAACTCGTCGGGGTCCAGCGCCGAGGCAAGGGTGTGTTCGTCGATCTGGAAATGATGGATGAGTAACTGGCGTTCGTCGTCCGAGGGGTTGACAAACACCATTACCGGTGAGTCCGGAATGCCGGAAGCCGCCGGAATGGCATCGTCCGGCAACAGGCGGTTTTCCGTTATCTTAAAGCGCTTGAGCACATCCGTTCTCCGTGCAGCCAAGATGCGTAAACGGGTGGCACCCTAGCACAGGATTGTCCGGGTGCAAAGCGGATTCCGTAAATTGGATGCGTTGGACGCGTTGTCCTTCGGGTGTCATTCGGGTTGACGGTTGGCGTGGGCATGGGATACGGTCGCCCCGGTTCTGAAAACGTGGTGCAATCACGGGAAGACGGTTCCCCTCCGTATGGCAACTCAAGAACATGGCGGCAACCTGGACCGGCTGGCGCGTGAATCCGGAAGATCGGCAGGCGATATTCTCGATTTCAGCGCGAACATCAACCCGCTCGGGCCTCCCGAATGGTTGCGCCCCCTGATCAGCCGGCAGGTCAGCCGGTTGATCCATTATCCGGATCCCGATGCCGGAGCCTTGAAGGCTGCCATCGCCACCCGCTATCAGGTGGAAACCAACCAGGTGCTGGTGGGGAACGGTTCAACGGAATTGTTGTACCTGCTGGCTCACACGGTGGGTACCAGCCGGGCGATCATCCCGGTTCCTTCCTATGCCGACTATGCGCGGGCGGCCCATCTGGCCGGCTTGGAGCCGATCAACATCCCCCTGCGCCCTGAAGACGGTTTCCAGCTTGATGCCGTCCGGCTGGATGCGATGCTCGGGGATCCTGCAACGGTGTTCCTCGGACGGCCCAACAATCCGACCGGACAGGTCATGTCTGCCGAGGCCCTGCGGTCCATCGCCCGGGCGCATCCGGACAGCGGCTTCGTGGTGGATGAAGCATTCGGCGATTTTGTGGACGGG
>Ga0208374_1000976_pt1 | contig 9881 bp, 11 predicted proteins | sample RifOxyC3_FD_184037 | JGI IMG/M metagenome (GOLD analysis project Ga0208374, IMG submission 184037) | Groundwater microbial communities from Rifle, Colorado - Rifle Oxygen_injection C3 (SPAdes) | ecosystem: Environmental > Aquatic > Deep subsurface > Groundwater | place: Rifle, Colorado, USA...
GACTTCCCCTCTCAGGTGAGTTGATGAACAGTTGAACCTCTCCATCGTGGCACTTTGTTGCCGTAAACCGCAAGCCGCAAGGGGCGCGGTCACCAGGGACGGGGAAGTCCCTTTCATTCGCTAAGCCCGATCCGAGCCAGAGGCCGGCAACCAGCGGTACAGCGTCGGAACAGAGACACTGAGGTTCTCTGCCACTTCCCTGGGTGGCATGCCGCTGGCCAGCAGCTTCCTGGCCGATTCGATCTTGCTGGCGGTCATCTTGGGCTTGCGCCCTCCTTTGCGACCGAGTTGACGAGCCACTTCCAGCCCGGCGCGGGTGCGCTCGACGATCAGATCGCGCTCCATCTCGGCCAGGCTGGCCATCACGTGGAAGAAGAAACGGCCTGACGGCGTGCCGGTGTCGATCGCGTCCGTCAGGCTCTTGAACTGCACGCCCTGCTGCTGCAACTCGCCCACCAGATCGACCAACTGCTTGACGCGGCGGCCCAGGCGGTCCAGCTTCCACACCACCAGCGTGTCCCCCTCACGCAGCATTTCCCGCGCCTTGGCCAGGCCGGGACGCTCGGCTCGCGTGCCGCTGACCTGGTCCTCGAAGAGCTTCTGGCAGCCCGCCTGCCTCAACGCTTCGAGCTGCAACTCAAGGTTCTGGTCCTGCGTCGAGACGCGTGCATAGCCGATCAGCATCGGGGGCCTTTCTTATCGAAACTCGTCGGTATCGAGTTCAATCAAGAATAGATTTCAAGAACAATTTTCGAGAAGCGCAAGGCCTTGATTTTGTCGTTTTCAGAAGACAGCTGCACTAAGCGTCAGAAGCCGACTGCACTAAAGAAGCGAAGGTGGCTGGATCATCAGGCAATGATGCGCGGCTGCCGGCCAGAAGCGGTCGCAGATACGAACACCACGCACCTCACTTGAAGGCTGACGTTGGCGCGTTTGTCAATCCCTGTTCAAAAGGATTCAGACGACTCAGGAGTCGAGAGCGTCCTTCATCCGCAGGTACTGCTCGTGATCGATCTCTCCTCGCGCATACCTTTGGTCGAGCAGATCTCTGGCACCGATGGCGTGCGGGAGCCTCTTGTGCCGACCGGGCCCGCCGCCACAGCCACCACGAAATGCCCCACGCCGAGCACGAAACGCCAGAAAAACCAGAAGGAAGATCAGGAAAATCGCTAGGAAGATCATGAAAAATGAAAATCCCCCAGCGTAAGGGCCATGCATCCACATAGAAAGGAACCTCGTCGGTTGTGCTGTTTGGCAGCCCCTCAGGGTCGCCAGCCTTGGTGCTCAGCCTTGCAGCGCTGCAATGATCAGTTGCACCAGCTCACCGCCTTCGGGAGTGGCCCAGGAACCTGCCAGTTCAGCGATGAGCTGGTTGGTGGTGGTCAGTGTCACGCCGCCCTTTTCCATGCGGCGCAGCGAAATGTCATCGGCCATCTGGGTGGGCGAGCCGCCGGCGTCGGCAACCACTTGCACGGCAAAACCATCACGCACCAGGCTCAGCGCCGGATAGACCGTGCACACGTCGTTGGTGACACCGGCGATGACCAGCTTCTTGCGCCCGGTGGCCTTGACGGCTGCGGCAAAGTTCACATCGTCCATGGCGTTGACGATGCCAAAGCGCTTGACCCGTTGTTCGAACTGGATGGGCAGGATGGACTGCAACTCGCTCAGCAAGGGGCCTTGGGCGTATTCCTCCATGCTGGACGTCAGCACCACCGGTATCTTCAGGATGCGTGCGGTGTGGGCCAGCATGATGGCGTTGCGTTTCATCTCTTCGAAAGGGATGGACTTGACCCAGCCCATCGTGCCGACCTGATGATCTATCAGCAGCAGGGCGGTGTCGTCGGCATTGAATTTCTCGAAAGTCATGGTGTTGCTCCAAACGGATGGCTGCTCCAACACAGCCGAATGAGGGTCTGTTCGCCGACCCGGTGGCGATCAAAAACGGAAATCAAAGGCCGCCAAGATCACCGCGACGGTAGGTGGCGACCGCAGCAGCCAGCGCCTCGGGGGAAGCCATGGCCATGGGGCCTTGCCAGTACACCGGCTGACTCAACGGTTGCCCGGCGAACAGCACAGCCTTGACCGGCCCTTGCCGGGCTTGCAGGTGGATCACCTGCTCATTGGCGCTGGCCGTCATGACGGGCACGGGGGCTCCGTCGCTGTCCACGGCCTGGTCGTTCATGGTCAGACTGCCAGTAATCGGCAGCACGAATGCCGTCCGACCTGCGGACACCGGCACGCTGAGTTCAGCGCCGTCATCCAGCGAAATGTCCAACAGTTGCACCTCGGTGGGCGGGCTGAGTGGTGAGCGGTGACCAGCGAATGCCCCCAGCGGCACCCGGACCTTGACCCCTGGCAGGTTCACCACGGGCACGTCCTGCGGTGCGAGTGCCAACGCGAAGGGGGCATCGTCCTGCTTCTCGCGCGGCAGGTTCACGAAGATTTGCAGCATGTGCACGGTCTTGCCGGGCTCGGCTGGATTCTCTTCATGCACCACGCCACGGCCCGCCGCCGTCCAATGCAGGCCGCCGGGCAGGATTTGCTGCCGCCCGCCCAGGGAATCCCGGTTCTCGATCCAGGTTTCCGAATCAAGGAACAGATACGACACGGCTGAGAAGCCTGCGTGCGGGTGGGGTGGAAAGGTCGGCCCACTCATCCACGCGTGGTCAACGCCCAGGAACGGGTTGGTGAGTTCACCAGCGTGCAGCCCGTAGGCACGGAACTGGCTACCGTGGTCCATGCGCTGCAAATGGGCAAGGGTGGTCATGGTGCTGGCCTCAAGCGGCTGCCGACACGCTGAGCGCCGGGTAATCGGTGTAGCCCTTCTCGCCGGGCGCGTAGAAGGTGGCCTTGTCAGGCGCATTGAGCGCAGCGCCCACGCGGAAGCGCTCGGGCAGGTCCGGGTTGGCCAGGAAGGCGCTGCCAAACACCGTGGCATCGGCCCTTCCCGCTGCAATGGCCGTTTCAGCCGTGGCCTGATCCAAGCCACCCCCCACCAGATAAGCACCGTTGAATTTGGGCTTGAGCAAGGCGTGGTAGTCCAGCTTGGCGCCGAACAATGCCACATGCAGGTAGGCGAGGTTGAACCGCTGCAGCTGATCGACCAGGTAGGTGTAGGTTTCCTCGGGGTTGGCATCGGTGATGTCGTTGAATCCCATTTCGGGCGAAATCTTGATGCCCACACGGTCGCTGCCGGCTTCGGCCACCATGGCAGATAGCACCTCCAGCACAAAGCGGGCGCGGTTGGCTACCGAGCCACCGTAGGCGTCTTGACGCTGGTTGCTGCCCGACGACAGGAACTGCTCGGGCAAGTAGCCCGATGCGGTGTGCAGTTCCACACCGTCAAAACCCGCGGCCAGCGCACGGCGGGTGGCCAGGCGATAGTCCTCAATCACTTGAGCGATTTCCGGCAGGCTCAATGCGTGGGGCGTGACCAAATCCTGCTGGCCGGTAGCGGTCCAGACCTGGCCCTTGGGCTGGATGGCCGAGGGCGCAACGGGCAGTGCAGCGCCGGGCAACATGGACGGGTGGGAGATTCGGCCACAGTGCATCAGCTGCATGAAGATGCGGCCACCGCGTGCGTGCACCGCCTCGGTCACCAGTTTCCAGGCGGCTACCTGGGCCTCGGTTTCGATGCCGGGCGTGTTGACGTAACCCTTGCCCATGGCGGTCGGGAACACCCCTTCGCTGATGATCAAACCCGCCGTAGCGCGTTGGGCGTAATAGGTGACCGTCAGTTCACTGGGCACGCCGGCATCATCGGCCCGCGATCGGGTCATGGGGGCCATGACCATGCGGTTGCTGAGGGTGTAGCGGCCTACCTGAACGGGAGTAAACAACGGGCTCATGGCGTGTTCCTTTGAAAGTTGCAGAGTGATTCGAGAGCAAGGCTGTCGATGGCCCCTATCTTCTTTGAAACCTCGTTTGGGATAAAGATGGGACAATGGAATTGATTGATCCAAAATTGAGGCAATGAGATGGAGCTGCTGAACGACATGGCGCTGTTCGTGGAAGTGGTGCGGGCCATGAGCTTTCGCCGCGCGGCGGATGCCATCGGGGTGCCGAACTCGACCCTGTCGCGCCGCGTCAGCGCGCTGGAAAAGGCCATCGGCCTGCGCCTGTTGCACCGCACCACCCGCAAGCTGGAGCTGACCGAGGCGGGACAGATTTACTACGAACGCTGCAAACGGATCGTGGACGAAGCCAAGCTGGCCCACGAACAACTGGGTGACCTACTGGCACAGCCCAGCGGGGTGCTGCGCGCCTCGTTACCCGTGGACTTTGCGACCACCTACCTGGCCCCGCTGATTGCCGAATTTGCCCGCCGCTACCCCGGCATCCGTTTCGACTTCGATCTGACGCCACGGCGGGTGGACCTGGTGACCGAACCGTTTGACGTGGCGATCCGCATGGGGGAGTCCCTGGACTCAGGCCTGATTGCCCGGCAACTGGCCAGCCTGCCAGCTCACCTGTATGCCTCACCCGGCTACTTGGCCAGCGCGGGCGAACCGCTGCAGCCCGCCGACTTGTCGAAGCACGAGTGTTTGGGTTTCAGGACCGGAAAACCCCTGGCCTGGGCGCTGCACTGCCCGACAAGCCAAGCCGACATGCAAGTTGAAGTGGGTGGCCGCTTCCAGCTCAACAGCGTGGGCATGATGCGACGGCTGGCCACGCTGGATCTGGGCATCGTGCTGATGCCCGAGGCCATGGTGGCTGACGAATTGGCCAGCGGGCGCTTGCAAAGGGTGCTTCCCCTTTGGCAAGGTATACCCGTCCCCGTCTATGCGATGACGGAAACGCGGCTGTTACCCGCCAAGACGCAGCGTTTCATCGAGTTCCTGCGGGAACGGCTGGGGCAGGGTTGAGCACATGCATGTGTGTCGTTGGCAGTGAATTGGTCCTCACGACTCTGGGCTGAATGCCACTATTGCGCAGCTGAACCACGGGAGAGCAGCTTTACGCCATCCGGTCGCAGTTCTCCCTTGGGTGACACATGCCGGTAGAGCGTCTGCCGGGTAATTCCAAGTTCTTCGCAGAGATCACCGACCTTGGTTTCAGGTTGCCCCATGCTGGCCATCGCCAGGCGCAGCTTGGCTGCCGTCATCTTGAACGGGCGCCCCCCTTTTCTGCCACGAGCGCGCGCCGAGGCAAGTCCGGCGACCGTTCGCTCGGAAATCAACTCCCGTTCGAACTCGGCCAGTGCGGCAAAGATTCCGAACACCAGCTTACCAGCAGCGGTCGTGGTGTCGACTGCCGCACCGTGACCCGTCAGCACCTTCAATCCCACGCTACGCGCAGTCAGGTCATGCACCGTGTTGACTAGGTGGCGCAAGTCTCGACCGAGCCGGTCGAGCTTCCATACGATCAGCGTGTCGCCTTCACGCAGCGCCTTCAGGCAGGCCGCCAACCCCGGTCGATCATCACGTCGACCCGAAGCAAGATCCTCGTAGAGATGGGCAGGATTCACGCCGGCGGCGATGAGCGCATCGCGCTGCAGATGGGTGGACTGTGATCCGTCCGCTTTCGATACCCGCATGTATCCAATATGCATACTGTTCCTGTCACATATACGTTCGATTACGTGACAGTGTCAGCAACAAAGCTCTGGCAGTTTAAATTGTCACTTAACCCGTAATTTATTCTATGACATGCAAAGGGATGCAAAAAACACTTACGTGACATGAAATGTTGAGCAACGGATATATTTCGTAGAGATTAATGCATTTTTGATTTAATATCTACATAATGCATCTGATTGCTCTCATCCTGTCCCTGCCTACCGAGAACGCCACCGCCCGGCAACGAGCGTGGCGGGCGCTCAAGGCCTCCGGCGCGGCGGTGCTGCGCGACGGTGTCTACCTGATGCCCAAGCGCGACGACTGTCGCGCCACGCTGAGCGCGCTGGCGACCGATGTCACCGAAGCGGGTGGCACGGCTCATGTGCTACGCGTCGAGGCCGACGATGACGCGCACTTCGTCGCCTTGTTTGACCGAAGCGGTGACTACTCTGCGCTGGCACCGTACAGGAAGTGCTCAAGCAGGTGCGCAAGCTGCGCAAGTCCTTCGCCGCCTTGGTCTCGATCGACTTCTTTCCCGGCGAGGCACAACGCCAGGCCGATGGGGCGCTGCACGATCTGGAACTCGCCTGCGCACGTGTTCTCTCGCCCGACGAGCCGAGGGTCTGCGAGGGCGCCATTCCACGCCTTCACGCCTCGGACTATCAAGGTCGCACTTGGGCCACCCGCCACCGCCCGTGGGTGGATCGGCTCGCCAGTGCATGGCTCATCCGCCGCTTCATTGACCCTCATGCGCGGATGCTCTGGTTGGCAACGCCTGCGGACTGCCCTGTCGATGCGCTTGGCTTCGACTTCGATGGTGCAGCGTTCACCCACGTCGGCAGCCGCGTCACCTTCGAGGTGCTGGCAGCCAGTTTCGGGCTGGAACAGCCCGCCCTGGTCCGTCTCGGTTTGCTGGTGCACTACCTCGATGTCGGGGGCGTTCAGCCGCCCGAGGCGGCAGGCATTGAAAGCGCGCTGGCCGGGATGCGCGCCAGCATCCCCGATGACGACCAATTGCTGACAACCGCTTCCAGCGTCTTCGACGGCTTGCTGGCCAGCTTCGACAAAGGAACTCCCACCACATGAGCTCTTCCACCTCTCCGGCGGTCGCCGTCATCGCATCCTCGCCTCAATCCGTCGGTTTCTGGCAGGCCTTCGCCTTCTGGTTCAAGCTGGGCTTCATCAGCTTTGGCGGCCCTGCCGGGCAGATTTCCATCATGCACCAGGAGCTCGTCGAGAACCGGCGCTGGATCTCCGAACGCCGCTTCCTGCACGCGCTGAACTATTGCATGCTGCTGCCCGGCCCCGAGGCCCAGCAATTGGCCACCTACATTGGCTGGCTGATGCATCGGACTTGGGGTGGCATCGTGGCTGGTGCGCTGTTCGTGCTGCCCTCCTTGCTGATCCTGATTGGCCTGTCATGGGTCTATATCGCCTTCGGCGATATGCCGCTGGTGGCGGGCCTGTTCTACGGCATCAAGCCCGCAGTGACGGCCATCGTGGTGCAGGCCGCACACCGCATTGGCGCCCGCGCCATCAAGAACAACTGGCTATGGGGAATCGCTGCGGCTTCGTTCATCGCCATCTTCGCGGCCAATGTCCCGTTTCCGGTCATCGTCGCCGTCGCTGCGCTGGCCGGCTACATCGGTGGACGGCTGGTCCCCGAGAAGTTCAAGGCGGGCGGCGGACATGGCCAGGCCGACAAGCGCTATGGTCCGGCACTGATTGATGACGACACGCCAACCCCGGAGCACGCCCGGTTTCGCTGGATGCGCCTGCTGCAGGTGGTCGCGGTGGGCGGCTTGCTCTGGTTGGTGCCGATGGGTTTGCTGACCCTCTGGTATGGCTGGAACCACACGCTGACCCAGATGGGCTGGTTCTTCACCAAGGCGGCCCTGATGACCTTTGGCGGTGCCTATGCCGTGCTGCCTTACGTGTACCAAGGGGCGGTGGGGCACTATGGATGGCTGAGTCCGACACAAATGATCGATGGCTTGGCCTTGGGCGAAACGACACCGGGGCCGCTGATCATGGTGGTGGCCTTCGTCGGCTTCGTCGGGGGTTACGTCAAAGCCATTTTTGGCCCGGATGCGGTGTTCCTGGCCGGAGCGGTCGCTGCCACTGTCGTGACATGGTTCACCTTCCTGCCGTCCTTCCTGTTCATTCTGGCGGGTGGCCCGCTGGTGGAAAGCACCCACAACGACCTCAAGTTCACCGCCCCGTTGACGGCTATCACGGCTTCCGTGGTGGGCGTGATCCTGAATCTGGCCCTGTTCTTTGGCTATCACGTCCTGTGGCCCGAAGGCTTCGGCGCTCGCTTTGAATGGGTGTCGGCCCTGATTGCTCTCGGTGCCGCCATCGCATTGTTCAGGTTCAAGCGCAACGTGATCCACGTGATCGCGGCCTGCGCAGGTCTGGGCCTGATCCTGAAAACCATGATTCTGTGAGGTACGCCATGCAATGGATCACCCGTGAGCGCCCGAAGATCGACCGCATCGCCTGCCCGTGGCTGGTGGCGCGCTTCATCGACAGGGATGCGGAGTTTCTCTACGTGCCATATGGCGACGTGCTGCGTATTGCCTCGGAAACGGGTGCGACACCCTACGACATCCCCGGCGTGGAGCTGTCACACGTCGGCGAGCTGTGCAGCTTCGACGCCTTCCTGGCCAAGTACGGTCTGGACGACCCGGCGCTCAAGCAGCTGGCTGTGATCGTGCGTGGGGCCGACACCTCGCGCCTCGACCTCACGCCTCAGTCGGCGGGTCTGTTTGCCCTGTCGCTCGGATTGTCGCAAGTCTTCGCCGACGACCATGACATGCTGCGGCATGGCCTGGTGATGTACGACGCGCTCTACGCTTGGTGCAGGCAATGCCAGAGCGAAGCGCACAACTGGCCGCCGCAGATGTAAGCCGCAAGGGGATTTATCGCAAATGCCCCGCCGTTCGATCCTGTCATCCGCTGAGCGTGGCAGCCTGCTGGCCTTGCCCGACACCAGGGATGAGCTGATCCGTCACTACACGCTCAGCGAAACCGACCTGTCCATCATCCGGCAGCGGCGCGGTCCGGCTAACCGCCTAGGCTTCGCCGTGCAGCTCTGCTACCTGCGCTTTCCTGGTGTCATCCTTGGCGTGGCTGAGACGCCGTTCCCGCCCTTGCTGAAAATGGTCGCCGACCAGCTCAAGGTCGGCGTCGAAAGCTGGGACGAGTACGGACAGCGCGAGCAGACCCGGCGCGAGCACCTGGTGGAGCTGCAAACGGTGTTCGGCTTCCAGCCCTTCACGATGCGCCACTACCGGCAGGCGGTCCAGTCGCTGACCGAGCTGGCCATGCAGACCGACAAGGGCATCGTGCTGGCCAGTACCTTGATTGAGCACCTGCGGCAGCAGTCAGTCATCCTGCCCGCGCTCAATGCCATCGAGCGAGCGAGCTCCGAAGCCATCACCCGCGCGACCCGGCGCATCCATGAGACCCTGTCCGGTCCCCTGTCGGACGCACACCGGCATTGCCTCGACGGGCTGCTGAAACGTCGCGACAACGGCAAGACGACCTGGCTGGCCTGGCTGCGCCAGTCACCCGTCAAGCCGAACTCGCGTCACATGCTCGAACACATCGAGCGTCTGAAAGCCTGGCAGGCGCTCGACCTGCCACCCGGCATCGACCGCCTGGTGCACCAGAACCGGCTGCTCAAGATCGCCCGCGAGGGCGGCCAGATGACGCCCGCCGACCTGGCCAGGTTCGAGCCGCAGCGGCGCTACGCCACGCTGGTGGCGCTTGCCGTCGAGGGCATGGCCACCGTCACCGACGAGATCATCGACCTACACGACCGCATCCTGGGCAAGCTGTTCAACGCCGCCAGGAACAAGCATCAGCAGCAGTTCCAGGCATCGGGCAAGGCGATCAACGCCAAGGTCCGGCTGTACGGACGCATCGGCCAGGCCTTGCTCGAAGCAAAGCTTTCGGGCCGTGACCCGTTCGCCGCCATCGAGACCGTCCTGTCCTGGGAAGCCTTTGCCGAGAGCGTCACAGAGGCGCAGCAGCTCGCGCAGCCCGAGGACTTCGATTTCCTGCACCGCATCGGCGAGAGCTACGCCACGCTGCGCCGCTACGCACCGGAATTCCTTGCCGTGCTCAAGCTGCGGGCCGCGCCCGCCGCCCAGGACTTACTCGATGCCATCGAGGTGCTGCGCGGCATGAACGCTGACAACGCCCGCAAGGTGCCCCTAGAGCGTGTTATGGACTTTCACCCGTAGGTTGCGGGGCTGTCCTATGCTTGCGGGATGAGCAGGAAGCCGTATCCGAGTGATTTGTCCGAAGACGAAT
>Ga0208374_1000980_pt1 | contig 9853 bp, 13 predicted proteins | sample RifOxyC3_FD_184037 | JGI IMG/M metagenome (GOLD analysis project Ga0208374, IMG submission 184037) | Groundwater microbial communities from Rifle, Colorado - Rifle Oxygen_injection C3 (SPAdes) | ecosystem: Environmental > Aquatic > Deep subsurface > Groundwater | place: Rifle, Colorado, USA...
TGCCGGAAGTGCTGGCATCGCTGCATTTCGTGGTGTTCGCCATCCTCATGCTGCCCAAGGCCGTGATGCTCTTGGGCGCCGGTCAAAGTTCATAACACGCTCTAGTGGGGTCGATTGACGCTGATGGTCGGCGCGCTACAAGCCCTCGTGCTTGGGTAAACGATGGGACGGCAGGTTCTATGTTTCACAAGCGAGGCTGATACGCAATGATCGCCATGCCTGCGAGAGTTACGACCACACCCACCAGATCCCAGCTGCTGGGGCGGATGCCGTCCACCGACCACAGCCAGCCCAGCGCCACCGCCACGTAAACTCCCCCATAGGCTGCATAGACCCGTCCGGACGGAGCTGCATGCAAGGTGAGCAGCCAGGCAAACGCGGCAAGGCTAAAGGCCGCTGCTGGTAATAGCAGCCAATCTGTGTCTTGACCGCGCAGCCACAGCAGCAGCAAGTAGCAACCAACCATCTCTGTGATGGCAGTGGCGATGTAAAGCAGCAGTGCTTTCATAGTGGCAATGGAAGTTTAATATTCCGTGGGTTTTAATAGGAGCAAGGTCACGTTTACCCGTCTTCGGGTCACTGTGCGTTGGATTGGGCGACAGAGGCAGCCATAATGAGCTGTTCCCGTATGGCTTTTGCTTCCTTTTTGAAGCCTGGCAGGTTCGGGATCACAACGGTCGATGCCGATGAATTGCTAGCGATCCGCGACGGGTTGGTACGCTCGCCCTTGACGAGGTATTCAAAGTGCAGGTTTGGCCCCGTGGCCGTTCCGGTCGAACCAACCGTGCCGATAGTCTGGCCTTGCTCCACGCGCTGTCCGCGCCGGACGGCGATGCGTCCGAGATGGGCATAAGCGGTGGCTGCCTGATCGGGATGTCGAATCACCACGTAGTTGCCATATCCACCTTGCCAACCCGAAAAGGTCACCACACCGTCGGCGACAGTCCGAATCGGAGTTCCGGCGGGTGCCCCGTAATCCGTTCCCTTGTGGGCTTTCTGTTCCCCCAATACCGGGTGGATGCGTGGTCCGTATGAACTGGTGATCCTGGAGAACGCCAACGGGGAGGCCAAGTAAGCCCGTCGCTGACTCGAACCATCCAGGCTGACGAATTCGCCGGTCTTGCCTGGTGCCTGATACCACATGGCCTGATGAGTCTGCTTGCCGCTCTGGATTTCGGCACCCAGCAATTGTCCGGTGAACAGGATCTCTCCATCCAGCTCAAACGCTTCGTAAACCATGCTGAAGCGTGCCCCTCGTGGCAAATCGCGCTGGAAGTCGATGTCCCCGGCAAAGGCCTCTAACGCCTGTTCAGCGATGGCATCCGGAATGCCGGCCTGCTCGGTGGCTGCATAGAACGAGGAGCGAAGAGTCAGCGAACCGAACTGAACCAGACGCCGAGGTGTCGGCTGTTCGAGCCGAGAGGTGTACTCGCCGTTTTGCCGCTGCACCACCAGTCGGCTGACGCGCTGGTTGTTCGCGTCCACCCAGCGCACCGACAAGGTTTTCAGACGCCCCGCGGGGGTTCTGGTGACAGAGGCCAGTTTGCCGGGCGCGCCCGTCAGCAACAGGCGAGATGTGGCATCGCGGGCGAGAAACATCTGTGCATCGCGATCATCAATGCCCAGCCGCCTGAGCAGGGTCTGGACAGAGTCATCACGACGGGTGGTCTGAGATTGATGAACGAGAAACTCAGGGCTCGACCCTGTGAATTCAGGCACCGCAACAGAAGCAGCCACAGGCTCCACCACTTGCCGAACTGGCAGCTGAGCTGCATCGGGCAAGGCTGGTGAGATGCCAAAGGCCACGACACCCGTACCCAGCATCAACGTGCCCAACGCCCCCATCAGAGGTCGCCGGTAGCTCTGGATCAGTGTTTTCAGTGAGGGCAGGTAAGCAGGCTTCATGACATTACAGTGGGTGGCTTCATCGAGGCGTCAAAAGGAGAGCCTCAGACGGCGGACAAAAGGATCTTGATGTCCGATGCGATCGTGATGGCGTCGGTTCCGTAGGGGGAAAACAAGCGAGCCCGACCTTCGGTGTCGAAGATGTACTTCCCTGCCGAGTGGTCCATGGTGTACGAGGTCGGGGTCGATCCCGGGACCTTCTTGAAGTAGCTCTTGAAGTCGGCCGCGACGCTCTTGAGTTCGTCAGGCCCTGGCCGCAGGGCCAGAAAGCCCGGGTCAAAGCTTGCCATGTACTCCTTCAGCAATGGCTGGGTATCCCGTTCGGGGTCCACCGTGATGAAGAGCACCTGCAGCAGGTCGCCCTGAGCACCCAGTAAGCGCTTGACCTCCGCCATGGTGGCCATCGATGTAGGGCAGACATCCGGACATTGCGTGTACCCGAAGAAGACCACCACGATCTTGCCGTTGAAGTCCTTGAGCGTTCTCACGCTACCGTATTGATCCTTGAGCCGAAGGTTCTCTGCAAAAGTGGCACCGGTCACGTCGGTACTCTTGAATTTGGCCACATCTGGTGAACAGGCCATCAGCGCAGGGACACCGGCTACGCAACCAAAGGCTATCTGCACAAAACGCCGACGGCTGGAGGTCGGTTGCGACGGTACAGGTGACAAGCGCTGTGTCATGTCACTTCCTGGCTTTGGTCACTTCTTCGGCGACGAGGGCCTTCAACTGCTTGTCACCAAAAGTTGGCAGGCTGCGACCATTGATGATGAAAGTTGGCGTTTTGGTGACATTCAAGGAGGTCAGGTCCTCGATGTCCTGCTTCAAAACCGCCTCGATTTCGGGTGTCAGGGCGTCTTTTTTCGCCTTCTCGATGTCCAGGCCTGCCTCCTGCGCTGCGCGATACGCCAGATCGATGTTGGGTTTACCGTGGTCGGCCCATTGCGGTTGAGTGGCCAACACCACCTCTAGCACAGGCAGGTATTTGTCTTGTCGTTTGGCGGCTTCCAGAAGCTTGACTACTTCATCAGAGCCCGGATGGAAGGGGGCGTATCGCAGCACTAGTCGCACGTCGTTCGGGTACTGCTTGAGGATGTCCTTGACGATGGGATAGAACGCTCTGCAGGTCTCGCACGCGGGGTCAAAAAACTCGACGATCGTGACCGGCGCATTGCGCGGACCAAAGACTGGCGAATGAAAGCGAACCAACCTGTTTTCTGCCTGACTGACCTTCTCGGCCTGTGAGTCCTGGACACGCTTCTGGTAATAGTTCATACCCAGAAAGAAGAATGCCAGGATAATTATGATCAGAGCGGAAACTGTGATTTTTTTAGAATTCATCGGGAAGACTTTCTCAGATAGGTGGTGAGGAGGAGTGCGAGTGCTATAAATGCGACAAGTGACAGCCAAGGTATCTGGATGCCATTGAGGATTTCGAGCTTTTGGTCTGCGCAGGAGACCCCAGCGCTGCAAGGCACCCAGGACTTGGGGATCAGTCCAGCCACCAACAGGGTGTGATAGCCGGCCATAGCCAGCCCTCCCAAGGCCAGTGCAAGGGCATAAACCGCACCCTGACGGTCATCGGCAAAGCAAGCGATTCCCAAAATGATTGCGATAGGGAACATGAAGATGCGCTGGTACCAACACAAGGTGCACGGCGTCATCAGCATGACTTCGCCAATGAAAAGAGCACCCAGCGTGGCGGTGGTCGCAATCAGCCATGCCAGCAACAGCAGTGTCCAGTTCTTTTTCATGGTTCGCTTCTAGTTTTGGTAAAGGAGGGTTGTAATGACAGCACCCCCCAGCCGATCACGGCCATCACGATGAAGACATCGGCAAGGTTGAACGCCGGCCAATGCAGACCGCGCCAGTGCACATCCAGAAAGTCGGTCACTGCACCTGTGGACATGCGGTCAATGAGGTTGCCTGTGCCTCCGGCCACGATCAGTGCCCCGACCAGCCGCTCTAAGGGCTCGATGTGTTTGAACAGACTGGTGAGCGTGATGGGAACGACCACCAAAATGCTGACTGCAATGAAAAACCAGCGCTGCCAGCCACCAGCATCCGCGAAAAGCGAAAAAGCGGCTCCCTCGTTCAGGGTATGGACCAGGTTGAACCAGCTCGTCACCTCTATTGAAGACCCGAAAGGAATCGTCGCGGCGAAGTAGGCCTTGGTCAACTGGTCCAAGGCGATCATGACCCCAACTGCGCAGAGCCAGAGCAAGCGGGGGGAGGCCCCCCAACGAGAAAAATGCATGCAATCAATCTCCAAAAACAAAACATCACCAGCCCCAAGGGGCTGGTGCGCTTTACAGAGATTGACAGGTGCGCAGTGCTATCGCGCGGCTAGACAATCCCCGGTCATACCGGGGATGTCCAACGCGGTCGATCTGGGCGATCAACGAGCAAGGATTCCGACCAAGGGAGCGGTCGAGACAGAAGCACCGAACTGGGTTGGCCGAACCACGAAGAGAGCACCGCCTGCAAAGCGATGGAGCAGTTGGCGTGGCAGGTACCGCAATCGAGATCTGGCGATGCAACACTAGCAGCCGACTTCTTGGCGGGAGCTTCCTCGAAACTCTGGTGCTGGTGGACATGGTGTCCGAGATGCTGTGCCGTGGCATCCTGGTCATGGGCGCAAGATGCACCCACTGCAGCCCAGGACAGCTGCAACGGCATTAACATCATCAAAATGACTAGCAACCACGAACGCATTCTCACATTGTAATGCTTGGCTCACACACGACCGTCAAAAAATTGACACTTGCGCCGTCTATGATCATTTTTTAGCCTGGTTGGCCGCTTAGAGTTAGCACGTAGCTCAGTCATACCATTGCCACCTAGGTGGTTGAACCACGGGAGAGCAACTTGACGCCGTCCGGTCGAAGCTCGCCCTGGGGCGACACATGTCGGTAGAGCGTCTGCCGGGTAATCCCCAGTTCTTCGCAGAGAGCGCCGACCTTGGTTTCCGGTTGCCCCATGCTGGCCTTCGCCAGGCGCAGCTTGGCTGCTGTCATCTTGAACGGGCGCCCCCCTTTTCTGCCACGAGCGCGCGCCGAAACAAGTCCGGCGACCGTTCGCTCGGAAATCAACTCGCGCTCGAACTCGGCCAGTGCAGCAAAGATGCCAAAGACCAGTTTGCCAGCGGCGGTCGTGGTGTCAACTGCCGCACCGTGACCCGTCAGCACTTTCAATCCCACGCTACGCGCAGTCAGGTCGTGCACCGTGTTGACCAGGTGGCGCAAGTCACGGCCGAGCCGATCCAGCTTCCATACGACCAGCGTGTCGCCTTCACGCAGCGCCTTCAGGCAGGCCGCCAAGCCAGGGCGATCATCACGTCGGCCCGAAGCCAGATCCTCGTACAGATGAGCAGGATTCACGCCGGCGGCGATGAGCGTATCGCGCTGCAGATGGGTGGACTGTGATCCGTCCGCCTTCGATACCCGCATGTAGCCAATTTGCATACTTTTCCTGTCACATATACGTTCGATTAAGTGACAGTGTGAACCGAAAAGCTCCGGGCGTCAAAATTTGTCACTTAACCCGTCATTCAGACTAAGGAACGCAAAGGGTCCGCTAGGAACATAAAGTGACAAAAATTCCATGGGGATGCCTTCCTTGGCGAACATGACACGCAACTCCTCCAAGGAGGCGGGGTCACGCCGCCCATATGAAGCCACCGCGAACAGCGAGCGGGCCGTCTCGGGGTTGTGTCGCGCCTCGGCGACGGCTTCGTTGAGCGCCTTGTCTGACCGTTTCGTGGGCCGCCAGCGTGCCAATGACTTCGGCCCTGCGCCGGGCTTATTCCCATGCCGCATCGGGCAGCGTTGCTACACCTTGTTCGGCGACCGGTGGTGAATCTGACGCCATGACCAAACTCGCTATGGTGCACACGAGTACTGAGCATAGGCGATATTGGTGCAGGCGACTACTGATATTGGGCCGTCAGAAGCCGTCTGCACAACAGCCGTTACGCCCAGGCAATCGGTGCAGTCGTCTTCTGAAAACGATACCTACGGCACCTGTATCTCAAACCTCCATTTTCGAGACACTATATCCGCTGGCTCTTCAATTGCAAGGGCTTCTGCTCGCCGAGGTAGGACTCGAACTGCGTTGAGGCCGCCGGGGCTACGCATGTGCGTGCTGTTCATAATTGAAAGGCAAATTTGTGGTAAAAATGGAGAGCTTGGAGATAGAGGGACGCAGCCCAACCCGTCAAGGAAAAGCCCATGCTAGACGCCCAGGCGGCCAACCCACCGTCCGCGACCGACATTCAGACCTCAGCGCCTGTCCACGCGTTGCCCTTAGAAGTGCCCATGCTCGACGCATCTGCATGGCGCGAATATCGTGGCCAGCCAGGCAAGTCGACTGCCAACTCTACTCACATCGCCGTGGTGGCTGACGATGCGGGCGTGGAGCGCATTTGTTTCGTAAAGCTCGCGCCCAAGCTCGACAAGCCCACACTGCTCTGCGAAGCACTCGGCTGGGTTCTTGCGGGCCACGCTGGGTTGCGCCGGTCCGAATTCGGAGCCATCATCCTCGTCGACAAGGCTCGGCTCGCCAAAAGCCAACCCCTCACCGTCGAAGTCGCCGCTTTCCACGGTGACTTCATCCCCGCCTGGTGCAGCGAGGCCATTCCGGGTAACTCGGTGCTATCGCATGCGAAGTCGCCCTCCAAGCCTGGCATGCAGTTCATCACCGAGCACAAAACCTTTTTGAACTCCAACGATGCCCGCAAAATCGCAGCCTTCGACCGTTGGACGGGGCTTCGCGACCGAAACATGGGCAACGTCATCCGGCACAAGGCTGGTGGCTACGCATCCATCGATCACGAGACGATGCTCCACGACATCCTCTGGGTCTCCTCTGGCTTCAACCACAACTGTCTGGTCAAGCATGCCGAGATGGCTTTGGACAGCAAGCGGGCCAAAGCATTCAAGGCCGACATGACGCGAGCCGCCGCTGGGCATGCTGAAGCCCTTGCCAGTGCGCAAGCGGAGCTCAATGCCCTGTTGAACCTATTTCTGCCAGGGGCGGCAGATGAACATGCTGTAGCCATGGGCTTCCTGTCCACCCGCTCGCAAAGGGGATGGCTGGCAGGTGAGCTGGGCGTTCTGGATATGGCCGCGAAGGAGGACAAGCCATGAACGAAACAACAAGGAGCCGGCCATCACTGGATTACTCCACCCTTCTGAGGTCAGCGAAGGCAGTGCCAAAGCCTGGCTTTTCGGGATGGTGGTCTTACATTGAGTTTCAACCCGACATCTTTTCGCCGCAGCGCTTCCCAGTCGGCGTGGTCATCCAAGCAGAGGATGAGAGGCTTTACTTCAAGCTCCTCGACGACTTCAAGAAGTTCGATTGCGTCTACCCGGAGGGCTTTCCTCACAGCTCCGCCAAGGCTCTGATGGCTTATGCGTATGATGAGCTCCAGGCTGCCGTCAAGTCGAAGGTCCCATTGAGCCAAGTCCTCTTCGACAGCCACGTCCTTTCGCTCTCTAGGCCAGTCCACACCTCGGGGAATGATCGGGAGGCGGCCGTTGAACGACTTTTCGCCGATGTCGTCACCATGGTCCCGTCGAACGTGAAGAAGGTCCGCGAGTTCGAGAGCATCGATACAACCGCAGCCAGAAAGCTCGTCAACGAGAGACTCAAAGAAATCGCTGGCATGGATTTCGAGCGCTTCGTGATGGTCGACCATCCTGGCGTGCTCGTGCCAGGAGAGGGCAATGCTCGCCACTACCTCGACTTGAACCTGATGACTCCCAAGAGCTGTGGCGCAGTCGCGTCCGCTGTCTACAAGTCGCAGCAGTCCGTAGAGCTGAACTTGTTCAAAGCCGGCCTTGACTTGAAAACATGCAGAAAGGTCAAGAACCTCGAATCTGCTGGGCTGTTCCTCTTGACCCCCGAACCAAACTCAATGGAGCCTCGGGAATTCCGTCGAATTGAAGAGACGATCAGCGAGCATGAATGGAAGCTCGAACGCGACGGCTTCCGATTCGTAAGCATGCAAGAGCCAGCCGACCTTGCCCGCGAGATCTATGACTGGGCCAAGCCTGCGTTGGCTTGAACTACCGGGCCATTTAGAGTTTACTTTATTGCGGTGTAGTACGCTGGGGCCTGTGGGGGGCGAGTCGAGTCCGCTACTCTGAGGGGAATCGGTCAGTCGCAGCTCGATGCGGCAAAATGGTAACTGTCGCGGAAGTCCCCACTCGTCGCTAATACTCATGGAAGTGTCAGTCGCGGGGTTGAAGGTCCGCTTTGCGACGCTCAGAGTGGGTCTGCTCCGCCATAGTGACCGACTGCACCCGCTGCAGAACGGACGTTCGGTGTAAGGTGCCAAAGATCTGCAACGGGTCGGAGAACGTCATTCGGTGCTTTTCATTGGCTGTCCGTTTCCGCCCCTGACGCGCCAGTCTGGAGATGGCCGCCAAAGTCGGTAGTGCAGCGATAGTGGACGTCTGTGCAGGTCCGCTGGCTGACCGGTACCGGCCAATTACAGGCATTGGCGAGTGGCCGGTCTTGGGTTCTGCAGCCCGGCCGGCGGACAGGTATCCGGCTTGAACACAGCTACTGGGTTATCCTCATCGTAGATTCCTTTCACATCACCTCCATGTCATTCTCCCCCCCGATCCCGCAAAGACTCGCCGCCGAGGTCGACGGCTACTGCTCGCTGTGCGACGTCTTTACCGGCGTCCCTGACGGTCGCCCCTCCGGTGGCAACGCAGCCCACATCGTGGCTGAGTCCGAGTCCTTCGAACGAGGCAAGTATCCGATGCCACCTTATGAGCGGGCAAAGCAGCACAACGGGATATGGCTTTGCACGAATTGCCACCAACGCGTGGACAGGATCAACCCGGACGAGTTCACCGTCGAGGGGCTGCGTGCCTTGAAGCAGGCCGCCATCGAACGGGTGCCGAAGCGGCGCGGCCAATCAGTGCAGGTTGTCGTCAACGAGTATGCGCGGCCATCTGCCTATCGAGTATCAGTGGACTCGCTGCGCGGCTCCATTAACTTTCTAGACCAACACGCGCAGCTACGCGGGCTGCTGAAAGATGCGATTTGGTACCGTCATCGCGAGATCACCCCTGACGTCGAGCAGCAGATCACAAGCCTATCGAATGTGCGGCTGACGCTGGGCCTAAGGCGCGCAGACCTTGCAGACGAACAGAATTTCTGCGATGACCGGGACTTGCTGTCGCTGATGCAGGCCGTCGAGCAGGCCGTCAACGCCCTAGCCAAATCAAATGCAGAGCTGTTCAGCACTCGCCCACTCGAACCCCTGCGCGGGCAGATCGATGTGTACCTGAAGGCAACCGATCTGCTGGAGAGAGCGATCAACGCGGCCCGACAACCACCCATGGGGGAGCCGACGCCGTATGCCCCCTACCCACGGTGATCGCAGCAAGCCGGGATCCGGGCCGCTGTTGCAGCTTGGTCGCTGCTTTATTGGCCGGCGCGTGGGTATCACTGCCTTCGGGTGGTATTGATCCATATCCGTGAGGTCCTTCCCGGCGCCGTGTAGCGGATCCGCTCCCGAAGCTGGTCTAGGAGACTGGCCGCCGCAACGGTGGTAACGGTGGCTGCTGAGGGTGTCAGGGAAGGTGGGCAGCGAACGAATGCCCGCTGCCAAGGTGATAGACGGAGTCCGACATGCCTGCCTCCAATCGTCGGTGTGCACACACCCGCCCGGTCAACCACGAGGCCGTCGTTGCAGTGGACTGCTTCGCCGCTCGTTTAGCTTGCACTGTAAACGGCAGGTTTGAGGCATCCAGTCCAAGCAACCCAAGGACCGCCATGAGTCGTAAGCCGTCGCACGCCTTCGGGATGGTGTTCAAAACACCCGTGGCGGCGGCCACTGAGGCGAGATATTCCACATGGTGACGAATCAGGCGTTTTTTGGGTCGCATACAAGGGCATTCCTCCCTCGTATCTGGCCTTTTAGCCGATT
>Ga0208374_1000984_pt1 | contig 9837 bp, 6 predicted proteins | sample RifOxyC3_FD_184037 | JGI IMG/M metagenome (GOLD analysis project Ga0208374, IMG submission 184037) | Groundwater microbial communities from Rifle, Colorado - Rifle Oxygen_injection C3 (SPAdes) | ecosystem: Environmental > Aquatic > Deep subsurface > Groundwater | place: Rifle, Colorado, USA...
AATTTTGAGGTTTTATATTGCATTTTTTTATGTTTAAAAGTTATTTGTTTTTATTATACCTGACAATAAAGAAAGTATGCAAATTGGTGGAATCAAAAACACTCTCGATTTGGTCGGGAGTGTTTTTTTGGATTGTATATTTAAATAAAAATTTCACATAACGTTTCAGTATATCTGATGTTTGTCGTAGCGATAGCGAAGGCAAATATGGGTGGAGGCTTGTGTAGGTACGGAGCAAGCCGTAATTGCATACACAATATTATATGTTGTAATGAAAATAAATTACCATTCTGTAAGAATGGTAATTTATTTCTGATATTTTTATTCAAGGATCTCTACTGTTTCTACAAGAATATTATTTACAATTTCTCTTTTTGTAACTCGAAATTTTGTGTCTCTTGGTAATAAAAATTCTCGTTCACCAAAGGCATCATTTGGCATATAGTCTGGTAGATATATTCCTTTTTTACCCTGAGGAATGTTGATGATTTGTACAGTTTTTCTAGTTGTTTTTTTTGTGATTGTATCTATATCTATTTCAGATTCTAAGGTAGTACCCACGTAGCATGGACTTGTGAATTCGTCTGGGCTTGGGGTATCTATGCTCAATCCTCTGTGAACTATTAATGGTTTTGCTACACCGTCTATGCGAAGAAAAATAGAATCCATTATCCTGGTTTCTAGTTCGAATCGTGCAGCTAGTTCTGGTTTTATATGTTCTGTTTGGCTAGCAGCCTTTTTGCCTAAATAAATGTTTAGATTACCACCCGATGCCTGGTAATCAGAAAGAACCCTTATTTCTTCATCGGTTAAGGATTCTATTTTTTGTTCAGTTTCAGATGATGCCTTTGGGGGCTTTTCGTATGTTGGTATCTCAGCCATAAATTTTGAGGATTACTTGAATAAAAATATCAGAAATATTGAAAAATTTATATTTTTTGCTTTTCATTATTGCATATAACGTTCAAGAGTATGCGAAGTTTTTGCGTAATGGAATGGAGCAAAAATTTAGGTGAAGGAATTTTTTACTCCTTATTAAATTATAGATGAAAAATTCCTGAACCGCATACTCTTTGTTAGGTGATGTGTGACGCATTCTCATTTGATGGGTATGTGATTTTGTTTATAGTATGGTTCATTTCCGTACCTCTTATTATATGCACGCATTGTTTCGCGTTGAAAACGACTGAGCTTCTCACGGTCTATTTCAGATAGTTTTAAATAATGCATTTTTGAGCATTTTTCAGGTTCCATTATTCTAGGAATGCCAGATTCTAATTTACATAAATAGACTGGTACTACCCAAAATGGAAAATTCTCTCCTGGTAAAACCATAACTGTGAGAAGCTCATCAATTCTAATTTTTACATCATCACCAAGTTCTTCTTTGACTTCGCGAAACAATGCCTCGTGTAGATTTTGTTCATCATCAACACCTCCACCGACACCTTCCAGCATACCTATTTCGTCACGAGCTTTTGTGCCTCTTTCAAGCAGGATCACATACCCATTATTCTTAAAAATTAATGAGCCTACTGCAATCTTATAAGGTTCATGAGGTTTATTAATAGTTTTTAGATATTTACTTAATTCGGAAATTGTTTTCATAGGATTGTTAATTTTTGAGAAAGAAGGCGCCACATTTCACCTAACTCCGTGTTAAACGAACTTCTTAAAATAATTGCTAAAATACGCATTATTTTTTGTTTGAAACTTGTTATAAGAAGTTTTCTATAAAATTACACTAATTATAATGTTTTTTCCTGAACATAGCAAATAACTTTTGACTTTATAGACTTTACAGACTTTCGACTTATCACACTCATCCCCAAATTGACAAAACACTCATTTTATCATATAATCTAACCCACTAATGTCAGCATAAATTTGCGTTATAATCCGTAATTATCTGAGTTTAATAATATATATATGAAAACTTTACTAAAAAACTTTTTAATCGTCTTTGGTGTGCTACTTGTTATCACAGCTTTGCTAAGCACAGCCAATTTCAATACTAAAAAACCTGAAGTCGTCGGTATCAATGCTCTAATTCAGGACATCAATGATGAAAGTGTCAAATCTATTGAAGTAAAAGGTGATTATCTTTATGCTACTTTGAAAGATGAAAATGCCTCTCAACTGGAGGTAAAAAAAGAAATGGGACAATCTTTTTCTGAATTAATGAGCAATTATGGTGTCTCTCCTGAGAAATTAGCCAAAGTAGATGTTTCTGTCAAAGATGAAACAGGTTGGAAATTTTGGGCAGCAGTCATAGCTCCTTGGATTGTACCTTTGTTACTTTTTGGAGTACTTATTTATTTTTTCACTCGTCAAGTCAAAGGTGCCAACAACAAAGCTATGGGTTTTGGACAAAGTGGTGCCAAAGAAGCTAAACCAGATAGTAAAGACAAAAAAACTTTCAAAGATGTCGCTGGTGCCAAAGAAGCTAAGGAAGAATTGTTAGAAATTGTTGATTTCCTCAAAAATCCAAAAAGATTTACTGACATGGGTGCTAAGATTCCAAAAGGTTTACTGCTTATGGGTTCACCTGGAACTGGAAAAACACTGCTAGCCAAGTCTATTGCTGGTGAAGCTGGTGTACCATTTTTTCACATCTCTGGTTCTGAATTCGTGGAAATGTTTGTTGGTGTTGGTGCGTCTCGTGTCCGTGACTTATTCAACAAAGCTAAGAAAGTTGCTCCTGCCATTATTTTCATCGACGAAATCGATGCTGTTGGTCGCAAACGTGGTTCTGGTCTTGGTGGAAGTCATGATGAAAGAGAGCAAACACTCAATCAAATCTTAGTTGAAATGGATGGTTTTGATCCAAATCTTGGTGTCATCGTTGTCGCTGCTACCAACAGACCTGATGTGCTTGATCCTGCTTTACTTCGTCCTGGTCGTTTCGATCGTCGTATCGTGATTGACATGCCAGATATCAATGACAGAGAAGAAATCTTGACTGTTCACGCCAAAAATAAACCTTTGGTTAAAGAAATTTCTCTTCGTAAAATTGCGGAGCGTACTCCTGGTTTTTCTGGTGCTGATCTTGCTAACTTGCTAAACGAAGCGGCTATCACAGCTGTCAGACAAAATAAAAAACAAGTAGAAGAAATAGATGTACTTAGTAGTATTGAAAAAGTAATGCTTGGACCTGAAAAGAAAAATCGTGTTATGACTACCAAAGACAAAGAAATGACTGCTTATCACGAAGCTGGTCATGCTATTGTTGGACATTTTTTACCTCACTGCGACAGAGTTCGCAAAGTTTCTATTATTGGTCGTGGTATGGCTGGTGGTTATACTTTATCAATGCCTGACAAAGATGTTTATTACAATACTCTTGCTAAATTCAATAATGATTTGGCCATGATTTTGGGTGGCTTTGTTACTGAAAAACTTGTTTATGGTGACGATATGTTGTCCACTGGTCCATCTAGTGATCTCAAAAAAGCTACAAGTATTGCTCGTTCTATGGTACTTCGTTATGGTATGAGTGACAAGCTAGGTCCTCGTCAATATGCTGAAAATGAAGAAATGATTTTCTTGGCTCAAGAGATTCATGATAAGAAAAATTATAGTGAAAAAACTGCTGAGATGATTGATGAAGAAATTGATAGAATTTTGGCTGAAGCTAGAAAAACAGCTGAAAGAATAGTTGCTGAAAATCGTCCTCAAATGGATAAATTAGTAGCCGTGCTTATTGCTGATGAAACTGTGGAAGAAGACAAATTTGTGGAGATTGTTGGTAAAGGGGTGCATCACGATGAAGAGGGCGTTGAAGTGAAGCCTTAATTTTAATATTTTGATTTTAAAATTGTCCCATTGTTCTACTGTTCCATTGTGGTTTTATACTGACAGTGAGGCAATGGAACAATGGGACAATTTTTTCTTTCTTATTTGTTTTATATTTTTTTAATCTATACATGTGAATTATTTAATAATCATCGTCTCAATTTTACTTTCCGCCTTTTTCTCCGGCATAACCATCGGTTTTTTGGGATTGAAAAAAACAGAGTTACAAAGCAAAATTAAAGCAGGAAATAAGAGAGTTGTTAAGATTTATGAAGTAAGAAAAAATGGTAATTTGCTTTTGATTACTTTGCTTTTTGGTAATGTATTAGTGAATTCAATAGTTTCTGTCTATTTGAATTCTATGTTTTCTGGTTTAATTGCCATAGTATTGTCTACTGCTTTGATAGTTTTATTTGGTGAAATTGTTCCACAAGCTATTTTTTATCGTCATGCTTTGAAACTGGGTTATCATTTGGTACCTTTGGTCAAAGTATTTATTTTTATTTTTTATCCAGTTGCTTGGCCTTTGTCCAAACTTCTTGATCTTATCTTGGGTGAAGAAGAAGAAAATATTTGGTCTAAGCGTGAAATGAAAGAGATAATAAAAATTCATGAAGATTCAGAAGACTCTGAAATTGATAGAGATGAAGAAAAAATATTGTTAGGTGCGCTTTCTTTTTCAGATAAAAGTGTAAAGGAAATCATGACTCCAAAAAATGTGGTTTTTTCACTCGAAGAATCTGAAAAGTTAGATGAAAATGTTTTGAACGAAATAAAATATTCTGGATTTTCTAGAATACCAGTCTATAGTGAAGAAAAAGATAATATTGTGGCCGTACTCAATGTGAAGTCTCTTATAAATTTGCCAACAAATAGAAAGGTCTCAGATGTTCATCTGGAAGAAAAAATATTTGAGATAGATGAGGACACTAAGCTAGATGTCTTGCTCAATATATTTATCCAAAGAAAAAGCCATATTGCTTACGTCGTAGATGAGTACAAAACATTTTTGGGAGTAGTCACAATGGAAGATTTGCTAGAAGAGATTCTTAAGATGGAAATAGTAGATGAAACTGATAAACATCGAGATATGAGACAGTATTCTAAAAGTTTGCAAAGTAGAAGAAAGAAAAATTAATAATAACATTTTTGTACAAGCCAGCTTTTTAAAAAGCTGGTTTTTTGTCGCTTACTTTTTTAGTTTGTGATATACTACGATTAAGATATTTTTATTAAAATTGTATTTTTTGTTATGTCTTTAGAAGAAGAAAAAAATTATCCGGAAAATTCTGATTGGTATATTACAGATGAAAAATTTCAAAAGTATTGGCTTTGGCATGGACTTTTCAATTCTAAAGAGACTTTAAAAAATAGTCCAAATTTTATTGTTAATCGTAAACAAATAGCGTATCTGCAAAGGCAAATAGTTATCAGTTATTTTAAGAATTTTTTTCTATTTCCACTTTATGTCTTAAAGTTACTTATTCCTTGGTATTTGAAGGGAAAAAATAATGTTGGGAATAATTTTAAGAATATTGTAAGAAATAAGGAATTTAAGCCTCTTAGATTTGCTATTTTGTCACAAACCATTTTTGTGATTTTTTTAGTTATATTAACATTTTTGTTTTTTTTTAGAAATCCAGATACTAGTAAAGCTACCAATATTTTTGCTGATGCTGTTGATTATAATACAGGGACTCAACCTTATTCGGTTGTTACTGCTGATCTGGATGGAGATGGCGATGATGATTTGGCTGTGACAAATAAAGGTGCTAATACGGTTTCTGTTTTTACAAATAATGGTGATGGTACTTTTGCTACTAAAGTAGATTATGGGACAGGCACTGCACCAACCATGGTTCAAGCTGATGATTTGAATGGTGATACTTACAAAGATTTGGCTTTGGTAAATGAAGGAGGAAATTTGTCAGTACTCATGAATAATGGTAATGGGACTTTTGCTACCAAAGTAGATTATACTGCTGGTGCCACCCCTTATGCTGTGTCTATTATTGATTTGAATGGTGATATACACAAGGATATTGCTGTGGCCAATGAGGATACCAATAACATAAGTATTTTTATAAACAACGGCGATGGAACACTTGCTGGATCTCAATCTTATGGAGCTGATGCAGGGCCTTATTCTATTGCTACTGGAGATATAAATGGTGATACGTATCCTGACGTTGTAACCGCTAACCAGTATTCTACAACTATTTCAGTTTTGTTAAATAATGGCAATGGTACCTTTGCTAAAACTACAAATTATACAGCAGGTGCTAATCCTTATTCAGTAGTTATGGATACTTTTGATAGTGATATTTATCTAGATTTAGCAGTTACTACTGGGGACAATACTGTTGCGATTTTTATAAACAGTGGGAGTGGAACTTTTCCGAGTAGAGTTGATTACAATGTTGAGGCTACACCTTATTATATAAATTCGGCTGATTTGGATAATGACAGTGATAAAGATTTAGCTATTGGTTATTTTGGACAAAATCATATTGCTACATTGCTTAATAATGGCGATGGTACCTTTGGTATAGCTACGAATTATCTGACTGGATCGGAATCAGTTTCTATAGCTATTTCAGATTTAGACAATGATGGGGATAATGATTTTGCTGTAGCTAATTATAGTTCAACAACTCTTTCTATTTTGATTAATCAGACAGTACCTTCTAATTCTGCCCCTACCATTGGTTTACTTACTGTGGCTACTTCTACAGATGGTTCTGGTGATATAAATATTTCTGCTATCGTAGATGACGCCAATGTTAATGATCTTAATATTTCTTATTACTATGATTCAAGTAGTACCACTTGTGCTTTGATAGCCACTACAACTATTTCCAATAGTATAAGTGCGACTTTTGGGAGTCCTGTGGTAAACAACTTTAACTCTACAGGACAAGTAACTGGAGTTATAACTGATGCTGGTGCTAATACTGTGGAGGCTATTTGGAATTCTGATACAGATTTGCCAGAGGCTAATGGTGAATATTGTATTATTGTTTATGCTTATGATGGTGTTGTAACTTCTACTGTAGCTACGACTACTGTAATATTGGATAATACGTCACCTCCAACTCAAGATTTTACCAGTTTTACTTTGGCTTCTTCATCTGTTGGGTTAGCTTGGGATAGTCCAGCTGATCCAAATGATTTAGGTACTTTTACTGTGAGTAGTACGGCAGGCAGTTCTATAGTCACTAGCAGTTTTTCTTATACTTATGAAGGTCTTATTCCAAATACTCTTTATTATTCTCAATTAAAAATTTCCGATAATTATGGTAACAATAATGGTTTTTCAAACGTAACCTCTACTTACACAAATGCTGCAATACCTCTCAATTTGTCTGCTACCGCTATGGATTCAGAAACTATAGAGCTCAGTTGGGATGCTAACAATAATCCTGTAGGGACTGTTTACAAAATATACAATGTTACAAGTAGAACTTATCCTGGCACTACTACAAGTACAAGTTATAGTGTGACAGGACTTAATGCTGAAACTAGCTATTCTTTTCGGGTGAGTGCTCAATATTTATCCAGTTCTGATACTTTTAGTATGGATAGTAACACTACTAGTGCGACTACTTTGGCAGTTAGTGCCCCAACAACACCAAGTGTTTCTTCTTTGAGTAATTTTAGTAGTTCAGGTTTTGATTTATTTTGGGAATCAACTAGTAATACATCTTATTATATTGTTAGTTCGACAGCATCATCTGAGACTGCGACGACTAGTGCTACTAGTTATACTTTGTCGGATTTGAATCCAAATACATTATATACGGTACAGGTAAAATCGCATGATGGTGATAGTCAAACTAGTGATTATTCTGTTACTACGTCGACTTATAGTAATTCGGCAGTACCTCTTAATGTCACAGGATCTACCAATGGACAGACTTCTATAATTCTGTCTTGGAATAGTAACAACAATCCCGCAGGGACAATTTATGAAGTTTATAATGTTAGTGATGATACTCTCGTTGGGACTACTACTGGTACGACGTATTATGTAAAAAATCTTTCTGCCAATACTTCTTATCAGTTCAAAGTTCGTTCTCAATATTTTAGAGATAGCTCTTTGTATAGTTCTTATTCTGCTTCTTCTCAATCTGTTAAGACAAATAGTATTAGTAACATGATAACATTAACTTTGAAAGTTGCAGAGGATCCCACTTCTTTTGTTTTTTCTGGAGGTAGTAGTCATACAGTTCAACTTTCAAATATTATTTCTGGAGCTGGTAAAATGGTTTTTCATTCTAATATTGTCGAAGTTACTTTATCAGCAGGACAGAGTCAAAATATTGATTTGTCAGGAAATGGTCATAATGATACTAATGTGATTATGAATTATGTTGGAGCTGATTTAGCCAATCTTAGTCTAATTGCTCTTTCTCAAGGAGGAGGAATTATTACAAATGTGGTACCAAAAGTAAGTAATGAATCAATAAAAGCTGTTGTGATAAATAATGGAGATAATTCGACTAATAATAGAAAAGTAGAATTAAAGTTTAATATATTGGGAGCTGAACTTATGGCTATTTCTAATGATGTAGATTTTTCACAAATATCTTTTGAAAGTTATAATCTTAGTAAGTATTGGACTTTGTCTGAGGGAAATGGGATGAAAACTGTTTTTGTAAAATTTCGTTCTAAGGAAGGTGGTACTATCATTTATTCAGATACTATTGAACTGACAGGACAAAGTTTTGTTGATCCTAACTCTCTTGTTGATGTAGATGTGGTAAATGATTCAAGTAGTGTGGAATGTGATTTGATAATAAAGAAACCCTATAAAAATAAGACTAGTAATGTAGTTTATTATATTACTGAAAATTGTACTAAACGACCATTTAAAAATCCTAATATTTATTTTAGTTATTTTGCTAGTTGGTCTGAAGTATTGATAACTAGTGATAAAATATTAGAGTCCATAAGTAATGATGTCTTAGGATTTATGAATTTTGGTAATAGATTATTTTTAAAAGAAAAATCTTTGGTTAAGTCATCTGACAATCCAAAAGTTTACTTGATACAAGACGAACAAAAAAGATGGATAAAAGATGAAGAAACATTTTTGAAATTAAAGTATAATTGGTTGGATATTTTGGATGTAGATAATTATGTTTTGGACAACTATCCTGATGGTAATATTTTGTAATTTGTTTTTTGTTGCAATTATTAGAGACAATAAAAAAAACACTCTATCCGAGTGGTTTTTGAATATTTCAAATTTGTTTTATAAATAATATTTTTCCAAAATAAATAATAATTCTGGAAGAAATTTTTCACCACTCTCAATCATTTTTTTTATTTCTTCAATTGAAAATGAATCAACTGCAGCGACTTCATCTGGATTAATATTGTAAGGTCCGTTGAAATCAGATTTGAATATTGTAAGAAATTTGTTTGGAGTATTTGGAATATCATAAAGTACTTTTCCAATAAACTCTATTTCACTTTTGGTACCAAGTTCTTCTTCATATTCTCTTAGGGCAGCTTCTTCATAACTTTCACCTGCTTGCACATGTCCACCAACAGCTGAGGACCAATGATTTGGACAAAATTTTTCTTCGGCAGTTCTTTTTTGTAAGAGCATTTTTCCCTCATCATTGAAAATTAGAATATGAGATATGCGGTGTGGTAGAAGTTTGTTATAAGATTCAGACACTGTGCATTGTCCTATTACCTCATCGTTGTCATTTACTATATCTAGATATTCCATATTATTTCACAATAATAAAAGTCAAATAAGCAAAATAAAATAATATAAAAGAAATACCTTGCCATCTGTCCAATTTATGTTTTTGTCCCAAAAACATAAAGATAAATAATAGTAAAGTGACAAAACAAGAAAATAAAATATCAAAATTTATATTACCATTTACTGGTAATGGTTTTATCGTTGCTGTAAGACCTAATATCCAAAAAATATTGAAAATATTACTACCTACTACATTGCCTATGGCAATATCTGCTTGCTTGCGGAAAGCTGCCACTATAGAAGTAGCTAATTCAGGTAGA
>Ga0208374_1000986_pt1 | contig 9819 bp, 13 predicted proteins | sample RifOxyC3_FD_184037 | JGI IMG/M metagenome (GOLD analysis project Ga0208374, IMG submission 184037) | Groundwater microbial communities from Rifle, Colorado - Rifle Oxygen_injection C3 (SPAdes) | ecosystem: Environmental > Aquatic > Deep subsurface > Groundwater | place: Rifle, Colorado, USA...
GGGTCAAAGCCTGGCGCCGCGTGTTCACCCGCTATGACAAGACTGACGTGATGTTTGCGGCCTTCATCACCGTCGCGTTCATCGCCGAGGCTCTTCGATTGCGTTAACAGGCCCTAGTGCTTGTGGCTGCAGCGGCCGGAATGGGTGCCTTGCACGTGACCTTCACGGCCAGGCCCTGCGGGGGCGTTCCGGGCGATTTCGCTGAGCTCGTTGAGAATGCCGCAATGCACGGCCTCCTGGCTGCGCAGGCAGGTCTCGCGCAGCTTGCGCAGTTGCTGCTCGAGCTGCTGCAACTCCTCTATCCGTTCAGCGACATGGCCGATATGCGCGTCGAGCAGTTCGTTGACGACCTGGCAGTTCTCGGTCGGGGCGTCCTTGAAGCGCAGCAGCACGCGGATCTCGTCAAGCGTCATGTCCAGGCTGCGGCAGTGTCGGATGAATGACAGCCGTTGAGCATGCGCTATGCCATAGATACGGTAGTTGTTCTCGCTGCGTGCGGGCTCGGGCAGCAGGCCCTCGCGTTCGTAGAAACGGATCGTCTCGATGTGGGTTGCGCACTCGCGGGATAGCTCACTGATTCGCATGGCATGTTTCTCCTTGTCTACGTTACTTGACTCTATACCAACTACAGAGTTTTTAATTCGGATGCTTGGCTTGGCACTGCGGGTAGTGCGGCCTAAATCAAAAAAGGAAGTATTCGGAATGTCCAGTAACGGCTTTCATGTGCATGGTCCTCACGATCATGAGGTAGAGCATGCAGTCAAGCACGGCGGCGACAGCTTGACCGCCCAGATCGCCATGTTCACGGCAGTCATCGCCACGGTCGGGGCCATCCTGGGTTACATGGGCGGCGCCACGCAGGCGAATGCCGGTCTCTACAAGAACAATGCGGCGATCAAGAAGACCGAGGCGGCCAACCAGTGGAACTACTATCAGGCCAAGTCGAACAAGCAGAACCTTGCCGAGCTTTCACTCGAGATCGTGTCCGGTTCTCGCAGGGAGTTCTACCAGAGCGAGATCGAGCGCTACAAGTCCGAGAAGGTCGAGATCAAGGCCAAAGCGGAGCAGCTCGAGACCGAAGCCGGGGACTGGGAAGGTCGGTCCGAGCAACAAATGCACCAGCACCACCGCTATGCCCAGGCGACCACGGCGATCCAGGTCAGCGTTGCGATTGCTGCGATTGTCCTGCTGACCCGCCGAAACTGGCTCAAGACCGTCATGTACGGCATGGGCGGTGTCGGCCTTGTGATCGGTGGGATGGCGGCCCTGCATATCTGACACAGGGGTTGACTCTATACCAACTTCAGGGTTTCAAATGCCGGCATGAGACAAGGCCGGGACATCAACCGGGCGCTTGTACATGTTGTATTCGCGGCCCTCATAGAGGTTGCCACTTTGCAGAAAGAGCGGGGTATGAGCTTCTTGAACAACCTATTCGGTGGCCACCATGGCGGTCACCACGGCGGTCATCATCAGCATGACCACCACGATGAGCACTACGACAGGGGCTATGGCAACAGGGTGCAGACCAATGCCTATGGCAACCCGGTATCGGCACCCCCTACCGGCATGGCCTGTCCCAGTTGCCGTGCCACGAATGGCGTGGGGGCACGCTTTTGCCAGCAATGTGGCACGTCACTGGTACCCAAGGTTTGTAAGCAGTGTGGCTCTACCGTACAGGCGGGCGCAAAGTTTTGCGCTCAATGTGGACAGACCATCGCCTGAATTGCCGGCATGTCGGTGCCACCGGCTATCCGGCAGACGATGAATTTCAATGAACATGAACCACGAAAAAAACCACGCTGACAGGGGCTGCTCCTCCTGCGGATGCAGCGAAGCGGGAGACAGTCAGGTCATTTCTCTGGCCGCACAAGCACCGGCGTCAAACAACATTCCACTGTTCCGCATTCCCACCATGGACTGCGCGGTCGAGGAGGGCGAGATCCGCCAGTTGCTGGATAAGGTACCCGGCATCGTGGGACTGCGCTTTCAACTGGGTGCGCGCACACTGGCAATTGACGCACCGCAGGATGTGGTTGCGCAGGCCCTGGCGGCCATCCGCAAGGCTGGCTTCAAGCCGGTTCCCGCAACCGGAAATGATGGGCCTGGAGGAGGACATGGTGGAAATAGCTGCAGCGCTCACGACCATGGGCACGATCACCCAAACGGTCATGACCATTCCCACGGCAAGGGCCTGACTCTACCCGAAGGTCTGCCCCGCTATGGCCTTGCCCTGCTGCTAGCCTTGGGTGCTGAGTCGCTGGCTTACTTTGCCCCCGATACCCTGCTGTTCAAGGGCCTTGGCATGGTCCTGGCAGGCGTGGCCATTGCACTGGCCGGCCTGTCCACCTACATCAAGGGAATGGCGGCTCTCAGGCGGCTGCGGCTCAACATCAATGCCCTGATGACGGTGGCCGTCACCGGAGCCTTCCTGATCGGGCAGTGGCCCGAGGCCGCGATGGTGATGGCCCTCTACGCTATTGCCGAGGCCATCGAGGCCCGTGCCGTCGACCGGGCGCGCAACGCCATCCAGAGCTTGCTGGCCATGGCACCGGAGGACGCGGAGGTGCGCCAGGCCGACGGCCAGTGGCTGCGCCTGCCGGTCAAGGCCGTGGCCGTTGGTTCCACGGTGCGAATCCGACCCGGCGAGCGCATGCCGCTGGATGGGGTGGTGACATCGGGGCAGAGTTCGGTGGATCAGTCGCCTGTCACGGGTGAGAGCCTCCCGGTCGACAAGGCACCCGGCGACGAGGTCTATGCCGGCACGATCAACCAAGCGTCCTCGGTGGAGATCCGGGTCACGGCCCCCGCTGCGGACAGCACGCTGGCGCGCATCATTCACGCGGTGGAGCAGGCGCAGGCCTCCCGCGCACCGACCCAGCGTTTCGTGGACCGTTTTGCCGCTGTCTACACGCCGGGCGTGTTCTTACTGGCGCTGGCGGTGGCCTTGCTCACACCCTGGGCGATGGGGTGGGGCTGGATGACCGCGCTCTACAAAGCGCTGGTGCTGCTGGTGATTGCCTGCCCGTGCGCGCTGGTGATCTCGACCCCGGTGACGGTGGTCAGTGGCCTGGCCGCTGGCGCCCGGCGGGGGATCCTGATCAAGGGCGGAGTTCACCTGGAAGGCGCGCGCCAGTTGCGAGCCGTGGCGCTGGACAAGACCGGTACCCTCACCGAGGGCCGGCCAAAGTTGGTGGCCTTCGAGGTGTTGGATCCGAACGACGACCCCGCGGAACTGGAGGCACTGGCCAGGAGCCTGGCGGCCCGCTCGGACCATCCAGTCTCCCAGGCGATCGCGGCCAAGCTCACGGCTGCCACGCGCGAGGTCGATGGCTTTCAAGCCATGGCCGGGCGCGGTGTGCGGGGTCGGATAGACGGCCACGATTATGTCCTGGCCAACCACCGCTGGATCGAGGAGCGTGGCCAGTGCTCAGCGCAACTCGAAGCGAAGATGAGGGTGCACGAGGAAGCGGGCCGCTCGGTGACGATATTGGGCAACTCGCAGCGTGTCATGGCCCTGCTGGCGGTGGCCGACACCATCAAGGCCTCGTCCGTGCAGGCGGTGGCGGAACTCAGGGCGCTGGGGGTGACCCCTGTCATGCTGACCGGCGACAACCTCGCCACGGCGCGCACGGTCGCAGCGCAGGCTGGCATTGACGAGGTGCGTGGCAACCTCCTGCCAGAAGACAAACTGCAGGCTGTGCTGGAGCTCAAGCAACGTTTCGGTCCAGTGGCCATGGCAGGCGATGGCATCAACGACGCCCCAGCGCTGGCCCAGTCCGACATCGGGTTTGCCATGGGGGCGGCAGGCACCCATACCGCGATGGAAGCGGCTGATGTGGTGGTGATGAACGATGACCTGCGTCGCCTGCCCGAGATGATACGGCTGTCGCGACAGACTCACGCAGTACTCTGGCAGAACATCGCGCTGGCATTGGGCATCAAGACGATCTTCTTGCTGCTGGCCATTTTTGACGATGCCAGCATGTGGATGGCAGTGTTTGCCGACATGGGAGCCAGTCTGCTGGTAGTGTTCAACGGTTTGCGTTTGCTCAAGGGATCGCGCAGCAATGGATGACTGCTGCTCGGTCAATTCCCAGCCGACGTGATTTCGCAAAGCCCTGCCGCCGAATTCCTGAACGCTCCGAAGGATGCCGAGTTACCCGCCCAAACCAGCACCGCCTTACAATCCAGAATCGATGCGTGCCTGTCTGCTTGCCCTCTTGATGCTGTTCTGCCTGCCCCTGCAGTGGGCAGGTGCAGCTACGGGCGCGTCCTGCGCGCACGAGCTCTGCGCTCCGCTGCACGCTAGCCTGACTGATATGCCAGCACAGGCTGCAGCCGGTGACGCCAGCGGCGAATCCCACGCGCAGCACCCCCACTGTGGTAGCTGTCACTCCGGCGCTATGGCCATGTCGGCCTGCGCGTCCTTGGTCCTGAACGAGGCCACCAGCGGCTTGCTGTCAGTGCCCAAGCTATGGACCGAAGTCCTGCTGGTCGAGCGGCCCGAACGGCCGCAGTGGACCACCCTGGCCTGACCAGGGTTCGGTTTACTCGCGGCACCTTTCGCCGCTTCCCGATCCCTGTGAAGCGCGCCAGCCCGTATGGCTGGCGATGTCCGTTCTTTCAGGGTGTTTTTTCATGTCTTCATTTCCCTGGCGGGATTATCCCCGCCTGACCTGGCTCATCGCCGTGGCTTTTCTCATGGCATTGGACCAACTGAGCAAAGCCTGGTTCGCCGCTAGCATTCCCTTGGGCACAGCCATCGAGGTCACGTCCTGGTTCAACCTGGTCCATGTGCTCAACACTGGTGCAGCGTTTTCCCTGCTGGCCGATGCCGGAGGCTGGCAACGGATGTTCTTCATCGTCATCGGCATCATAGTGGTCGTGCCCATCACCTTCGTCTGCCTAGCCCGGCAGGCCGAACCGCTCGAACGCCTTGCTGGCGGGTTTATCGTGGCCGGTGGCAGTGGCAACCTCATCGATAGGATCGACAGCGGTGCCGTCACCGACTTCCTTGACGTGCACTGGCGCGGTCTGCACTGGCCGGCCTTCAACCTGGCCGACGTCTTCATCGTGCTGGCTGCAGGTGCCTGGATCCTGATGTCTCTAAGCTCCTCCAGAGTCGCCTCAGGGAACACCCCATGAGCCGTCCGTGGAACCTGCTGCTGCTGGCCTGGCTGATCGCCACCGCCGCCACCCTGGGCGCGCTCTTCCTGGGCGAGGTCATGGGTATGACGCCCTGCGTCCTGTGTTGGTACCAGCGCATCTTCATGTTCCCGCTGGCCATCGTGCTGGGCATCGCCGCCTATCTGGATGACCGCCGGGGTGCGCTTTATGCACTCTGGCTGGCCTTGGGAGGACTGACCATCGCGGGCTATCACACCCTGCTGGTGGCCGGTCTGATCCCCAAAGCCTGGGTGCCTTGCAGCGCCGGGGTGTCCTGTGCGGACCAGAAGCTCGAAATCCTCAACGGCGTCCAGATACCGTGGCTGTCACTCGCCGCTTTCACGGCACTGACGCTCCTGCTCATCGTCTACCTCAAAAAGTCTTCCCGATGAACTCAAAAAAAATCACCGTCGCCGCCCTGGTCGCCATCGTCCTGGTGGTCTTCTTCCTCGGCATGAACGCTTACCAGAAGCGCGTGCAAAACTCCCAGGCCGAGAAGGTCAGCCAGGTGGTCAGCCAGTCCAGCAACTCTTCCGACTCTCAGTCCAGCCAGCCAGACAACCGCTTGATGCGCTTCCATTCGCCGGTCTTTGGTCCAAGTAACGCACCAGTCACCATCGTCGAGTTCTTTGACCCGGCGTGCGAGACCTGCAGAGCGTTCTACCCCGTCGTCAAGAACATCCTGAAGCAGTACCCGAACGATGTGCGTCTGGTGATCCGGTATGCCCCCTTCCATGCGGGCTCCGATCAAGTGGTCAAGCTGTTGGAGGCGGCCAAGCGGCAGAGCAAGTATCAGCCAGTGCTGGAGATGGTCTTGGCCGCCCAGCCCCAATGGGCCGACCATGGCAAGCCCAACGTCGATCTGGCGTATCAAGCGGCGAAAGAAGCGGGCCTGGACATCGCGAAGGCGCAGGCCGACGCTAAAGGGGCGGACATCGCTGCGGTGTTGAAGCAGGACATCGAGGATCTGACGGCACTGGAAGTGACCAAGACCCCGACGTTCTTCGTCAACGGCCGTGGACTACCGTCATTTGGCGATCAGCAATTGCTGGCTCTCGTGGCGGAAGAAGTGGCCAAGGCCAGGAAGTGACATGAGCCCGCGTTTTTCATCTTCTTCAGACCATTGGCTCACCTGTCGTCGGCGTTTCGTACAGATGATCCGCGCCTGTGCGGCGGCTCCGGTGCTGCTGGGGTGCTCTCCCGAAACCCCGGCCTTCAAAAGCACCGATGTGACTGGAGCGTCCTTTGCCAAGGATCTCAGGCTCAAGGACCACCATGGCAACCTGAGAACGATGAAGGACTTCAAGGGCAAGATCGTGGTCGTCTTCTTCGGATACACGCAGTGCCCGAATGTCTGCCCCACTTCCATGTCCACCATGGCAGAGGTCAAGCGCTTGCTGGGTACACAAGGCGATCTGTTGCAGGTGATCTTCATCACGGTGGATCCCGAGCGCGACACACAACCCTTGCTCAAGGCGTACATAGCCAGCTTCGATCCTGGCTTCGTCGCCCTGAGGCCCGAGCTCGACGAACTCAAGGGTGTTGCGGACAACTTCAAGATCTACTTCAAGAAGGTCCCCGGCTCCACCCCGACCTCCTACACCATGGACCATTCCGCAGGAAAGTACATCTTCGACACTGAGGGCAGGGTCCGCTTGTTTTCTCCGTACGGAACTGACGCCGCCACCATAGCGGCGGACATCAAGACCCTTTTGTCCGGAACTTGAGGCGTTTTTTGCCCAGCTGACCCACCGTTTCCCCTGCCATGCCACCAATCCAGCTACTTCCATTTCTAAGACTGATCCACAACCACCGGCGTCCAGTGTTGGCAGCCTTGGGCACCTTGATGATGGGCACTGGCGTCGTGGCCTTTGGCGTCTCAACGACGTTGCCCGATGCCGCCGAATGGCCGATTCGGCAAGTGGTGGAGCCCGTAGCGTCGACTCTTGATGCAGCCCCTCAAACTGCATCGGAGGACGATTTTCTGCTTCACCAATCGCAAACCACCCGACGTGACGATTCCTTTCAGACGCTGCTCAAACGTCTGGGTGTTAATGACCCCGAGGCGCAGAGCTTTCTCGCCCGTGATGCAACATCGCGCCTGATGCTGATGGGCACACCCGGCAAACTCACGGACGTCACTAGAACGCCTAAAGGACGCCTAAGGAAGCTGTCGGTGCGCTGGGTGGACAATGACAGCCAGCGTGTCAGCCGACTGGTGGTTGAGTGGCAGGGCAGTAGATTCACCTCCCGACTCGAACAGCCCACACCCCGGCGAAGGGTGCTGTTCGGCTCACTCACCCTTCGCTCCTCGTTCTACGCGGATGCTGACCAGGCTGACATCCCGGATGCCATTGCCTCCCAGGTGGTCGAGTCATTTTCCGGGGATTTGGATTTCCAGCGCGACTTGCAGCGGGGTGCGCGGTTCAGCTTGGTCTATGAAGCGTTCGAACTGGACGGTGAAGTCCTGTTCACCGGACGGTTGCTGGGTGCCGAGGTCCAGAACGGCAAGGAAGCCCACCAGGCCATGTGGTTTCAGGAGGCAGGCAAAGCAGGCGAGTTCTTCAACCTTGACGGTAGCAGTCGGCGACGTGCGTTCTTGGCATCTCCCCTGGCTTTTTCCAGGGTCACCAGTTCGTACGGACCGCGTATCCACCCGGTGTTGGGCGGTCAGAAGTACCACAAGGGAACGGACTATGGGGCACCGGCTGGTACGCCTGTCCGAACCGTCGCCAACGGCGTGGTGACTTTCGCCGGCCAGCAAGGTGGCTATGGCAACTACGTGGTGATTCGTCATCCCGATACCGCGGCCACCGCCTATGCCCACCTGGAACGTATCTCGGTTCGGGTGGGGCAACGCGTGCAGCAAGGTCAGAGCGTCGGGACGGTCGGTTCCACGGGCACAGCGACAGGGCCGAATCTGCACTTTGAATACCTCGTCAAAGGCGTACGCACTAACCCGACCAGAATCGTGAGCACACCATCGTCCTCGAACCTAGTAGCGGCCAATCTGCCTTCTTTCCAACGGCAGGCGAAGGCTATGCGAGAACAGCTTGGCATGGCCGCTTCTGTCTCATTGGCCAGCGCGCAGTGATTCCAAAGCGTGGCAGAGGCTCAGGCCATGTTTTCGGCGGGCTACGCAGTTCGTGCTGCGCACGAAGCCCTACCGGGTCGGCTGCTACAGCTGCAGACCGGACTTCGAACTCATCCGGACGAATGCCTGCAACGGGTCGAAACCGGAAGTTTGACGGTTGTCGAATTTGACCGCAGACCGTTTGAAACCATCGCCACTTATGCAGCTGAACCGCCAGAGAGCAACTTCACGCCATCCAGTCGCAGCTCGCCCTTGGGCGACACATGCCGGTAGAGCGTCTGCCGAGTAATCCCGAGTTCTTCGCAGAGATCGCCGACCTTGGTTTCCGTTTGCCCCATGCTGGCCATCGCCAGGCGCAGCTTGGCGGCTGTCATCTTGAATGGGCGCCCCCCTTTTCTGCCACGCGCGCGCGCCGAGACAAGTCCGGCGACCGTTCGCTCGGAAATCAACTCCCGCTCAAACTCGGCCAGCGCAGCAAAGATGCCAAAGACCAGCTTGCCAGCGGCGGTCGTGGTGTCGACTGCCGCACCGTGACCCGTCAGCACTTTCAATCCCACGCTACGCGCAGTCAAGTCGTGCACCGTGTTGACCAGGTGGCGCAAGTCACGGCCGAGCCGATCCAGCTTCCATACGATTAGCGTGTCGCCTTCACGCAGCGCTTTCAGGCAGGCCGCCAACCCTGGACGATTATCACGTCGGCCCGAAGCCAGATCCTCGTAGAGATGGGCAGGGCTCACGCCGGCGGCGATGAGCGCATCGCGCTGCAGATGGGTGGACTGTGATCCGTCCGCTTTCGATACCCGCATGTAGCCAATCAGCATGTTTCACCTGTCACATATACGTTCGATTAAGTGACAGCGTGAACCGAAAAGCTCCGGGCATCAAAATTTGTCACTTAACCCGTCATTTAGTCTAAGGCATGCAAAGGGTCCGAAAGGAACATAATGTGACAAAAATTCCATGGGGATACCCTCTTTGGCGAACATGGCCCGCAACTGCTCAAGGGAAGCGGGGTCCCGCCGTCCATAGGAGGCCGCCGCGAACAGCGAGCGGGCCGTCTCGGGATTGTGTCGGGCCTCGACAACGGCTTCGTTGAGCGCCTTGGCCGCCTCTTGACCGATACCGCGATCGCTCCGCCCACTCACTCACTCAGTCGCGCGAAGATCCGCCAACGTGAGGCCGTAGCGCTTCATGGTCTCGACGATCTCGGCGATGGCCGCCTGCTTTTCGGCCTCGGGATCTCTTTCGGATTGAGCAAAGAAGGCTCCGGCTTGCTGCAGCAGATCCTCGAACCGGCGGTCGGTCAAGGGCTCCTGTCGGGCGGGAGGCAACGAGGAAGGATGGCGGTGATATCGATCGGGGCGCATGGTGAGCTATATTGACCCAGCAGTTTCTGCACAGGAGAGGTCATGACTCTCGCAAGCCTTATCGAATGAAAGGGACTTCCCCGTCCCTGGTGACCGCGCCCCTTGCGGCTTGCGGTTTACGGCAACAAAGTGCCACGATGGAGAGGTTCAACTGTTCATCAACTCACCTGAGAGGGGAAGTCATGGCAA
>Ga0208374_1000987_pt1 | contig 9818 bp, 10 predicted proteins | sample RifOxyC3_FD_184037 | JGI IMG/M metagenome (GOLD analysis project Ga0208374, IMG submission 184037) | Groundwater microbial communities from Rifle, Colorado - Rifle Oxygen_injection C3 (SPAdes) | ecosystem: Environmental > Aquatic > Deep subsurface > Groundwater | place: Rifle, Colorado, USA...
TCTCGTGTTTAGCCTTCTGTTTTTGTGCGGGTAGGGAGAATCGAACTCCCGTCTACTGCTTGGAAGGCAGTCATTCTACCACTAAACCATACCCGCAATACGTTGTATCCTAGCAAATTAGGGACAAAGAGACAAATTTTCCTTATTTGACTTTCCATAGAGAAATCACTAGTATCGGCACAGACGCATATCAGGAGAAAGACGTGAGTAAAAAGATCATAGGAACTCGACCACGATATCCACGGAAACGTTCTTCAAGAAAACTCCTCGCACCGATCGTGAGAAAAAAGATCGCAAGAAAATTAGTGAAAACATTTCATAAGTGGCGCATTAGCACAAGAGAGAAACACGCCCTGCTTGGACTTCGGCCCTTTGAATACGAAACACTAAAGTACGGAGGAATACTTCCCATAAAAAGAGAGCTGCTTCTCCGAATTTCAGAGCTATCAAGGATCAACGATGCGCTTCACTCACTACTCGGAAGAGACGCAAAAAATATTGCACATTGGCTTCATACTCCAAACAAGGGAGTGATCTTCAACGGAGAAAAGGCGGTCATCTTCATGTCGAGAAATTTAAAAAATCTCACTTCAACACGACAATACCTCGAATACTTTGCCCACGGTGGCTGGTAGGAACCCTCACAAAGGGTTCTTTCTTTTTACCCCATATTCATCGAAACAAAACGTGAGGTGCACAACTTCCCTTGCGGAAGATATTCACAGTGCTATAGTTTCCTATTCCCTAATTTTTTAATTTATGACACCTATCTTGGGCACAATGCTTTCATTCATCACACTCCTCTTTATTTCACTGGGAGCATTTTCGATATCACGAAAGACCAACCTTCCATACACCGTACTCCTTGTACTTATAGGATTACTCCTCATACCGATCGCACACACTGAAACATTTGCATTCATCAAAAGCTTTCAGCTCACCCCCGATCTACTCTTCTTCGTCTTTCTTCCAACACTGATCTTCGAATCGGCATACAATATGAACGCCCGAAAGGTCTTCGAGAACATCTGGTCGATCAGCCTCCTTTCAATTGTTAGTCTCATCATATCAACGGCTTTTATTGCGGGGGGGCTTTATTACGCTTCAAACTTTTTTGGTTTTCCACTACCGTTCATTGTGACACTTCTTTTTGGTGCACTTATCTCCGCCACAGACCCCGTTGCAGTACTCGCACTTTTCAAGGAGTATGGAGCACCAAAACGTCTTGCTCTTATCTTCGAAGGAGAAAGTCTTTTTAATGACGGAACATCACTTGCGCTTTTTCTTATCATTCTTGAAATTATCGCGGTTGGGTGGTCTGGAATATCTTCTTTTGCCGAAGGGATGTTCATGTTCACCACAATGGTCCTTGGTGGTATCGCAATGGGAGGATTCATGGGTGCACTCTTTTCGAAACTGATCGAGCGTGTTCACAACAATGAACACACCGAGATCACACTCACGATGATCGTTGCCCATTTTACGTTCATATTCTCAGAGATCGTTTCGCATTCGCTTTCTTTGTTTGGACACTCTATCCACATCTCCTCGATCATCGCTACGGTCGTTGCAGCGATGGTGGTTGGTAATTACGGGCGATACAAAATATCTCCACGAGTCGAAGAATCCATGGAGAAATTCTGGGGGTATTTTGCTTTTGTGGTGAACTCTATTGTGTTCATACTTATAGGACTTTTGTTCGAAAGTCTCTCGGTCAGTCTTGTCGCGATCGCTGTTCCCATCGTCATCGCAGTACTCATTGTCATGATCGGAAGAGCGCTTTCAATATATCCAGTCATTGGAGCACTCAATTGGATGAAAAAAGAAGACCATATACCAAGAACATGGCAACACCTTATGGCGTGGGGGTCACTAAGAGGTGCACTTGCGGTCACAATGGTGTTACTCATCCCCGACACACTAACACTCCCGAATTGGCATTATGATATATCCATAAAAGATTTTATTACCGCCCTCACGATCGGATGTATCTATTTCACTCTCTTTATTAAAGCAACAACCATCGGCCCGCTTATAAAAAAACTCAAGATCGATGCACTGACGCCTATCGAAAAAACTGAACACGAAGAAGGCAAAGCGCTTATCTACGCAAAGGTGCTTCGAGAGATCGAACGCTTTTCAAGAAAAGGATACATCTCAACAGAAACACAACGCATGCTCCAAGAGAAATATGAGACGCAATATCGCGACGCATGCACACACTGCAAGAATGCGATGGGATTAAGTCCGGGCATCCCAGAGAAGATGCTGCTTACATACGCACTTGGCGTCGCACGACATTCACTCAAAACACTTTTCTTCTACAAAGAGATCAGTGAACGTGTCTATAAAAAAATACTTCAAGAACTCGAAAAGGAGGGAGAGTCAGGGAACGGGAGCGAGAGAGGACAGGCGACTTCCCCCGCAGAGTTTGCTCAAACATGGTTTGATACCTTAAGCGACGCAGTAGTACTCACCCTAAGGGGGGCAGTGAGGCCACCACGCGAAAAAAGAAGTCTCTATATGTACCATCGTGCACATGCGATCATTGCACAAAAAGCGATCGAGGAACTTCATGCACTCAAAGAAGGAGATGTGGAGATATTTGAAGACACGAGTGTGTTCATGAAAGTGATCGCTCGGCATGAACATATTAAAGAGCGCGCAGCAAGCAATGCCCAGAAATTACTCAAAGAACATCCTGTGCTCATAGAGCCACTTGTTGTCGATTTTGCCGAAGCAGGACTATTCAAGGCAGAAGAAAAGATCCTTCACGAATTATGTGACAAGGAGATCCTTAGTCCGAAGATTGCGATCACAATAGAGGGGGAGCTCTCCCAAACAACAAAGAATCATTCCGCATAAAAGACTTTCTCTGTGATGCGTCATATAATATTTGAATGGAAAACATTTTTAAGTCGTATGACATTCGCGGAATTTACGGAACAGAGATAGACGAAGAACTCACTTATCACATCGGTCGTGCTACCGTCGAATACCTCGGAGCAAAAATAGTTGCCGTCGGAAGAGACAATCGTGAATCATCACCATCACTCACCGAAGCACTGGAGCGTGGTATCACTGACGCGGGCGCAGATGTCATCGACCTTGGACTACTCTCCACTCCAATGCTCTACTTCGCATCAACAAATATTGAAGTTGATGCAGCAATGATGGTCACCGCATCACATAATCCAAAAGAATATAATGGAATAAAAATTTGTAAAAAAAATGCGGCGCCAGTTGGACTCACAAGTGGACTAAGTGAGATCAGAGATATTGCTCTCGCGCAAAAATATTCTTCATCAAAGAGTACTGGGGTTATCACGACGCTAGATATAAAAAATTCCTACGCGACATTTATCTCATCATTCGCAGACCTTCGGGGAGAAAAATTTTCCATAGCAACCGACACTGCGCACGCAATGGGAGTCCTTGAGCTTCCCATACTTGAGGGACTCCCTGGAGTATCGGTCGTGGCAAAATTATATGACACACTTGCAGCCCCAGGAACTTGCCCCCATGAAGCGAATCCACTTAAAACAGAAACTCTCAGTGAACTTTCAAGAGTTATCCAAACATCAGGAGCGCAAATGGGAATCGCTTTTGATGGAGATGCCGACCGCATCGGTTTTATCGATGAGCTTGGACGACCCATTCCAATGGATCTCATTACTGCACTTATTGCAAAAGCCCTGCTTCAAAGATCCCCCGGAAGTACTATTCTCTACGACCTAAGATCTTCGCGTTCCGTGAAACAAGTCATCGAAAAAAATGGTGGCGTCGCGCACGAGTGCATGGTCGGTCACGCGAATATCAAAAAACAAATGATCAACGAGGGTGCACTATTCGCAGGAGAACTTTCTGGGCACTACTACTTTTCACTTGGAGGATATATCGCAGAGAAAGGAGTTCTCCCGGCGATCCTTCTCATGAATCTCATTGCGGATACAAAGAAAAAACTCTCAGAGCTCGTCCATGAAGTTTCTCTTTATGCGCATTCAGGCGAGATGAATTTTGAAGTAGCTGATGCAAAAAAGATCCTTACTGAAGTAAAGTCTCATTATCATGACGGGGCACTTTCGGAGCTTGATGGCATCAAGATCTCCTATCCGAACTGGTGGTTCTCTCTGCGCTCTTCAAACACCGAACCACTCTTACGTCTCAACCTCGAAGCTGATACACCCAAGCTCATGGAGGAGAAGAAAGCCGAAATAGTATCCTTGTTTCACAGCACATAAATAGCGTGAAACAACATCGTGAAACACACATCAGGAGATCTCCCTATGTGTGTTTTTCTTTATATGCTCCAAGTGGACACTCTGAATGATCATGTTTTCGTGCAGTACAGTATTTCCGCCCATATTCAATAAGAAGGTATGTTACATGAAACCATTCCTTCTTTGGAAAGATATCCATAAGATCTTTCTCGATGTTATTCGGTCTATCTTCATCTGAAAGACCAAGTACATGTGACAAACGTTTCACGTGTGTATCAACAGCAATGCCTTCGACAACACCGTAGGCGTTTCCCAAAACAACATTCGCTGTCTTGCGCGCAACTCCTGGAATAGTGAGCATCTCTTGCATCGTGCGAGGGAGTTCCCCGTGAAACGTTTCCTGCACCATCTTCGCTGCAGCAAGAATATTTTTTGTTTTATTACGATAAAAACCAGACTGAAATATCATCTGTTCAAACTCACGAGGTGATGCGTTTACATAATCAAGAAGAGTAGGATATTTTTTAAAGAGCAGAGGAGTGATCTCATTTACTTTCTTATCGGTGCACTGCGCAGAGAGTTCAACTGCAACAAGCAACTCCCAGTTATTCGTGAAACGTAACATCATCCCCGCTTCAGGAAAAAGTTTTTTTAACTCACGAAGCAGCGTACGAGCGCGCACGACGCGTTCATCTTTTTGTTTTTGCGTTTCTCTTTTTTTCATAGATAAGCTGTTCCACGTGAAACATTTTTCACAAAGGAGTATCACTTAACTCTTTCGTTCTATCAGAGCATCAAGAATACCGCAACGATGAGCACGGAAAGAACTATAAATTTTCTTCTTACACCATCCTCGTGAAAATATAATGCGCCGGAAAAGAACGACCAAAAGAGTGCGCCCGCACGTACCATCGCAAGAATAAGTGACGCTGGTCCATATTGATACGCAAAAGATACAAGGACGGAAGCAACTCCATTTCCAAGCGAGGAGAGCAAAACGGAGCGACGCAGAAGCAAGGGAAATGAGCGAGATCCATGAAGCAAGGCGGATCGAAATATGAAGTACGAAGCGAGGAGTAAGGTGATATAAAAACCCTCCACTGCGACAGAGCGAAAATGAGTGATGTTGTATTTATAGAGTGAGATCGTAATGACCGCGTTTAGGGCAGAAAAAAGAGAAAGATAAAAACCATTTCGTTTCATGTGCTTACCTGAGAACATAAACACAAGTGAAAGTGTGACAAGCAATACTCCGACGAATTGCGTCATCGTGAGTACATACCCGAGAACGAGGTCGACAACAAGAAGTACCGGAATGGTAATGGTACGTAAAAATCCAAACGTTGTGCGATCGGCAAACTGAAGTGCGCGCAATTGTAATTCTGATTGTACGATCTCAAAAAAAGATCTTACAAAAAAGAGTAATACACCTCCTCCCAAGGCAAGTGACTCCCCTCCCATAAATACGATAACAAGGAAAAGAAGTGTGAGTAAAAAATAATTTACCGCACCATAGAGGTAGATAGAAAGTTCTTTCTTCTCAAGTAATTGTTTCCCAAACGAGGACGCGAATTCACCAAAGAAATTTCCAGAAAATGCGAGCAATATTCCCAGCATGATATATACATCCTACACGCAAAAAATCCATATCAAAACCTTTTTGTTTGATACAAAAATAGTAAATCTATTTTTCATTCTCAATCTCACTCAATATACAAAAATACCAATCAAGTATGTGAGAAAAATATTTGCTAATAAAATGATCTCTCATCCTCTTCATTTGCGGCTAATTTTTAATCTTAAAGATTCGATAATGAAAACACTTTCGATTCCCGCCTAAAGCAAAGCAGCGACCAAAATCTCTTGAGCGACATTATTTTCTTGTGAACAAAGTGAATTAGAAAATAAGAATTGCCTTTGTGGCCACAGCGATTAGAGATTTGAAGTACTCTTGTGGTGCTTGCTTCCTCATCCCGAGAACGTAAAAAGCTCCACACTGAAGTAGAGCTTTTTATCTAGTCGGGATGCCGGGAATCGAACCCGGGTCGCATGTTCCCAAAACATGAATACTACCGCTGTACGACATCCCGTACGGAAACAATACAGCGCCCTTATGAGCGCTGTATGAGTATAGCAGATTTTCAGAGAGACACAATCTCCCCTTCTTATCGACTGATATCCCGAGTTGTTTCCCAGGCACGCTGAGTTTTTTGGACATTTAGCTGCTTGATCTCTAGGCGTAAACGCTCCTGTTCCATTTCGATCTGCGAGATACGATCACTTAAATTATTTCCTTCACGATCGATACGTGAACCAGCATCATTAACTCGAACACTTTCACGAGCGCGATTTGTTTCATACTGCGCATCAATGCGGGCAGCTTGTGCGTCAATACGAGCGAGAGCAGCTTCGTAGCGCGCCTCCTCTACTTCGCCACGATTCTCATTACGCAAGTAATCAGCTTTTGCTTGCGCGCGCTGTGCTTTCAATTCAGCTTTCTGAGCTTTGTAGTCTGCTTCGATCTCGATATTGCGAGCTTTATTTTCTCCCGTGTTTTGAATTTGATCGACACGCGTATTGCCTGAAGTGCGGCGAACAAGGTCAGCCTTTTCTTGTTCAAGTTGGTCAATGCGCATCTGCTTGTACTCCTGCTGCTGTTTTATATTCTGAAGCTCTTGATTTCCTCGCATTACACGATCAACTTTTCTTATCGTCTGTTCAACATTAGATCCAGCGAGCTGGTCAAAGAAACCTGCCTGCGCACTTTTCATTGGCGCAATCGTAGCAACGCCGAGGGTCGCAGCAATAGCAGCGACTCGAGCTCCCTTCCCCGCTGTCTCATACACGGTATTAATAGTACGCTTCCAAAATGATGGTTTGTCTGCCTCTGCTTCAAATGAGACCTCCCCCACGTTATCCTCCAGTGATGGAACTTCAGCGAGCGCGAATGCCGTACCGAGGCTACTTATCTTTGCCGCCTTCTCAGCTGCCTCATTTCCTGTCTCAGAAACATTCGCAAGAAGAACCGCTTCTTGAACTAATTCGATTGAATCTATTTTTTCTTCTGGACTAAGCAATTCCCACTCAGTGGCCATCTCGGGTGAAAACTCAAAAGCTTCATCGGGAGCAACCTCACCATTTATTGTAATACGTTGCTCAGCTGCGTAATCTGAAGGTCCTGAAAACTCTTCTCCATTTTCAGCTGAAAAAGTAACGGGGGTCAGCTCGGGCACCGAAAGAGAAGAGTCTTCTTCGTTTTGCAAATATTGTTTTTCTTCGTTCATATTTATAGTAAGCAATTACCCGACGGCTAACATATCCTCGATCTCACGACGTTCCTGCTTAACAACTTCATGGATCTTTTTTAAATTACCCTGTGCATCAAGCTTCTTTTTTAGACTCTCCACAACAGCGTCAACACCAAAAGGATCTTCTTCGCAAACCTCTACAAACATTTGCAACATTGATTCTGCAACAAAAGGGACTCTCCCTTCGAGGAGTTTTTTGTCTGCAGGAGAAAGGCGTGATTGTTCAACGATCGACACGGCTTTATTCACCAATACGGAATGTGATGAATCAGTCATAAAAAAATTATAGCATAAAATTAAAATATTGCAAGTATCTTGTCTTTTAGATCAAGTATTCTCTTGTGCTCTATTATACAACACAAATATTCTGAAGACACTGTCCTATACACAAAGAACTTGCACATCTGAAGCAAGAAATATCACGCAAGGTATCCGGAAAGAGCAACCTATTATTAATGTGTTCCACGTGAAACGTTTTTCTAAGATCATAGAGATATGTACAACTGATGACCCACACATCTCCATGAAACAAAAAGATAACTGATACATAATTAAAAAGCTTTTTTGCGTCTCACGAAGACAGAGCAAACCCATAAGTGTATTTCACTCATAATGTACGCCTTAAATAAAAAATAAATAATGAAGGAAAAGAATTACACTCGCCAAAAGTAATACCCCACAACTCAGATAATCACACAGAAGCACTATCAAAGACACCAGTTCGCAGAAGTCTGACTTTTGCAAAAAAGATTGTTTCACATGAAACATCATTCTCATAAATTAACAGAACATAGTTGTTTCACATGAAACATAATGATATGAAGTCATTAAAAACAAGCCTCAAAAAATGATGAGTAGATACTCTCGCGTTTCTCGTGAAACGTCTCAATTTTAAGTACGTCCCACTCAGGTACGTTAAATGATCAGATCTTTAAGAAATCTCACCTTTGCAACTTTTGCCTTCTTATCCAGCAAAACAATAACGGCGTGAAACATCCACTCCTCTTCCCTGTCAAACTCAAGCAGGTAAGCCTCGATCGTCCGCCCAAGTCTTTTTAATTTAGCCTCATGGATGTTCTCCTCAGCCTGATAAGAATCGGACGTTTCACGAGAAACGTTTTCACGTGAAACAGTTTTAACTTCCACAAAATGTAACATTCCGTCTTTTTCACAGATAATATCGATCTCCCCATATTTTTTACGATAATTTCTGGAAATCACTGAAAAACCATGTTTCACGAGAAACGTCGCAGCAATATCTTCACCGATAGCACCTATTCTTTGTTTTTCTGTCGGAGTACCCATGTATGAAACAAGTATAACACCGAGCAACTGTTTCTTGTGAAACGTTTCTGACCTCAAGGGCATGGTAAAACATACCCACCAGATGAAGCACGTGTTTCACATGAAACATTAATGCCACAAAAATCACATCAAAAACCCGATACTCAAGTGTTTCACGTGAAATAGTTATTTATGATTCAAGGAAGCAAAACAAAGAGATGCTCAAAGATCACGATCAAACACGATGGGTTTTTGAGCCATCAAGCGTTTCACATGAAACGTTTATACAACAAGAAGCACCATGGAAAGAAAAAAGTGGCGAAGAGATATTTGTTTCACATGAAACCCTTATTACCAGCTGGATAAAACCCTCAAATAACGCAATTATTTCGCGTGTAACAATAAGTCACATATCTTTCCACAAATTAAGCTTTTATAGAGAATTTATGTTTCCCGTGAAACGTTTCAAACAAAGCAAGTAAGAATAGGTAGAGTTTAGATAAAAACGTTACGTTGTAACCTTTTTTCTGAAAAAGTGTTACGTAGTAACGTTTTGTAATTTAGAATAAGGACAAAAAGACATTTATGTGTCCTAAGAGACATGAAGCTAAATGTCCTTTATAAACACAATTCACAGAGTTATCCACAGTTATGCACATATTTGGGCATAACTGTGGATATTCAGAAATTGCTTACTCATAAAGATGGGATAATTGTTTTTTTGAACATTTTAAGACTTCATGTAGTAAAACAACTTGCCCGCACGTCGTCTAATTAAGAAAAACTACTAACCCTAGACCTTTCTTCAAACTTTTGTATGACTAGTGCGGGTAAGCAACTTGCCCGCACGTCGTCACTCAAAAAAGAAAGACCCCTCTTCGGGGTCTTTCTTTTTGTTCGTTCCTAGTGCGGGTAGGGAGAATCGGGGTCAAGTTACTAAGCAAAATTTTCGTCTTTTAGACTCAATTTTACTAAGTACTCCCTCCCCGGACTCGGCCACGCCTCC
>Ga0208374_1000988_pt1 | contig 9809 bp, 11 predicted proteins | sample RifOxyC3_FD_184037 | JGI IMG/M metagenome (GOLD analysis project Ga0208374, IMG submission 184037) | Groundwater microbial communities from Rifle, Colorado - Rifle Oxygen_injection C3 (SPAdes) | ecosystem: Environmental > Aquatic > Deep subsurface > Groundwater | place: Rifle, Colorado, USA...
CACGTCTTCACTTTTCACACTCTTGCCTTACTTCCTGCATCCAGTGCCTGAGGCGTTGATCCTTCTCTGTGCGTTTCTCAAATCGTTTGATCGCCATGGCCACCGCCGTATAATCCATGCCTCCTGCCGCCTCGCCTGCTACGCTGAGCGTCATACCGCTATAGCGGCGCAACGCCCACAGAAGCAACGGTTTCGCCCAATCACCACGCCGTTTCATGAAGGTCTTGAAGTCTTCATTCCGAAGACGTTCAATGATCGCAACGAGTTTCTCGAACGACGCCCTTGGACGCAGTTTGCCGGATCCTGCGATCTCACGCCCATCTTTACCGGCCTGCCGGATGCGTTCCCGGAATGCCTCTGCGCCTAACGCAAAACCGTCGGCCAACCGCTCGCGTAGCAAGGGTTCAACCCCTTGGGTTAAACGCTGTTGGATATCCGCGCGGTATTGCTCCACACGCTGTGTCTTGTTTCTGGCGGCACGATGCAGAATATCCTGCATACGCAGCCACCCGGGCGGTTCGCTATAGCCGGCATAGGCCCGGTACGAACTCCAGAGGTACTGGCGCAGCTCTGCCACCCGCCTGGTGACTGTCTCCGGATCGGGCACGGCCAGCCCCATCGACTCAGCAGCCTTTTCACGCTTCCCCAGCCCATGAGCCTTGCGCATGACCGGATTCAGATGCACATAAAGACTCAGTTCATAGGCCCAGGCGCTATTCTCAACCGGGATGCTCTTGAAGCGCCCCTGCATTAGCGGTCCGACCCGATCCCGCCGGTTAACCCATACCGCGTAGCTGATATTCAGCCATTGAATCGCCCGACTGAGATTCGCCTCTGGCGTCTGCACGATCAGGTGGTAGTGGTTATCAAGTTCGACATGCGCGTGTACCATAACGCGGTATCGATCTGCCATTTCCCCGAGTAATTCCAGGAAATGCTCATGCTCGTGGGCATTGTCGAAGATCGACCGTCGCTCGATTCCCCGGGAGGTCACATGATACCAACCATTCTCCACATCCACTCTTAACGGCCTTGCCATGACACCACCTTCTCACACCTACAGCCGTGCGTCAAATGTTAATTGTGAAGACGTGACCCCGATAATTCGGTCGATTATGCAGGGCCGATATGAATGCCGTCATTTATTATTTTCCAACAGTGTCTGTCCCTGATGCCTTTGTCCCTGATGCCTTCATACTGTCCGCTTCATCCCGGATTACGCACACATTAGCCTACATCCCTGAAACTATGCCATCAACCTGAACAACGACGGAGGTGTAGCCCAAGCGAAACGTGACGTAGGAACTGTCGGGCGACCAATCAACGGCGCGCTCCGTCACCAGTTCCGGTGTTCGCGTACCCAATGCCGCCGTCCTGAGACGATAGACAAAGAAATTCGTCCCTGACGTATCCCCTGGAAATTCCTCCCGTCTCCAGACAAGAAGTTCATACAAACGCTTCTCCGGCAAACTACTCGTGCTGATGCTATAGGTGAGTTGTGCTTGATAGAATTTGTTCGGCGAACCAACGCTCAGACTGCGACCGGTCTCCGGTGGATGTGGTGGCGTCATCGAGCGCAAGCGGACAATCCATATGCCGAATGCGGCACATGCCACCAACACAATCAGAGCGAAGAGACGTTTCATTTGATAGCACGCATATCCATCTAGGGCGATGTGGGGTTGCAATTGGGACAACAATCAGAAGTCTGGGATTCCTGAATTTCCCCCATCTTGTACCAGTCACCACATTCAACAAGCACAGGCCACGCAAGCCATCTGGTCACTCTGATTCCGGTACAAACCCTCTGCTGTCCTATGAAGGTCACATACAACGTCTTCTCATCTCCATCGTGTTGGCACGTGGAAGAGTACTTGTGAAAACTCTGAAGGATGACTCTATGCTCGGTCCAGACGTACCAGCTGAAAGGAAGTTTTAAGGATACATCCTTGAAGTCGAGAAACTTGACGTCACAGTCCACTTCCCATGTGGTTTCTATAATGAACTGCGCCGCACCACGAATATCACCCGTGCTTATGGTGTGGGTTTGTCGGCGCGTAACTGTCTGCAATCCGAGAATATCAAGCAACGAGACTGGTGAATTGTTCACAAACGCATACAGGTTCACACCTGCCCATTCCTCCATCGGATCCCTGCTAAGCCACCTCGACTCCCCATACCATCTGTATCCCCACCACCCCAACCCCGTCTCGTCATCCCACCACTTGGTTGAGAACCTGATCGGGTTCGATTTTGCCATGGGGCCGGAGGAGGCGACAACTGCGGCGAAGGGGGACGTTTCCGGGACAGCGGACACGAAAGAAACGGTCGTGTGGGTCGTGGAGAATGAGAGGGACGGGAGGGGTGAGCGGGAAACGTGACATCTTGGAGACAGACGCTGTCCCGGTGGGTTGTGCAAGGTTGGGGAAATAAGAGTCATTTGCCATCCACTATGTTGTCTGTCCCCGATGATTCTGTCCCCGATGATTCCCGAGGAGTCGCACGCGATGAATCACCGCCCAAATGTTGATGTATACAAAATAGCCCGCAAACAACCAGTCGTATATTGCCTGACAGCCAGCTCCATACTTTACGAACGCCCATGCCAAGGGGAGTACCATCAGCCAGACCACAAGAACGATCCTATGGACCCCTGGCAACTCGAAATACCACACCCGCGTGCCTGGAAACCGCCGACAAAACCCGTAGTGAATCGCATTAACCAGAAAGGCGACCAATGGAAGGAATACAGGTACTAAAATGCTCTTCCATAGATATTCTTTCGGCAGCCCGTTCATATCAGGGCTTCGTACACTGAAGACACAAAACGCTACACGCGGCCTCGCCTGCGGTAATACCAAGCCAGCCAGCCGCTTCGCACCCAGCCACGCATGGAACATAGCACACAAAGAACCCGGGCCCACTTATGGCCGAAGGCAGACACAGAGCCGCACATCCAACAAAACAAATAGGTTGTACTGCCTCCTTCCATTTCTTACCTCTCTCACGGGTCCAGACCAAACAATCCCCCGCGCTACAACAGGGAGGGGTGAAAGGGCCACAGACAAACTTGACATCAGGCTTGTAAATCGGCTGTTTGCCATTGAAAGGATCCGGTGTGATCGGCACCTTCGGAGCACCCGGGTGTTCCCATATCGGTGGAGGCAGCGGCAGAGGCTGCGTGATTATTGGTTCGTGCCCGAAGGACGGATCCGGATCTCCCGGCCAGTTCCCATTTAGACCAAGCGGATCCACTGCCGCAGTCGCTGTATTCAATAAAAAAGAATAGAGATTCTGTCCACCCATCTCCCCAATCGGATCACGGCTGAGCCACTTTTCGGTCTCCGGACTGTACCATCGCATTCCCCACCACCCGAGTCTGGTCTCATCATCCCACCACTTGGTGGAGAAGCGGAACGGGTTCGATTTTGCCATCGGGCCGGAGGAGGCGACTACTGCGGCGAAGGGGGAGGTTTCCGGGTCATGGGACACGAAAGAAACGGTCGTGCGGGTCGTGCTGTGCGTGGGGGACGGGAGGGGTGCGGGTGGGACGTGGGCGCCAGAACGTGGGACGAGAGGGACGGATGAGTGGCAGGCCGTCGCCGGCAGCCACTGTCCCGGCCGGTTATATGAGACTGGATTCATGATACATCGTCTTAAAACACAACACGTCAAAAATAATATCAGTCGATCTAACGTTTATCGACTTTACGGATCTGTTGCGGGCGAATTGCTTGCCGTCATTTGATTGTGTACCCCAACATCTATCTCAACACCTTCCTTCAACATTAATTCATATCGTCGGCCATACCCCTCTATGATCAACTTCTTCTTCAAAGGTCCAATTCGTATTCCACCATTGTGAGGAATTTCGACCGGCACACATTCGATAATATTATACCCCATAACACTTTCACTCTTTTTAAAATATAGGTCTTCCCCTTGTATTCGCAATCCGTATAACAGCTCGTTATTTCTGTTGATATATTCACCCCTGAATTCAATTCGATACCGAGCGATATGGTTCGAAGAATTGTTTACTTCCCGGTTCTGTTCTTCGGTCAACAGACTCTCGCTGCACATCGCATATGCGGTCAATACAAACACCATAACAAGCATCAATGGGCTTTTCATTTGTAACAACAGTTCCATATTCGCAAGAGCATTTCTGCGGATGGGCCGGCATCAGATCGACCCTCAAAAGTAGTCGATTGAGCAATGCCCGAAATATCGAGGTGATATGCTCCATCAGCTGGATGTCCAGGATCTTCCCGCTTCCAAGGGGCACGGGGTGGTGTTCCAACAATATCTGAGTTGAAAAAGTATACATGTCCAACAGTCTCAGACGTCCCTCTCGTGCAATCAGGATTGTCACCATCCGCCCAAGTGTCTGTCACCATCCAACCTGAACCCGACGGTGGGGCTGCATCATAATCATTCGATCCAAGCTCCTCCCAGAAGTGATATTCGACTTGGGAGATCAGTTTATTGTTTCGACAGTCATATACTTTCTTTTTTACGTCTATTCTCTGTATTATCCATACTGTTTCATTTAAAGCATACTGATCATTAGGCCCTGGTACGACTACTATGGTCCTGTTATATGTAAATCCGCCACAGTCGCTCCCGCTTGCCAGATGTCCAGTGACATCCAGTGTCCACAACCCTCTCTTGTCGACATTTATTACTCCAGCATTCCTCACAAATATATACAGTCCGCCACTATCTTTCTCCCCAATCGGATCACGCGATATCCATCGCCCCTCATCCGGGTGGTAATACCGCCGTCCCCAGTTACCCAACCCCGTTTCATCATCCCACCACTTGGTTGAGAACCGGAATGGGTTGGTTTTTGCCATCGGGCCGGAGGAGGAAAACAATGCGGCGAAGGGGGAGGTTTTCGAGCCGTTGGACACGAAAGAAAAAGAGGCGGTGGTTGTGGAGAAAGTCCGGATTGGATGTGCCGAACCCATGAGTATGATGTTATTGGTTGCCGGTTTCATAATCAAGTTGATCTCGACCATGACTCCTTCGGTCGCAAATTACGGGAAGAACGGGAGAATATCTCAAAATCGTCTCGATAACAATTCGGCATTAATGGCAATTAAATTTTTAACACCTACTCTAGAGGCTGGAACTCCACATGGTAAGGTGCAGAGTAGTTGAGGCTTTTCAGCTTCATCAATGTCTTCAGGATATCCTGCCCCGCAGAAACACAATCATCAGGGACGTGCAGAGACTCTATCGGCATTCCTCGAAGCGCCGAGATGTTCTTCACCAGAGTATCACGAAAATGAAGCACGCGAAGATGATTCATGCCGGCAAGTGCATCAATGTTTGTAACGCTGGTATTGTTCATGTAAAGCGACATCAGGGGCATGCCCTCCAAGGCGTGAATCGTTGTCACATCCGTATGGTTGATGAGCAAATGATTCAGGGGGAGCCCGGCAAGTGGCGAAAGGTCGCGGACACGAGTGTTGGCCATGAACAGAGATCTAAGCGAGTCCATGTTGTTTAGGACCGAAATATTGGTGACAGACGTCCCCGAGATGTCCAAATCTCTGAGAGGCATGCCTTCCAGAGCCCCTATGTCACCGATTTTGACATCTTGAAGCCACAATACGCTCAGCGGCATCCCGTGAAGCACTTCGATACTATCAACGATGGTCTGGTTTGCATTCAGAAGCTCCAATTTCTTCCCTTCCAGAGGAGATAGATCACGAACATTGGTCTTCTCCAAAACCAACCAGACAAGATCCAGACCTGCAAGAGGGGTCAAGTGAGTGACATTACTGCAGTTCTTCAGCGACAAATGACTGATAGGCAAATCCGACAGTGTCGAGAGATCAGACATTTGAGTCTCGCCTATGTCGAGAAAGATGCCCTTCCCTTCGACTTCGCGAATACTGTTAAATTCAACACCTCTGGCTTGAAGAATACCTCGAGCGTTCCTGACGGCCGCAGATGTTTCTCCCATTGCTCGGGCCATCATCAATACCAACGCTACCATCGCAACACATAGTCTGAATCTTGTCGACAAGAGACTGCCCCTTTCTTCTTTGACAGAGAATAGCCGGGCTAGTAAGGCGGGGGCGGCGTACCCGGCGGAGCCGGGACAGTATAACCGTGTGCCGCACACACATCCGTCCCGCACACCACCAACCATGTTTCATCGCTTATCAGCGTCCATTTATCGTCACTATCACCCAAGGTGAAAGAACGCTCCGAACCAAAGGAGGCGAACTCTCCAGATTCATCCGTACAAGTACATTGAAATGAATATTTGCAGGTGAAGGAATATGAATAAGTTGACAGTTCCCATATTGCCACACGAGCCTTGCATCTTTTCTGACACTTTGGATCCTGATCTTCTTCAGGCGCATCTCCCAGATCTGTCTGGTAACATAGTTTCGTATCCTTGAGGCTATCCTCATAGTCCGACACCCAAGATCTTGTCAGATGGCAGTTACATGTATCGTATCGTTTACCCCATGCCCTCGCCATCTCGTCAATGATTCTCTGAGATTCATGCTTACAATCATCCTCTACATAATTCAGTTGGCTGGCGGGCTGCAATCCCAACGCATCCACATGCCAAGTCGGCTGATTGTTCACAAACGAGTGAAGGTTCCGACCAGCACGGCCTCCCTCGGTTACGCCAGACGGTATCAACCCTCTGGCAAGCAAACGGCTCAGCACTAGTCGGAAAGCTTTTTCGCTGACTGGGTGTCGCGGTAGGAACGCCCGTTGCCGGGCGTCCCCCGCACAGATCCGTACTTGAACATTTAGCTCATACGGCTCCTGCATCAGGTTCTTACGCGAAAGCGTGCATCGGGATATGGGTGCAGAATGGTGACGGGAGGAAGCCATCGGTCGATGAGCGTTTTCATGTACTCCCAGTTCAGGTTCTTGCTTTTCTGGCCTCGTCTTCTCAAGGCCCTTAACCACGCGCGTGCAACGCACATTCGCATGACTTTCAGCAATTTTCCGTTGCCGGGTATGGCGTGATATTGGAAATAGCCGCGTAGCACCTGCTTGAGCCAGGACCCTTGCTCCTCTATGGGCTTGTGCCGGTGCCATAGCAGTTGTTGGCGTATCGCTCTCAACCGGGCCTGCAGACGCATCTTGCTGGTCCGTCGAACGATGAGCGGCCGTCCATTCTTCCGGCTGATCCCGCAGATATGCGTGAAGCCAAGAAAATCGAACGTTTCGGGTTTCCCGTCGCCGCGCGCCAATCTCCTTTCTCTCGCGTACATCCCAAACTCTATCAACTTACTCTTGTCCGCGTTTATTTCCAGACCGAATTTCTCCAGTCTCTCCTTCAACGCGGCCATCAGGGCCTTGGCATCCGGTTCGAATTGCAACCCGATCACCACATCGTCCGCGTAGCGGACCATGATGCAGACCCCTCTTGGCTGTTCCTTCCGCCACTTCTGTATCCACAGGTCCAACACGTAGTGCAGATAGATATTCGCCAGCAACGGCGATATCACTGCCCCTTGCGGTGTCCCGACCGCCGTGTCCGACCACTCGCCATCTTCCGACACTCCTGCTTTAAGCCATTTGGCCACCAGCCGGAGTATCCTCCGATCCGCTATCCGGTGTTCCAGAAACTTCATCAGCCATTCGTGCCTGACGTTGTCAAAGAACTTCCGGATATCGAGGTCCAGTATCCAGTTCACCTTCTGCGTTTTGATCGCCATATACAGCGCATCTAACGCCATATGCTGGCTCCTGCCCCGCCTGAATCCGTAGCTGAATCCGAGGAATGCCTCCTCGTATATCGGCTCCAGTATCCATACCACCGCCTGCTGGACGATCTTGTCTTCCAGCGCGGCGATCCCCAGCGGCCTCATGGTCCCATCGGGTTTCGGTATGTAGGCTCTTCGGGCTGGCTTGGCCCGGTAGGCTCCACGGTGTACCCGCTCATGCAAGTCCCTGATCCGCTCCTCCAGCCCCTCCCCATAGCTCGACCATGTTTCGTTGTCGATCCCGGGCGTCGCCTTCGGATTCAGCTTCTGGTAACTCGCCTTGAGCAGGGCTTCCGTGATGTGATGCAGCAGGGCACTGAATCTGACCTTCTTGTCCCGCTTTGCCGCTTCCCGTATCCGCTGGAGGCCGCTGCACGGATCTTCTTCCCGTCCCTGTGTCCGGGGTCCGGTGACCTCCCGCGTCTTCCCTTCTGCCGTGGGCCTTCCCTCCGGTGACTCCTTGTCAACTGTTCCTTCCGGCGTCATTGCTTCGTTCGTCACCCTCTCCGGTACTATGCCCACTGTCCGACTGCCCGTGGACGTTCATGGTTGGCTTAAGGCTTGACCTTCCCAACCCGGACTGATCGCCTGGACCAGGCTCCAGTCATCCGCGGGCTCTCCCGGTTTCCGTGCGTGAGACTTCATGCATGCTGAGGGTCTAAGACTCCGCGGGACCAGCGTGCACACTCGCGTATCGCGTGCTCACCGTGTTGCCGTTCCTTCAAGAGAATGGGTAGGCATCCCGGATGATTAGTGGACGATTTCGGAGCTCAATACCTCGCCTGCATTTTCCCCTGTCAACGCTTCCCCACTCCCTTACGGGCCGTCGAGGCATGACTCGGGTTCAAGTGGAATCGCTACTTCCTTTCTTGTCTAGGACTTTCACCTTTATCTCACGCCAGCTTTTACCGGCGCTTTCCCCATTTTACACCATCGCCCATCCCGGATGAAATATGAAAACGCGCTCCGCACGTCCATTCTCTGGTAGAAGGGCGAGCCGGCTTGTCCTGAGCCTGCCTGTGGTGAGCTTGTCGAACCGTCCAAGGGCCCTGGCGAGCCTCCCGTCCCCAATTCCAGACAGCTCACGAGGACGTTCGCCCTCCATGCGCCTCGCACAACTCCATTTCTTTTCCATATTCATCACACGGCCCTGCCTACCAACCAGACCGCCCCACCATGGAAGATTTGACAGCATCATCCGATCTCGCCTACTCTGCCTGCCCGATGACAACGTTGAACCCATACGTTTCCGCCATATCCCGCTTCGGGAGAACCGCATGAGCGATCCCGCCTTCCTTGCCGAAATCGCCCGGCGGCGCACCTTCGCGATCATTTCCCATCCCGATGCCGGCAAGACCACGCTCACGGAAAAACTCCTCCTGTACGGCGGCGCCATCCAGCTCGCCGGCTCGGTCCGGGCCCGGCGCGACCATCGCAACACCACGTCCGACTGGATGGAACTCGAAAAGGAACGTGGTATTTCCGTTTCCTCCACCCTGCTCCAGTTCGACTACGGCGGGTGCGTGATCAACCTGCTCGACACCCCCGGCCACAAGGATTTCAGCGAAGACACCTACCGGGTGCTCACCGCCGTGGACAGCGTGATCATGGTCATCGATGCCGCCAAGGGCATCGAGGAACGGACCCGGAAACTCTTCGAAATCTGCCGCCTGCGCGGCATCCCCATCTTCACGTTCATGAACAAGCTCGACCGCCCGGCGCGCGATCCGCTGGCCCTGCTCGACGAGCTCGAACAGGCCATGGGAATCGGCGCGTTTCCCGTCACCTGGCCGCTGGGCAGCGGCGCCGATTTCAAGGGTGTCTATGACCGCCTGACCTCCCAGCTGCACCTGTTCGAGCGGACCGCCCACGGCAAATACCGTGCCCCCACCCGCGTGAGCGGCATCCACGACCCGGAAATACAGGCCCTCCTCCCCCCCGGCCTCTACGGCCCATGGCTCGAGGAAATCGAAATGCTCTCCGGCGCCGGCACCACCTTCGACGAGGAACACGTCATGGCCGGCCTGATCACACCGGTCCTGTTCGGCAGCGGCATGA